>SMVA01240046.1_pt1 | contig 13071 bp, 14 predicted proteins | sample 2456451 | NCBI WGS metagenome assembly SMVA01 (sample SAMN11095933, study PRJNA526329) | marine sediment metagenome | biome: Marine sediment; feature: Surficial sediment; material: Deep marine sediment; isolation source: Hadal surficial sediment | place: Pacific Ocean | collected 2014-05 | depth...
GGCGCACCGATCAAACGCGACACCGTGTGACGTTCCATGTATTCCGACATGTCGTAACGCAACAATTCGACGCCCATGATCATCGCCAGTTGCCGGCATACCTCGGTTTTGCCTACCCCCGTCGGCCCGGCAAACAGGAATGAGCCGGTAGGTTTGTCACCCGACTTCAGGCCTGCACGAGACAACTTGATAGCCGACGTCAGCGAATCGATCGCTTCGTCCTGCCCGAATACCACCATTTTCAGTTTCTGGTCCAGATCTCGCAGCGCCTGTTTATCCGAGGTGGAAACCTGGCTCGACGGAATACGCGCAATCTTGGCAACCACCTGTTCCACATCGGGGGCGCCGATCGTTTTCTTGCGTTTGCTCTGAACCACGAGCTGCTGATAAGCACCCGCCTCGTCAATCACGTCGATCGCCTTATCAGGCAGGAACCGATCGGTGATGTATCGATCGGCAAGCTCCGAAGCCATTTTGAGCGCCCGGTCGGTATAGCGAATCTGATGGTGGTCTTCGTATCTGGATTTCAAACCTTTGAGGATTCGGTAGGTTTCATCGACACTGGGTTCAAGTACGTCGATCTTTTGAAACCGCCGTGAGAGCGCCCGATCTTTGTCGAAGATGCCACGATATTCCTGATAAGTGGTAGAACCCATGCAGCGTATCTCTCCCGACTGGAGCAACGGCTTCAACAGGTTCGATGCGTCCATCACCCCACCGGACGCAGCACCCGCTCCGATGATGGTATGCACTTCGTCGATGAAAAGAATTGCGCCTTCTTCTTTTTTCAGCTCCGCGAGGATCGACTTGAATCGCTTCTCGAAATCACCCCGGTATTTGGTCCCCGCCAACAGGGCGCCGAGATCCAGCGAGTAAATTGTACTGTCGGCGACGACGTCGGGGACCTGTTTATCGACGATGCGTTTAGCCAGACCTTCGGCGATTGCCGTTTTACCCACACCGGATTCACCTACCAGCAGCGGGTTGTTCTTGCGGCGCCGGCACAAAACCTGAATGACCCGTTCGAGCTCGGCATCGCGACCGATGAGTGGATCGATTCGACCATTGCGCGCTTGTTCGTTCAGGTTGGTCGCAAACGCTTCCAGGGCACTTTGCTGACCCCCCTCGCCCGTGACGGCATCTTCTTCGGCTCCCTGTGGTGCTTCTTCGCCTTCTCCCTGGCCAAACACCTTGGAAATGCCGTGTGCGATGTAGTTCACCACATCGATTCTGGCGATATTCTGTTGCTTCAGGAAATAGACGGCGCGGCTTTCCTGCTCGCTGAAGATGGCGACCATCACGCTGCCGCCGGTCACTTCTTTACGACCTGATGACTGCACGTGGAACACGGCGCGCTGCAGTACCCGCTGGAAACCGAGCGTCGGCTGGGTTTCCCGGTCAGAGTCGCCCGCCGGGATCAGCGGAGTCGTGGAATCGATGAATTCTTTGAGTTCACCGCGCAGCTGCTCGATGTCGGCCCCTACTTTTTCCAGCACGTCCACGGCAACCGAGTTGTCCAACAGCGCCAACAACAGATGCTCCACCGTCATGAATTCATGACGTTTTGCTTTGGCTTCTCGAAAGGCCTCGTTGAGAGTGAGCTCCAGATCTTTACTTAACATGCTTAATTTCTAGGTTCCATCAGTCCGTCATTTCTACGGTGGAGATCAGCGGATGTTGATTCTCCTGAGCATATTGATTCACTTGCTCCGATTTAGTTTCAGCGATGTCCTTCGGATAAATACCGACAACCGCACTTCCCTGTGTGTGTACTGCGAGCATTATCTGTGTCGCCTTTTCTCGTCCCATGCGGAAAAAGTACTCCAAAACCTCAACGACAAACTCCATTGGCGTGTAGTCATCGTTCATTAGAATGACCTTGTACATCGAGGGGGGTTTGAGCTTGGGCTTTGCGGTCGCCGTTGCGACCCCACCTTCCTGGTCGATTCCTTCGTCTTTCTTCTGTGCTCGCCAGATACTGCTTTTCATACCCTAATCATACATAAGACTAGTCTATGACTGGATGATGACCTTGCAAGCACCTCTTGCAAATCCATCACTCAATCGGCGTGGATTGCCGATGAATGAGGGTTGTGGACGATAATACAAGTATCAGTGGGTTCATGTCTTTGCCTGAATTCCCATCAATACTGTGAAGTGGTGAGGTTTTAGGCGCCGTACGGGTCATCTCATCGGGTTGGGTGGCAACCATCACGGGCCTTGACTAGACCGGAAAATCCATAGAAAGTCGGGAATGAGGGGAAACACCGTACGTATTGCTTGGCATCCTGGTTGCCTCCACCGACATTATCGGGGGTAACGGAAGTAGTAGGTAGGAGGGTAGTGGTCATGGCGGCGGGAAATGTAAAGTGGTTCAACAACGCCAAAGGTTTTGGATTTATCCTGCCTGAGAGTGGTGGTGAAGACTTGTTTGCGCACTATTCGTCCATCCAGATGGACGGATACAAAACGCTGAAAGCCGGTCAGGAAGTCGAATTCGATATCATCGAAGGACCGAAGGGTCTGCACGCGGTAAACATCCGCGCACCGAGTACCGTGAGCACCGATTCCCAGCCCCCCGACGTTGAGGAAGCCACCGCTCAGGAAGAAGAGATCGCCGCCCCGACGACCGAGGCAACCCCCGATCCCGAGACAGCCTCCCCCGTGGAGACAACGTCTGAAACTTCGACGGAAGCGACCTCCTAACCACTCATTCGGGCGATGATAGCCTGGCCGAACTCCGAACATTTGAGCAGGGTTGCACCGGTAGTCAGCCGTTCGAAATCGTAGGTCACGGTCTTATCGGTGATTGCCCCTTCAATGCCTGAGATGATCAGGTCGGCGGCTTCGTGCCAGCCCATGTGACGCAACATCATCTCGGCGGAAAGTATCAGTGAGCCCGGATTCACTTTGTCCTGACCGGCATATTTGGGCGCGGTTCCGTGGGTCGCTTCAAACAGCGAGATGGTATCGCCGATATTTGCCCCCGGTGCAATGCCAATCCCGCCCACCTGAGCCGCCAGCGCATCGGACAAATAGTCACCGTTCAAATTCAGCGTCGCGATGACGTCGTATTCATCGGGTCGGGTGAGAATCTGTTGCAGCATGGCATCGGCGATCACGTCCTTGATGATGATCTGCTTGCCGGTCGTCGGGTTCTCCAACACGTGCCAGGGGCCACCATCCAACGGCGTGGCGCCGAACTCCTCAACCGCCAGTTCATAACCCCAGTCTTTGAAAGCCCCCTCGGTGAACTTCATGATGTTGCCTTTGTGCACGAGGGTGAGGGAGTCTCGATCGTGTTCAATCACGTAACTCAGCGCCTTGCGAATCAGCCGTTTGCTGCCCTCCTCCGACACGGGTTTGATGCCGATGCCGCAATGCTCGGTGAAGCGGATTTTGTTGACCGCCAGCTCGTCGCGCAGGAACGTCAACAGTTTCCGCGCACCCTCCGAATCCGCTTCCCATTCGACACCGGCGTAGATGTCTTCGGTGTTCTCGCGGAAAATAACCATGTCGACTTTCTCCGGGGCCCGAACAGGGCTCGGAACGCCCTTGAACCAACGTACGGGGCGGTGACATACGTAAAGGTCCAGCTCCTGGCGAAGTGCCACGTTCAGCGAGCGGATTCCGCCTCCGACCGGCGTCGTCATCGGACCTTTGATGGCGACGAGAAAATCCCGCATCGCCTCCAGGGTTTCCTCGGGCAGCCACTGATCGACCCCATACACCTCGAGAGACTTCTCCCCCGAGTACACTTCCATCCAGTGAATTTGCCGCTTGGGGCCGTAAGCTTTTTCCACGGCCGCATTCACCACTTCGATCATGACCGGGGTGATATCGACCCCGATGCCGTCACCCTCGATGAACGGGATGATGGGATTATCGGGAACGTTGAGCGAGCTGTCGTCGTTGATCGTGATCTTCTGACCGTCGGCGGGCACCTGAATGTGCTGGTATGCCATCAAAAACTCCGTTTTTCATGAGTAAAAAAGCCCGCAAAAATTACCGCGGAAAAAGATGTGAAAAAAAGGCGCGCGATTATACCCCAGTATAGTCCGGGCCGTGTGCGGGCCCGCCGTCTGTGCGGGCACCAGGACAGGGTCAGCTTTGTTCGGTCGACTCGGTTGTCTTCCAGGCACGAGCACGACTCTTGTCCTGCGCGCTCGATTCCAGCCACTTGGTCTGATGTGGGGTTGCCTCGCGCTTCCAGAACACGGCATCGGTCTTCAGATAATCCATCAGGAATTCACACGCGGCAAATGCCGCGGCCCGGTGTCCCGCCGCCACTTGAACGAAAACAATCTGCTCGTGAGCCGTGAGTTCGCCCACCCGGTGAACGATCACGACATCATCGAGCGGCCAACGCTTTCCGGCGGACTCGACGATGGTGTGAATGCTCTGCTCCGTCATCCCCGGATAATGTTCAATCGTCAGGCTCAGCACTTCGTCATCGGCCTGCTGGTCTCGTACCAGACCGATGAAGGTTGCGATCGCGCCGATGGTGCCCGGCATCCGATCCCTGAGGGCACGGTATTCGTCGGCAAAGGAGATGTCGTCTTCCTGAATTCGAACCGAGACGTGCACGTCAGCCACCCGTTATCGGCGGAAGGAACGCAATCTCATCCCCGTCTGAATAATTCAAAGGCTGCGTGGCAAGCGTTTTATTCACGGAAATGCGGACGTTTTCCGCCTGCAACGCCTGCATGACGGTGTCTGAAAACCGCTCCCCCAACACCGCCAGCAATTCACGTTGGCCTGCGGGGACGGGTAACTGCACGGAAATGCTCGCCGCGCCGACAACATCACGGAGCGAGGCAAAAAACAACACGTCGACGTCCATTCAGCCGTCTCGTTTCCAGGGTCCGCTTTTGCCGCCTTCTTTACTTTGCAGACAGACAGATCCGATCACCATGCCTTTGTCGAGCGCTTTGCACATGTCATATACGGTGAGCGCGGCGATGCTGACCGCGGTCAACGCCTCCATCTCCACCCCGGTTTTCCCGGTCACCAGGCAGGTTGCGGTTATCTCGAGGGTTTGTTCGTCTATGGCGGCGAACTCGACACTCACCTTGTCGAGGGCCACCGGATGACACAACGGAATGAGATCGGCACAACGTTTTGCTCCCTGGATGCCAGCCACGCGAGCCACCGCCAGAACATCGCCTTTGGCGAGGCCCTTGTCCAGGATCTCCTGCAGGGTCGTCGGCAGCATGCGCACCACGCCGCTTGCGATCGCCTTACGTTGCGTTTCCGCCTTGGCCGAGACGTCGACCATGTTGGCCTCGCCCGCTTCGTTGATGTGGCTGAGTTTCGACATGATGGGGATTATAGAGGATCTCGCGTAACATACGCGGCCTTTCCAATTCGGCAGGAGCCGTGGTGCCCGATAGCCTACATCTCGATAAAGTCATCGTCGGCATGTCGGGCGGAGTGGACTCCTCGGTCTCGGCCTTGTTACTCCTTGAACAGGGTTATCGGGTTCAGGGGCTGTTCATGAAAAACTGGGAGGAAGACGACGGCACGGAATACTGCACGGCCGAGGCCGATCTCGAAGACGCTCGACAGGTGTGTCGATCCTTAGGCATCGAGCTCACGGTTGCCAATTTCGCAGCCGAATACTGGGACCATGTGTTCGAGAACTTTCTGCACGAATATGCCCATGGTCGCACGCCAAATCCGGACGTTCTGTGTAACCGGGAAATCAAGTTCAAACAGTTCAGCAACTATGCACGTGTTTTGGGCGGCGATTTCATCGCGACCGGTCACTATGTTCGAACCTCAAACGCCGACAACGTTTTTCGTCTGCATAAAGGGTGCGATTCGAACAAGGATCAAAGCTACTTCCTGCAAGCGGTGCCTGTACAACAGTTGCAGAACTGCCTCTTTCCGGTCGGTGCCATGAACAAACCATCGGTGCGCGCGCTGGCAAAAAAGTCCAACTTCGAAAATCATCGCAAAAAAGACAGCACCGGAATCTGTTTCATCGGCGAACGGCGTTTTCGCGATTTTCTGCAACGGTATCTGCCCGAGGAACCCGGGACAATTCAAAACGGTGAAGGGGTAACCTTAGGCGAACATATCGGCCTGCCCTACTACACCATCGGCCAGCGCCAGGGTCTCGGTATCGGGGGCACTCGTGGACAGCCCGAGGCACCCTGGTACGTTATGGAAAAAGACCAGGACACCAACACACTTATCGTCACCCAGGCAGATCGCGATCTCGAGCGTACCTGGCTGGCTGCCAGCCAGCTCAACTGGCTGGTTGACGATCTTTCGTTTCCGTTTTCGTGTCAGGCCAAAATAAGATATCGCCAGGCGGACCAGAACTGCCGGCTCAGCTACCGGGCCGATGGCAGGTTGCTGGTGCGTTTTACCGAGCCGCAGCGGGCGGTCACCCCCGGGCAATACGTTTGTTTTTATGACGGCGACGTTGTCCTCGGTGGTGGCGTGATCGAGCAGGCAGGCTAGCACTTGACCGATTATCATTCCCTCGCCCTGGCGGGCATCGTACAGACGGCGACGATGGTGCATGACACGGCACGAGGTCGAAGCGTGTCTGAAGATGACCGGCGAGTTCTCCTCAGAACCATCACTACCCACAACGCCAGGGAACTCGAGGAGATATTTCCTTATCCCCGGGCTTTCTACGACGGTGTGCGCCAGGCAATAGAGATGCTGTCGGGTCGAATCGCTTCGACCGAGGTATTGCGTTACACCCTGCAACTCGTTGAGCTGGCTCGGCGGTTGCGCACGAACCGCGCCGTCACGTCCCGTCTGGAGGGCATGCTGGACGATTTGGACGCAAACGAACCAGATCCGAGGGAGTTATCGAACATCTACCAGCAGACCCTCAGCACCCTGGGTAAACGTATTCAGATTGTCGGCGAGCCAGGCTCCCTGCAACAGGAGGCCACAGCAGACACTATTCGCGCCCTGTTGCTCGCAGGCGTTCGTGTTGCCTGGCTGTGGCACCAGCTACAGGGGCGACGCTGGCACCTGATACTCAGGCGCAAGCCGCTGCTCGAGGCGATGCGGAATTTGCAATCAAACCTGTGAGAAGATAGCTCGATGAGCCAACTGCTTGCCATCGGCGCCCTCGACGGCCGCTATCGTGACAAGGTGGAATCCCTCGCGCCGCTGGTGAGCGAATTCGGCTTGATGCGCTATCGGGTAATCGTCGAGTGTAAATGGTTTGAACACCTCGCGGCGGCATCCGACATCCCGGAGTTACCCGTTCTCGATGACGCCCAGCGCGCAAGCGTTGCCAGGATCTACACCTCGTTTGAAATCTCTGACGCCGAGCGCATCAAAGAAATAGAGCGCACGACCAATCACGACGTCAAAGCGGTGGAATATTTCGTCAAAGAACAGCTCGGGGCGATCTCCGGCCTCCCGGCACATACGGAGTTTGTGCATTTCGCCTGCACCTCGGAAGACATCAACAACCTCGCCTATGGCCTGATGCTCACCGAGGTTCGCGAACGAGTGCTGCTCCCGCGGATGAGTGAACTCATCGGCGAACTCGAGACGCTCGCAGCGGATACGGCGGACGTTGCCATGTTGTCGCGTACTCATGGTCAAGCGGCCTCACCCACGACCCTCGGCAAAGAAATGCGCAACTTCGCCGAACGGCTGCGAACTCAACGCGAGCGTTTTGCAGCCGTTGAGATACTCGGCAAGATGAACGGGGCGGTCGGTAACTACAACGCGCACCTCGTCGCCTATCCCGAAGTCGATTGGCCGGAGCTTGCCGGTGCGTTCGTTGCCGACCTGGGACTTGCAACCAACGCCTACACGACCCAGATCGAACCCCATGACTATGTCGCCGAACTCTTTCACGCGTTGGTCAGATTCAATCAGATCCTGCTGGATTTCGATCGGGACATCTGGAGTTACATCGCCATCAAATACTTCCATCAACGCGCGGTGGAGGGGGAAGTTGGTTCGTCCACCATGCCGCACAAAGTAAATCCAATCGACTTCGAGAACTCCGAGGGCAATCTGGGCATCAGCAACGCGCTGCTGCAGCACATGGCCGGCAAGCTGCAGGTTTCTCGGTGGCAGAGGGACCTGTCCGACTCCACCGTGTTACGCAATATCGGATCCGCCGTTGGTCATTCGACCATCGCGTATCAGGCAACGTTGAAGGGCTTGTCACGATTGGAAGTCAACAGAGACGTCATCGCGGCCGACATCGATGAAAGCTGGGAAATTCTGGCCGAAGCGGTGCAAACCGTGATGCGTAAACACGGGATTGCCGAACCCTACGAGCAACTCAAACGAGTCACGCGCGGCAAACAGCTTGACGAGGCGCTGTTCAAAAAGATTCTCGAACAACTCGAACTGCCCAGCGAAGCCAGGGCGGAGCTGGCGCAGTTGCAACCAGCCAACTACACCGGCTTAGCCAGCCGGCTTGCGACCCGCGGACTCTGACCCTGCCGGTTGCTCGCAGCACCGAAGGAAATACTCACAACCTGCGACGCTCGGTGATTTGCTAGTATTCGTGAGTGCAGAAGCTGGTTCGCGAATAACCCGGGCGAGTATTATGGAAATCCATGTTGTTGCCGTGCCCTGGTCCTCCCATGAAACGCAGATCCGACAGATTTGCGAGGCAGTTTTTACCGTTGAACTGGGTACCCCGATCAGCTGGAACGCTGAGGATTACACCGCATCCTACGTATTAGCTCTGAGCGAAGCCGGTCAGCCGGTCGGCTGCGTGCGACTTCTGCCGAGCGGCCAAATCGATCGTCTGGCGGTGCTGGAAAGTAATCGCCGCTACGGTGTGGGTTTGCGCCTGCTGCGCTCCGCCATCGAGGAAGCGAAGAACTTAGGCTGCAGCCGGGTTCATCTGGATGCTCCGGTGGGCGCCAGCAGTGTTTACAATCGGGCGGGATTCCTGCCGGTTGGACGTGAATTCAATGTCGACAACACCTTCCTGCAGACGTTGGAAATCGTGCTGCCGATGCCGTTCCAGGCGGCGGGTAACATCGCAAAACCTGTGCTCCGTGCACAAGAAGTCGAGACCGACCCACCCGCCGAGCTGTTGAATTTTCACGGCGAATCAGCCTGCCTGGACGGTCTCCACAAATGTCTGGCCGAGGCGATCAGAAACGTGCGGATCCACAGCCAGTTGCTGGATCATACCTTTTTCGACAATCTCCGGATCGTCGATGATCTATCGCGCTTTGTTCGTCGCGGTCCGCCGGTAACGCTGAAAATTCTCCTGCACAGCAGCCGACTCGTCGTCAGCCGCGGGCACCGATTGCTGGAACTTGCCCGCCGCCTGGACGGCAAGATAGAAATCCGCTGCGTTTCCCCCGAATACGCGCATGATCAACAGTCCTGTGTGCTCTGGGACCTGCGGGGCTACTGGCTGTTGCCCGACTATCGCGAATACGAAGCGCTCGCCAACCTCTACGATCCGATACGGACGCACAATCTGTGGGAGCGATTTTCCTATCTCTGGTCCCACAGCTCGGCTGATCAGGAGCTCAGGCTGCTGCGACTCTAGCCTGTCTCACAAATAATTCCGGGCCGCTTTGTGCGGTGATCAATCAATTCCAGATCGGAATTGATTAGTTGTTTGTGTTTCGCTTTTTTTTCCAATAGCGATCTCTCAGAATTCGCCGCTCTGAAATCCGCAACGAATGGAAAAGACCATGGCCCTCCACTATGTGCCACGCAAGTCGCGTGCCGAGCAGACTCAGGAACTCAACCGGGAATGGGAAACCAACCCCCGCTGGAAAAACGTAAAACGCGGTTACGGCGCCGAAGACGTCGTCAACCTGCGCGGCACCATTCCACACCGCAGCATGCTGGCCGCCCACGGGGCCGACAAGTTCTGGGACTCCCTCCAGAACGAGGATTTCATCAATGCGCTTGGGGCGGTAACCGGTGGGCAAGCCGTGCAGCAGGTCAAAGCCGGCATCAAATCGATTTACGTCTCAGGGTGGCAGGTGGCGGCCGACAACAACGACTCCGAAACCATGTATCCAGACCAGTCGCTGTACGCAGTCAACTCCGTGCCGACACTGGTCAACCGGATCAACAACGCTTTTCGCCGCGCGGACGAAATTCAATGGTCCAGCGGCAACGATGAAGGACTGGATTTTTACGTACCCATCATCGCCGATGCCGAAGCGGGCTTCGGCGGGGTGCTGAACGCATTCGAGCTAATGAAGTCCATGATCGGCGCGGGCGCCGCCGGGGTGCATTTCGAAGATCAACTGGCATCTGTCAAAAAGTGCGGACACATGGGCGGGAAGGTTCTTGTGCCAACCAGGGAAGCGGTCGAAAAACTCATCGCCGCCCGATTAGCGGCCGACGTCTGCGACGTGCCAACCATCCTGCTGGCGCGCACCGATGCCAACGCCGCCGACATGGTGACGAGCGACATCGATCCCTGGGACAAGGAGTTCATTACCGGCGAACGCACCGCCGAAGGGTTCTACAAGACCCGTGCCGGATTAGATCAGGCGATCTCCCGAGGGCTGGCGTACGCACCCTATGCGGATCTGCTCTGGTGTGAGACCGGCGTGCCGGATCTCGACGAAGCCAAGCGATTTGCGGAAGCGATCAAAAAGGAATACCCCGATCAGATGCTGTCGTACAACTGCTCACCCTCCTTCAACTGGAAAGCGAACCTCGACGATGCAACCATCGCCAAGTTCCAGACGGAGCTGGCGGCCATGGGATACAAGTTCCAGTTCATCACTTTGGCCGGCATTCACAGCATGTGGTACAACATGTTCGAACTGGCGCAAGGGTACGCAAAAAATCAGATGACCGCCTACGTCGCCTTGCAGGAGAAAGAATTTGCCGCGACCGAGCGCGGATATACCTTCGTCAGCCATCAGCAGGAAGTCGGCACCGGGTACTTCGACAAGGTATCCACCGTGATTCAAGGTGGAAAAAGCTCGGTAACCGCACTGACCGGGTCCACCGAAGAAGCGCAGTTCAAGTAGCGGTAAATTCAATTACGCGCGGTGCTGGTGCGCGGCGGCCGCGAGTAAATCCTGCAGTGCCGGGTAATCTTCTGCGGCCTCGAATTGTGGAAATTCAGCCCTGACGTGCTCGGGCGCCCGGTAGAAGAAACCGGCATCCGCCTCCTCCAGCATCGAGACGTCGTTGTATGAGTCCCCGACCGAGAACACCGGGTATTTGAGTGATTTGAAACTCTGCACCGAACGGCGTTTGGGATCCGGCTGGCGTATCCGATAGCCAACGATCCGATCGTTCTCAACCTCCAGGTTGTGGCAAAGCAGGAGAGGTCCCCCCAGCTTTTCGACCAGCGGCATCGCAAGCTGATAATAGGTATCTGAAATAATGGCAATCTGAAATCTCGATCTGGCCCAGGAGAGAAAGTCCACCGCGCCTGGCAACGGGTCCATCCCGGCAACGACTTCTTCGATAAGGCTCATCGACAGATCGTGTTCGGCGATGACTTTCAATCGCAACCGCATCAAGTCGTCATAGACGGGTATGTCGCGGGTGGTTTTGAGTAACTCGTGTATCTGGGTGTGCTCGGCCACGGCCTCCCAGATTTCCGGGGTCAGCACTCCTTCCATGTCCAAACAAAGTATCTCCACCATCCCTCCCCCGTGAGTCATCCGGTCATGGCGGCTTAAGCATATACCAAGAGGTTATTTTTTCTGGCAATTTGACCCTGCTAGTCTTCTGCACCTGTTTCAGTAGAACGAAGGCACATCGGGTGAGCACGACCATGGAACCCCGCGAAGTCACGGCTCTCGATGAACCGCAACTCGTGTTGCGGCGAGCCGCCACGCGGTTCGAGCACGACCGTATCGCAATCTCGTTCAGCGGGGCCGAAGACGTCGTGCTGATAGACATGGCTCATCGGCTGGGTCTCGATTTCAAGGTATTTTCGCTGGACACCGGCCGCCTTCATCCCGAGACCTATCGCTACTTCGAAACGGTACGCGACCACTACCAGATCCAGATTGAATTGCTGCTGCCCGAACCCGCCGCCGTTGCCCGACTGGTCAGCGACAAAGGACTCTTCAGCTTCTACAAAGACGGTCACGGAGAATGCTGCGCCATTCGCAAGATCGAACCGCTACGCCGCAAGCTCGACACGCTCGATGCTTGGATTACCGGTCAGCGCCAGGATCAGAGCGTGACGCGCGCGAACGTTCCACTCGAACAGGCCGACGAGGTCTTCTCGACAGACAGTCGGTCGCTCACCAAATTCAACCCGTTGGCTAACTGGACCTCAAACGAAGTCTGGTCCTACATTCGCCACCACGACGTACCCTACAACTCGCTGCACGACCAGGGTTACGTGTCGATAGGTTGCGAGCCCTGCACGCGCGCCGTCGGTCCCCACGAACACGAACGCGCCGGCCGCTGGTGGTGGGAAGAAGCAACGCAGAAAGAGTGCGGCCTCCACGGCGAGAACGTGGTCAAGATCATCGGCTGATCCCGACCGTGCACATCACCTTCGTCAAGAAGATCCTCGCAACCGGCGAACCCTGTAGAAAATGCCGCGACGTCGAAACCCGCCTCGATAAATCCGGTCATATGGATCGCATCGATCGGATATTGATTGCGGATGAGCGCGAACCCGAATCTCCGGGAGCGGTTCTCGCGCGGGAACTTTCAGTGGATCGTGCACCTTTTTTCGTGGTGGAAAACGAAGGTGTACAGACGGTATACACGGTGTACTTCAAGTTCCTGAAGGAAGTGCTCGAGGTTGATGTCTCCAGTGCAGACGCGGCCCGGGAAATCCTTCGGGACAATCCTGAACTCGATTTCATTTGATCAGGTGTTCGAACACGCTTCCGCGGAAGCGTGTTTGAACGCTATGAGACCTGCGGGCTCGATACCGGAGACGGCCTGGCGACCGACCAACTATGCGGCCACTTCTATTTGCTATGCCAACGGACCAGCAGCCGCCAAAAATTCCATCACTTCGGCCTAGAAACACCATTCCCTTCCCGCACGCTAACGCGAAGGCAGTTCCAGATTCTGAAAGAGTTGCTCGCGTTCCATGCGCGTTCCGCAGGCGACGGCCGCATTGACTCTTTCTTCGTCCAGGTGGGGGGCAAA
>SMVA01013054.1_pt1 | contig 13067 bp, 11 predicted proteins | sample 2456451 | NCBI WGS metagenome assembly SMVA01 (sample SAMN11095933, study PRJNA526329) | marine sediment metagenome | biome: Marine sediment; feature: Surficial sediment; material: Deep marine sediment; isolation source: Hadal surficial sediment | place: Pacific Ocean | collected 2014-05 | depth...
CAAGACCCGTTTGGCTCCCTGTCCCCACGTATGCGAATCCGCGATATCGTCGGCGAGGGGCTGGAAGTCCACTTTCCACATTTGGATGAAAAAGAAGTCGATGCGAAAGTGGCCAGTGTGTTGATGGAGGTGGGTTTGGATAAGTCGGTGGCGGAACGTTACCCGCATGAGTTTTCCGGCGGCCAGCGGCAACGCATCAGCATTGCCCGCAGTCTGATTCTGGAACCGGAGTTTCTGGTGCTGGATGAGCCGACCAGCGCGCTCGATGTTTCCGTCCAGGCCCAGGTCTTGAATCTATTAAGGGAACTTCAGAGCAAAAGGAGTCTAACTTATCTATTTATAACGCATAATTTGAGCGTCGTGCAGTATTTTTCGGATGTCGTGGCGATCATGTACCTGGGCCGGATCGTAGAATACGCCCCGGCCAGTGAACTGTTCAACAATCCCCGCCACCCTTACACCCGCACCCTGTTGGAAGCGGTGCCTTCACTCGGCCCGCGCAAACCGTTTGAACCGATAACCGGGGACGTGCCCTCCCCGCTGAATCCACCTGCCGGTTGTCACTTCCATCCCCGCTGTCCACTCTTGCGGGACGAGCCGGAGAACTCGCCTCTGCGTCAAAAATGCCAGTCCCAATATCCTGAGAAAACGCGCCGGGGCGAATCCTTTGTAGCCTGCCACGCGGCGGAATAAGCGGTGAAAGTATTTTCGGATAAAAATATTTAATGGGAATTTTTTGCGGAAACCAGATAAAACATGATTCCCAAAACAGCGACGAGTGCCAGGCCGGTGAGCAATAACGTGGTCAATTGCATAATTTTTCCTGAAAGTTTGGTTGTATTTAATACCGGTAATATAACATTGAAGAGGCGGCAACACCCTAAAATTCATCGAATTTTTCCCGAAAATTTTCCAAAACACTACAATAAAATAAGAGGTATTTAATTCAAAACAGAAGGCGGAATCGTCTGTTTCGGACTGTTCAGGGGAGTCACCATGCGGATTTTATATCCATTCGCCCAAAGATTTATCGCCGGGGAAGACCGGAAGACGGCCTTGAAAAACATCCAATCCATCTATAAGTCGGGTTATCTATCCACGGTGGACGTGCTGGGGGAAAATGTTTTCACCGAGGCCCAGGCCAGCGATGCCCGAGATGAGTATCTGAACCTGCTGAAAGATAGCGAAACCCTGCATTTCCCACTGGATTTATCGGTCAAGCTGACCTCGCTTGGGTTGAATATCAATTATGAGATCTGTAAAAAGAATGTCGAGGACATCCTCAACGCCGCCGGCCAGCACACGGTGCGGTTTGACATGGAGGGATCGGATTGTACCGAGCGCACGGTCAACCTGTGCCTCGAGTTGCATGAGCCACATAACAATCTGGGCCTGGTCCTGCAATCTTATTTACGCCGCACCGAGGCGGACGTCGACCGGGTGATCCAAAACCAAATTTCCACCCGGTTGTGCAAGGGCGCTTACCAGGAACCTGCGGACATCGCTTTTCAATCCATGACGGAGGTGCGGGAGAATTTCCTCAAGCAGGCGCGCCGGTTACTGAAAGAGGGCTACCTGCCCGCCATCGCCACCCACGACGAGGTTTTGATCCAAACGCTTCTTGAATTCATCAAGCAGGAAAGCATTCCGCCACAGTCTTTTTATTTCGAATTGTTGTACGGGGTGCGCCGCGACCTGCAAAAAATTTTGCTCGACAAGGGCTATCGGGTCCGCATTTATGTCCCCTACGGCAAAGCCTGGCTTCCCTACACCTTGCGGCGTCTGGCCGAAAGAAAAGAAAATATTCTGTTTGTCGTGAAAAACTTAATCCGGGAAACCTTCGGGATGAGCAAAATTCACTGATTCTACGACCGGCTTTTCATATTCCCACAGCCTGGGCCTGTTGGTCGGCGAGGTAGGAACTTCTGACCAGGGGACCGGACTCCACGTGCGCGAGCCCCAGCGATTCTCCAATCTCCTTGAGTTCGGCAAATACATCGGGGTGGACGTACTCAACCACTTCCAAGTGTTGCATGGAGGGGCGCAGGTATTGGCCCAGTGTCAGGATTTTACAACCGACCGCCACCAGATCCCGCATCGCCTGCACCACCTCTTCTTTTTTCTCACCATGCCCCAGCATCAAACCGCTTTTGGTGACGAGACCGAAGCGGTTGGCGGCAATCGATAATGCCGTCAGTGACCACTGATAGCGGCACTGCGGTCTAACTTTGTGTTGCAGGGATTCTACCGTTTCAAGGTTATGAGACAGGACATCGGGAGCCGCCTCGCAAACTTTTTCGATGAGAGGCGCCTTCCCTTCAAAATCGGGAATCAAGGCTTCCAGTTTTAAGTGTGGAGATTTTTGGCGCACCTGCATTAGAGTCGCGGCCCACTGCTCGGCCCCGCCATCGGCCAGGTCATCACGGTCCACCGATGTGATCACCACATACCGCAAATCGAGTTTGGCAAGCATGTCCGCCACCCGTGCCGGTTCTTCCGCATTGAGGGGTTCCAACTGGCCGGAGGGCACATCGCAAAAGCGGCAGGCCCGGGAACAGTGGTCGCCAAGAATCATGATCGTGAGGGTTCCGGAATCCCAGCACTTGCCAATATTGGGACAGGTCGCCGACTCGCAAACGGTATGGAGTCCATGCTCCTGCACCAAAGACCGTAAATGGAAAAAACCATCGCCTTTCGGCAAAGGCACTTTCAGCCACTCGGGGAGACGTTGCACCGGGCGTCGCTGGGAAGGCTTGTATCGCAAATTATTTTCCTGATTCCAGAGGGATTAAAATTGTATAATCAATGAGTTAATGAGTGATGGATTCGGAATCTCCAGCCACCCACCGGGCTTGAATGCCCCACAAGATATAGATTTTATCAGCTTTAATGAAAATCATCCACAAATACATCTTCACTGAAATAACCAAGATTTTTTTGATCAGCACCCTGTTCCTCACCATGATGCTCTTCCTGGATAAGGTGCTTTTCCTGACGGAACTGATCATCAGCCGCGGCGTAACTTTTATTGAAGTGTTAAAAATGATGCTATTCATTTCACCGGCTTTCCTGGCGATAACCATTCCCATCAGTGTGCTGTTGGGGGCCGTGGTGACATTCAATCAGTTGTCCGTCGATAATGAGTTGGTGGTGATGAAGTCCTGTGGCTGGAGTTTTATGAATCTGATGCGGCCCGTATTACTTTTTTCATTTGTTGCCTATTTGATAACCAATTCCATCATTTTTTACCTGATACCCCTGGGCAACGAATCCTTTAAAAAAATGATTTTTGAAATCATCCAAACGCGGGCAAATATCGATATCAAGCCTCATGTATTCAACCGGGAATTTAAAGACATGGTCCTTTACGTGAATGATAAAAAGGACAACGCTCATTTTAGTGGAATTTTTATTGCGGACACTTCATCTTCCGGATCGTCCAAGATAATTCTTTCCGAAGAAGGCGTGATCGTTTCTGATCCTGCGGCTCTAAAAATTCAGCTCCAGTTAAAATCCGGGACAATTCATGACAAATCCAAAGAAGGCACGCACTATCAATTGATTAAATTCGACAGATACGATTTAACGCTCGACCTGCCGAGCTCCAGCCAACTTGAGAAAAAAGGGATTCTAAAGACACGCGAACTCTCGCTCGGGGCATTACTAAAAAAAATCAGAGACCTGAAAGCGTCAGGAGCCACCGCTTACTATGAAGAAGTGGAGCTGAGCAAGAAATTCTCTCTGCCTTTCACCTGCCTGCTTTTTGGATTGATCGGAGCGCCTTTAGGAATCAGATCCAGCAGATCTGGAAAATCCGGTGGATTTTTGATGGCCATTCTGGTCATCATGCTTTACTACATCGGCATGGTCACTGCGCAGAATTTTGGCAAGTCCGGCGAAATCAATCCATTGCTATCGGTTTGGATTCCGAATTTTATTTTAATGATATTGGCAATTTATTTGTCTTATAAAACACAGAAAGAAACCCCCTTTTCAATTCTGGACCGTTTCATCCGCCTCATAATTTCCGTAAAAAACCTGTTGACTCGTGGGATTTTAAAAAAAATTTAAAGAAGCACGGTAAATATTAAGTGCTAAAATAAAACTGTTGGCAAGTGGGGAGTTCTCTTTGGCAAACACAGATTTGTTTGCATGGGAGAATTATCATATTTGATTTCATTTTTATTAATCCGTCTCCACCTGGGAATCATAAATGGCTACCGCAAGAGATATCATGACCCAAGACGTGTTGACCGTAACGCGGGACATGACGATCAAGGATCTTTCCAAAATGTTTATAGACAACCGGGTCAACGGTTTTCCTGTGGTCGATGAGGAGGGCACTGTGGTCGGCATTGTGACGGAAAAAAATCTCATCGAGCAAAACAAAAACCTCCATATGCCGACGGTGATTGCCTTATTCGACGCTGTTTTTTACCTGGAAAGCACTAAAAATTATCAAGAGGAAGTGAAAAGGTTCACCGGTACGACCGTGGAAGATATTTACCATGCGAATGTGGTCACTGTCTCTCCGGATGCGGAAGTCAATGAAGTCGTCTCCTTGATGGCCAACAAAGGGCTTCATTCCCTACCGGTGGTGGCAAATAAAAAGCTAATCGGGATCATTGGCAAAATCGACATCATCAAGGCTTTGGCACAGTAATCGCTACACTGCAAAGATTTTTCTATTATTTCATCCCGAAACCAGATATAAATAAATCAGTCCACCGCGATACGGATTCGTTATGACCTGCTTCAAGGAGGTGGCGAAATGTTTTTCCTGAGATGGCCAAGCCTTTTTATCGTCGTTCTTCTATGTTTTAGTCTCATCCCTCCCACGGCAACTCACAGCGCAGACCACAGTCCTCAAAAAGGAATTTCCGCCCACAGCGCGGCAGATTATATTCATGCGGTCATTGAGGCGGATCGCACCATCTATTCTCAATACATTGTTGAACGCCTGGGAGAGACGGTCGCGTTGCAAGCCTCCGAAAACTGGAAGGCGGAAAATAAATTATTACTGCCCGCGCAATTCTTATTGATATCTTCCCAAATCGTCAACGCGCGGAACTCCGGCCTGAGCTATCGGTTGATGAGCCTGTGGCCGATCAACCCAGCCAACTCCCCAAAATCAGCACTGGAGAAAAAAGGGCTTGACGGAGTGCTCAAAAATCCCAAGGAGCCCTTCACCTGGACCGTAAAAACCAACGGCAAATCGCAATTCAACGCCATTTACCCGGATATGGCGGTCTCCAAAAGTTGTGTGAACTGTCACAACACACATCCCAAGAGCCCCAAAAAGGATTTCAAACGGGGTGATGTGATGGGAGGCATTCAAATATCCTTCCCCCTCTCTACCACTTTAAAAAATTCAGGGGAAGATGCCACAGTGGCTCCGGAGGTGGTGGCCGACTATATTCATTCCATCCTGGAGGCTGATCGCACGGTTTACGCCAAGTACATCGTCAATCGCCTGCAAAAAAATAATATTATTTATCCCTCGGAAAACTGGTGGGAAGAGAACACGCTCCTTTTGCCAGCCCAATTTCTACTGAATGCTTCCGACCTGATTAAAAACATGCGGTTGGGTCTGGACTATCGGCTGATCAGCTTGTGGCCCATCAATCCTCGTAACGGCGCGGCCAATGAGTTTGAGCGGGCGGGGTTGGAATCGGTTGCCTCCCAACCTTTGCGGCCTTATATCGGGAAAACCAAAGTAGGCAATAAAAGTTATTTTCAGGCCGTTTATCCGGACATTGCAGTCACCCCGGCCTGCGTCAGCTGTCACAACGCACACCCCAAAAGCCCAAAAAATGATTTCAAATTGTTCGATGTGATTGGCGGGATCGTGGTGAGCGTCCCAATAAATTAGGACTGATGGGAATTTTTATATTCCAGTGCGTGGGCAATAAAGGCTTTAAACAGGGGATGAGGTTCGCGGGGCGATGAGTTGAATTCCGGATGGAACTGCCCGGCCAGAAACCAGGGGTGGTCCGCCAACTCAATGATTTCCACCAGGTTGCCATTGGGCGAGATGCCGCTGAATCGCATCCCGGCTTCTTCCAATTGGAACCGGTATTTGTTGTTGAATTCATACCGATGGCGATGGCGTTCTTTGATCTCGCGAATTCCATAAGCTTGGAAGGCGAAGGAGTTTTTTCTCAGCTGGCAGGGATATTCGCCCAATCGCATGGTGCCTCCTTTATTCCCATTTTGATTCTGATCCGGCATCAAATCAATAATGGGGTCCGATGATTCCGGATCAAACTCGGCGCTATGCGCCCCTTTGATTTGGCCTTCGCTTCGGGCAAATTCAACAACCGCCGAATGCATTCCCAGACAAATCCCGAAATAAGGAACTTTATTTATTCGGGCGAATTTGGCCGCCTGAACTTTACCTTCAAACCCGCGGTCCCCAAATCCACCTGGCACCAGGATGCCATCGCATCCGTTAAGGACGTCCTTGCCTTCGTCCGTCTCCAGAGTTTCCGCTGGAATCCAGTTCATAGTCACTTTGGCATGATTGCTGATCCCGCCGTGCACCAAGGCTTCGCCGATGCTCTTGTACGATTCCTTGAGGGCTGTGTACTTCCCGACAATAGCAATTTTAACCTCATCCTGGGGCTTTTCAATATTCTGAACGATCAACTCCCATTGCTTCAGATCGGGTTCTTTTGCAGGCAGGCCCAGCTTTTCCAAAATGATACGACTCAATCCTTCTTCATAAAGGTTGAGCGGCACCTGGTAAATGGATTTTGCATCCATGGCCGTGATCACCGATTCCACATCCACATTGCAAAACAGGGCGATCTTTTTCTTGAGCTCTAGTGAGACCTTTCTTTCTGTGCGGCAGATAAGAATGTCTGGTTGAATACCAATCTCCCGCAATTTCTGGACACTGTGTTGCGTCGGTTTTGTTTTCAACTCATCGGCTGTTTTAATATATGGGATCAAAGTGAGATGCGCATAAAGCAAATTCCGGGGATTGGTATCGAAGCGAAATTGACGGATGGCTTCTAAAAAAGGCAGGCTCTCGATGTCGCCCACCGTGCCACCCACCTCGCAAATCACCACATCGACTCCCTTGCTCACCGCCCAGATGTGACTTTTAATTTCATCCGTGATATGGGGAATGACTTGCACCGTGGCCCCCAGATATTCTCCCCGGCGCTCTTTGGCAATGACATCGTGGTAAATCCGCCCCGCAGTGACATTATTCAGTTTTCCCATCCGGGCATGCGTGAAGCGCTCATAATGGCCCAGGTCCAGATCCGTCTCCGCCCCATCATGGGTGACATAAACCTCGCCATGTTGAAACGGGTTCATCGTGCCAGGATCTACATTGATATAGGGATCGAGTTTGAGGATAGTGATTTTCAAGCCACAGCTTTCCAGCAGAGTCCCGATCGATGCGGACGCAATGCCCTTCCCGAGGGAAGACAGCACTCCACCCGTTACAAATATGTATTTGACCTTTTTGTTTATGGATTTTTTTTTCAAGACACACCTTGGCGATTATGGAGAGACTCACTACCTCGAAGTCAAAATTCTCTCAATTTTAACCAGATCCTCTTTGCTGTCAACTCCTATCGAATCATGTTCGGACTGAACCACTTGGATTGAAAATCCATTTTCCAAAATTCGAAGTTGCTCTAACTTCTCCTTCAGCTCCAATGGAGTTGGACTCATGCGCGTGAATTCCAAAAGAAAGGACCGTCGATAAGCATACAGGCCAAGGTGTTTGAACACCCCGGCGTGGCCAGGGAAACCACCCGCAGTCGGTTGCGCGCTGAAAGACTGGGCATCCCGATCATGGGGAATGGGAGACCTCGAAAAGTAAAGCGCCCGGCCTCTCTTATCAACCACCACCTTCACCACATTGGGATCGGCAAGCTCCACCCGTGAAGTGATCGGAACCATCAGGGTCGATACTGGAACATCCGGATGATCGACCAGGGCCTGTACCACCTGATCAATATTGACCGGCGGCATAAGAGGCTCATCACCCTGCACATTCACTACAATATCACAATTGAGGTCTGATGCCACCTCAGCAATGCGATCGGACCCGGAAACGTGTTCTGGCGAAGTCATCACCACCTTGCCACCAACACCTTCGACCGCATCAAAAATTCTCTGGTCATCGGTCGCCACAATCACATCGGATGCCTGCTTAGCCTGCCGGGCTTGTTCAATCACCCAGACGATCATGGGTTTTTCACAAATTTCAGCCAAAGGTTTGCCGGGAAACCGCACAGAACCCCACCGGGCAGGAATGACGACGACGACATTAGGCTTGGCAGTCATGCTGAATAATAAACAGGTTTTAGATAGGCTGGGGATTTCAGTTTACATTCCAAATTTATTACAGGAACCCCGGAGACATGGCTAAAAATTGGTATGGAGAGGAGAAGCATCCTGTCCATAAACAATTACATCTGGATTGGAATTATAAACGATTTTACGGGAATAGGGAACGACTCGCGCGATAAGAAAATGAGCGGGCGGGAAAATATTTTAGTTAAATCAAACGGGAAGCCGGGAGAAACAACGAGCCCACTGAAAAGCTATTTGATTTCCATCAATTGCCGCTCGATTTTTTTCCGAATATCTGAGGGCGGGTTGGTCCTCAATGCAACGTCCAATATGTCCAGCGCTTTTCCCGTATCCCCCTTTTTTTGATAGGAGACGCCCATCAAAAATCTGGAGTCGTGTACCTTGTTGCCGTCCGGGTACTGGTCCATAACACCTTGAAATTGCGCAATAGCATCGTCATACAACCCGAGCTTCAGGTAATTACTGCCAATCCAAAACAAAATATTATCCTTCAAGTCCTCCGGCGGATTTTTCAAGGACAATTCCTGAAACATCAGGAGCGATTCCTCAAAATTTCCAGACCGATACCGGGCCAAAGCCTGATTGTACTCGCCCGGTGTTTTGGAAGCGCCTTTGCCCACTCGGCGCGATTTCCTGGGGGTGGGTCGGACCTCCCGTGACGTGGGTCTGGCTTGTTTCAATCGGCTGATTTCGTCGGCCAAGCGGTTGACTTCTTCCCTCAAACTGGCAACTTCCGGCTCAAGACTCTGCGATTGCTCCGAATGGGTGGCCAGGGAATTTTGCAGGCTGTCCTGGGTAGCGATCAAACGAGGTTCCATGGTCTGAATAATTTCCTGTAATTCCCGGACCCTGCTGATGAGAACTTCCTGCTGTCCCTGAAGGATTTCAACATCCGCTTTCAACTCATCCTGGTCTGTTTTTTGATCCACACTGACGAAACCGCTGGCATCGGTAGGATCACCATCAAAAAAATTACTCCCCGGACTCTTCGCTACCGACAAATCAGTGTCGTCAGCAAAAAAATCGTCTTCCGCGGTGGACCGGGAATCGGCATCGGCAAAATCCTTATCCAGATCAGCGCCGAACTCCTCCTCAAAAGCCAAGTCGTCATCATCGCCTTTATCGCCCCAAGGCAGGATACTGCACCCCCCAAGTGACAGACTGAATGCCAACAGGAAAACGGAAGCCCATGAGACGTATTTTTTAAGGAAAGACATGGCCTGCTCCAAAGTGACCGGAGGTCAATGTTCAGGTATAATTTTGAGGTCAATCATACCATAAAACATATAAAATGTTAAAATTTAAACAAATTTAAACAAATTTAATAAATTTATGTAAATACAGGGTGATTTCAGGAAACAACCGCCACCTTTTGGCGAATGTCCCCAACCAGACGCTTCAAACAATCCACCACCCGGTGGATCTCCTGCTCCGTATTGTTCCGGCCCAAACTTATCCGAATGATCTGGTTGATTTTATCCGCCGCCACCTGCATGGCCCGCAAACCATCTGAAGGGGAGATGGACCCGGAACTGCAGGCCGTCCCGGTGGAAACACAGATGCCTTCCAGATCCAGCCGGATCATCAGAGTCTGGCCTTCCACCCCCTCAAACCCCAGGCTAACGGTATTGGGTAGACACTCATCGGGATGGCCAAAAAATTCCACGCCCGCCAGGTTATCCTGAATTCCAGCGATCAATTGCTTGCGCAATGCCTTCAAATGCGACGAATCATCGTCCAACCCAACCCGTGCGATATCGGCCGCCACGCCGAACCCAACGATAGCGGGGACATTTTCCGTACCGCCACGCCGCTTCTTCTCCTGCCCGCCCCCCGCCACCAGCGGCACCAGAGCCGGGCATCCTTTCTTTATGTAAAGCGCGCCCACGCCCTTGGGACCATACATTTTGTGCGAGGATAACGAAAGCATATCCACTGGCAGGTCAGCGACCTGCACCGGTATCTTGGCAACGCTTTGAACCGCGTCGGTGTGGAACAACACTCCGCGCTCACGGGCCAATTCCCCGATTGCCTGGATGGGTTGAAGCGTGCCGACTTCGCTGTTGGCGTGCTGAATGGTGATCAAAATTGTTTTTTCCGTGATGACTTCCTGGAGATGCGCCAGATCAATTTTGCCATAACGGTCCACCGAAACGGTATCGATCTCAAACCCCTGCCTGGCCAATTCCGCACAGGCGTTCAAGATAGCCGGATGCTCGGTTTTGCAGGTCAGGATATGGTTGCCTTTACCGCGAAGCGCCTGCGCGACACCGTAAACGGCCATGTTGTCCGACTCGGTACCGCCGCTGGTGAACACAATTTCTCCAGGGTGCGCCTGGAGAAGGGCCGCCACCTGCTCGCGGGCTTCATCCATTTTCACACGGGCTTCCCGCCCCTTCGAATGACTGCTCGAAGGGTTCCCAAATGAATCTCCGTAAAAAGGAAGCATCGCCTCCAAAACCTTGGGATGAACCGGAGTGGTGGCGTTATGATCCAAATAAATTGAATTCATGGAACCCGTTGAATGGGTGATATAAAGTTTTTAAATCAGGATCGACTGGAAGTGTCACCTGGACTGTTTTTCAAATGAATGAAGGAAGGAAGGCGATGGAATGGAGCCTTTCTCAAGTTTCGTTGGAAGCTTTTTTTAGAGCCACCTTTTTATTCAGAGGAACTGGCTGAGGAGGAACAGGAGTTTCTTTTTCCAAGGTTTTAATGCCGATGGCTTCCTTCAAGTTTCGAATGTCGCGTTCCATTTGAGGCAACCGGTCCAAAACGCATTCGATGGCTTGAGCCATCGGATCTTCCAGAAATACCTCTTCACTGTCCTCAAAATCAGCGGAAATCCCTGAAAACACCACCCGGCCGGGAACACCGATCACGGTAGAATATTCCGGAACGGATTGCACCACCACCGATCCTGAACCTATTTTGGAATTGTTGCCGACCTTGACCGGCCCCAACACTTGCGCTCCAGCGCCAATCACCACATTGTTGCCAATAGTGGGGTGGCGCTTGCCCTTTTTCATGCTGAGGCCACCCAGCGTGGTGCCGTGATACATGAACACATTGTCACCAATTTCAGAGGTTTCCCCAATGACCACACCCATTCCGTGATCGATAAAAAACTTCCGCCCTATTTTAGCGGCAGGGTGAATCTCAATGCCGGTCAGCCATCGCGCTATGTAGGAGAACGCGCGGGCAACCAATTTTATGCGGTGGTTCCACAGCCAATGATTGACCCGGTAAACCAGCAAAGCATGGACGCCGGGATAACACAGCAACACCTCCAGCGGATGCCGGGCCGCCGGATCTTTCACCATGGCTTCCATAACGTCTTCTTTAAATTGTTCTAGTATAGACATAAAGCCCTCTAATTAACCGGAACTCCTTGTAGAATTGCATTATATCTTGTTTCGCCGGGCAAAAGGAACAAAAAAACCCCGACCGGAATATCCCCATGTTCCATCGAGGTTTGGATTGGCTCACTCGATCACCCTGGCCGGGTTCAAGAGGTTGTCAAAATCGGTTAATTTATAACATTATGACCCCGATTCCGCATACAATTCCTATAAGCCCCAACGTAGCGTTGTTCGGCATTCATCTCGCCCTGCACGCCACCGCCAACAGCCCCTGCAGTAGCTCCAAGCACCATCCCGGTACCGGTATGCCCCGTCACGGCACCAAAAAATCCCCCCACTACCGCCCCCAATGCGCCTCCCATTAGGATCCCGTGAGCGGTTTCATCGGAATGGTATCTGTAGGCCTCGCGAGCCAAATACCGGCATTCGTACAGGTCCTGATCAATACGGTCAGCACGTTCATCGCCATAGGGGTCCAATGTGGGTGTGTAGTGACTATAACTGGCACAGCCGGAGACCAGCACCATGACCATCAATCCCCACAAACAATTTTTGATCCACATCATTTTTGAATGCTCTAAAAAGCTCAGGAAATATCCATTTCGGATTCGGTATCCTGAAAAATTTTCATGGCTTCCTGCTGGCTTGCGCGGTCCGAGGTCAGATAAATTCTTATCGTCTGATAAGGATCGATTTGCTGAACTCGAACAAGATTCATGCGCATCAACTCAAGGAGAGCCAAAAACGTGGCAATCACTTCTGGTTGCGTGTGGCTATCCTCGAACAAGGCCTCAAAAGTCATGCTGTCCCGCTCGTTCAACACATTGAGCACTCGCTCGATTCTTTCTGAGACGGAAAGAGTGGTGATCTTTATTTCGTAATCCTTACGAAACGATTTTTGTTCCAGCACTTTCTTAAAAGCGCTGAACAAATCAAAAACCGAAGTGTCCACCAAGTCTTCTTCCTGATCATCCTCCAGGAACATCTCCTGACCCCGGGAAAAAATCTGTTGCCGGTCAATCTCCCGTTCCCGCAATTTGGACGCGACACTTTTGTATCGCTGATATTCCAAAAGCCTGCGAGTCAATTCGGCTCTGGGGTCTTCCCCTTCTTCCCCACCCTCCTCGCCCGGTGGCGCCGGCAAGAGTTCCTTGGATTTAATCCGGGCCAGTTCCGCCGCCATGACCAGGTAATCGCCAGCCAACTCCAGGTTCATGTCCTCCATCATTTCGATGTATTCCAGATACTGGCGCGTCACGTCCACCAGAGGAATGTCGTAGATATCTATTTTCTGCTCTTTGATCAAATGCAGAAGAAGATCCAGAGGGCCTTCAAAAATATCGAGTTTGAGTTGATAGGTCATGAGAA
>SMVA01258622.1_pt1 | contig 13065 bp, 10 predicted proteins | sample 2456451 | NCBI WGS metagenome assembly SMVA01 (sample SAMN11095933, study PRJNA526329) | marine sediment metagenome | biome: Marine sediment; feature: Surficial sediment; material: Deep marine sediment; isolation source: Hadal surficial sediment | place: Pacific Ocean | collected 2014-05 | depth...
GAAATTGCGATCAGGCCGATAAATACCCAGCTCGCATTGCCGATGGCCGGATAGAGAACCAGGCTGACATACATTGCTATTGAGCAATGCATGCTCGGCATGCAGTTGCGACCGTTGTCCTTACCCTGAACGAATTTCAGATAGCGGGTCGAGAAATTATTGCCGTCATACTGCCGATACTCCGGCGGCACGGTCGATGGGAAAAAGAAGAAAAAGAAAACCTGCGCGACCAGCAAGAGGATCGCGCCGAATACAAGGTAGACCCCTTCTGCAATCGACTGAATGGATGCAACGACAAAGCCGATCGCAATGTAATACAGGAAAGAGTAAATCCACACCCAGGATGGCCAGAACGGAATGTATTTGTCCCATGGTGATACGAAGCAACGTGTTTTGAAGTAGTAGTTATTGCGTTGTACCCAGAAGAACAACTGGTAGCAACCCGTCACGATGATAGCGATCAGGGTGGTGAATACGACGTATTCCTCAAGCGAGAGTGGCGAATCGAAGAATCGGGTACCGACCAGGAAATAGAGCCATGCAAAAATCGGGATCGTCACGATCAATAGCAACATGTAGCGTGGCGATATTCTGGCCTCTGTCCCTGTGTCGTCGGTCATTGCTGTCTCCTGAATTTGTTCGTGTTCGGCTTTCACCGTCGCAACGGGCAGACGAAAGCGCAAAGGATAGGTGAAGAGGCGGCGCGCGGCTACGCTTCTCGCAAAAATTCACCCCGCTGCAGGAACGCGGCGGTCTGGTCGACAACGTCTCTCGATATCAGCATTCCCTTGTGGCTGACCGGCAGCACCAGGTGGTCCTTCGCGCCCGGCATTTTCGTTTCGGATATTGCCACGGTGCCATCGTTGGCCTCGTCGAAACCGGCAATGAAGCGGCCAAATCCGAGCGGCACATTACCGGCAATGACGCCGATTTCGTGCGCTTCGGCGACCCCTTGCGCCCAGTGCTGCGCGGCATCATCGAGCACGCCTTCGCTGACTGTCTTGCCCAGAATCAGGTTGCCCCAGTCCAGCTGATTGAGGTGAAACGCGGCGCGTGAACCGCACAGCGGCGATCCCAGGCAGACAACCCGATCGATGTCGATGTCGGGGCGCAATGCGAGCATTCGCAGCACCACAACGCCACCGAGGCTATAGCCGACCAGGTGAGTTGCTGCATCATCGTCGCTGGCAATAAAGTCCGCCAGCTTGTTGGCGACATCATCCAATGTCTCGGTCACCGGCGCATAGCTGAAAAGATCTGCCCGGAAGTCGTTTTCACTTTCGAGCCGATGTTTGACATACAGCATGCCGGCACCCGGCATCCAGATGCCATGCAAGCATACGACTCTGCGGGTGTCGCTCACTGTGCGTGCGAGCGCAATTCCTGCAACGCTTCCTTGTTCGTCCATGACCAAACGGCATCAATCGCTGCATCGATCGGCATCCAGCAGTACGCCGAGTGTTCGTCCTGACAAATTTGAATGCCCATCGCCGCTGGCAACCGAAAGCGCCATTCATACTCCGTGTTTTCCGTCACGCCCGGCGGATACTGGTCGCACCATCGCGGATCAATGGTGAACTGGCGGCCGACGCCTGTATCGAAGAATTCACCTTCCTCTTTGAGGCCGGTTTCCTCGCCTAATTCCCGCCGGGCAGCGTCGTATGGCAGCTCATCGGCGGCTAGCGATCCCGTTACTGATTGCCAGAATTCAAATGGCCGGCGGCGCCGCAACAACAGGACACTGTCATCGTCAGTGTAGACGACGACCAGTATGGAGACAGGCCTGCGCAGGGATGTGACCGGACTACTCCGTCTGCGGTGCGCGCAGGCGGATTCCGGCTTCTTTGAGTTGTTCTTTGTCTACCGCACCAGGTGCATTGGTCAGCGGGCAACTGGCCGTCTGCGTCTTAGGAAACGCAATGACGTCGCGAATACTTTCAGCGCCGGCCATCAGCATCACAATGCGATCGAGTCCGAATGCGATACCGCCGTGTGGCGGGCAGCCATATTGCAGCGCGCGCAACAGGAAACCGAACTTTTCTTCCGCCTCGTCGTCGCTGATCCCCAAGAGTTCGAACACTGCGGCCTGCATTTCCCGGCTGTGAATACGTATCGATCCGCCGCCGATTTCCGATCCATTCAGCACCATGTCATAGGCGCGCGAAAGGACGCTACCCGGATCGGCTTTCACGGTGGCCGCGTCGTCCACGGCAGGCGCCGTGAACGGATGATGCAATGAGGTCCAGCGCTTCGTGTGCGTATCTTTTTCGAACATTGGAAAATCGACCGTCCAGAGTGGCTGCCAACCCTCCGCAATCAGCCCGCGATCCTCACCCAGTTTAACCCGCAACGCACCAAGCGCATCGTTGACGATATGCGCTTTGTCAGCGCCGAAGAAAACCAGATCGCCATCTTCGGCACCAGTACGCTGCATGATTCCGCTGATCGCTTCATCCGGCAGGAATTTGAGAATCGGTGACTGCAGTCCGTCGCGACCTGCTTTGACGTCGTTGACCTTGATGTACGCAAGCCCCTTGGCGCCGTAGCGACCGACGTAAGCCGTGTAATCATCGATCGCTTTTCGACTCAGTTCGCTGCCGGCCGGTAAACGCAGCGCGGCAACCCGGCCTTCCGGATCCCGGGCAGGGCCGGCAAAGACTTTGAAATCGACCGACTCCATGAGATCGGCGACTTCGCAAAGCTCGAGCGGAATCCTCAGGTCGGGTTTGTCGGTTCCGAATCGTTGCATCGCCTCTGCATGCGTCATGCGCGGAAACGGTGACGGCAACTTGACACCGAGCACTTCCTTGAACAGCGTACAGATCAGCTGCTCCATGATGTCGGTGACGTCATCCTCGTCGACGAAACTCATTTCGACATCAAGTTGCGTGAACTCAGGCTGCCGGTCGGCGCGTAAATCTTCGTCGCGGAAACAACGTACGATCTGATAATAGCGATCCAGCCCCGACATCATCAGGAGCTGCTTGAAGATCTGTGGCGATTGCGGCAATGCGAAGAATTTTCCAGGATGTGTGCGGCTCGGAACAATGTAGTCGCGCGCACCCTCAGGTGTCGCTCTTGTTAACATCGGTGTCTCAACATCAATGAAACCATTGTTGTCGAGGAATTTTCTCATCGCCCGGGTCACCGCGTGCCGCAACCGCAGGTTGCCAAGCATCTGTTCGCGGCGCAGGTCGAGATAGCGATATTTCAGCCGCAGTTCTTCGTTCGCATGTTCCTCATGGTGAAATGGCGGCGTTTCGGAATCATTCAGTGTCGTCAGCTCGTGAGCCAGGACTTCGACTTGCCCGGTCGACATATTCGGGTTGACCGTACCTTCCGGCCGTGGCCGCACCTTGCCTTTGACCGCCAACACATATTCACCGCGGATTCTTTCTGCTTCCGCAAAAATTTCCGGGCGGTCGGGATCGAACACCACCTGCAACAATCCCTCGCGATCCCTGAGATCGATGAATATGACACCACCGTGGTCACGCCGCCGGTGCACCCAGCCACAGACCGAAATTTCCTCACCGATCAGGTCTTCATTAACGTGTCCGCAATAGTGGGTGCGCATTGCTTTGTCCGGGTGCCGCCGCAGATTTGGAGGCGAGATGGTACGGCCTGCCAGAGCGCCCTGCAAGGCTGGGCACCTGTCGGGGCAGCCAATTGATCGTGGCTCGTCGCTGCTTGCACATCCCTGTGCGCAGCGACATAAGTACGTCCATGTACAAAAAATCCGCTCCTACAGATTATTTATTTTCCTCTGGCTTTACGAGCGGCAACTCACCGAGATCCTGGCGGCGCCACTTTGGTATGACAACACCGAGCGATATGATCATCTTCAGTGCCTCATCGACCTCCATGTCAAGCTCGATCACATCTTTCCGGGGCACAATAATTATGAATCCCGAAGTCGGGTTTGGCGTCGTTGGCACGAAAGTACAAATCACGTCCTCGCCAGTTCGCCCCTGCACTTCTCCGAGTACGCTGGATGTTTGAAAGGCCAGGCTGTAGAGGCCTTTGCGCGGATATTCGATCAGCAATACTTTCTTGAATGACTGACTCGAATCCGAAAAAACCATCTCAGCAAAGTTTTTGGCTGCCGAATAAACCGAGCGGACCACAGGAATTCGCTCGAGCACCGACTCCCACAGTCCAACCATGCTGCGCCCGACGATGTTGGCCGCGAGCACGCCCGTAACGAGCAGGATGATTATCGTAAGCAGGATACCCAGTCCCGGTATGGCAAAGCCTAATAATTCCTCGGGCTGATATTTCTGTGGAATCAGGACCAGCGTGCGGTCCAGCAGGCCGACCAGGATTCGGACCAGAAAAATTGTGACGCCGATCGGCAACCACACCAGGATGCCGGCAATAATGTAGCGCCGTAATCGCTTCATTGAGATCTGCTTGTGATCGTTTTCATTTTTTGTCGGCTTTGCTTGCTGATGACGGCTCGCTCTTCTTTTCGGTCTTTTTCGTTTCCGACTTGCCGGCCTTACTCTCTGCTTTGTCGGATTTGGCCGGCTCGGAATCAGACTTATGTACGTTACGCTGATTGTCTTTTTTGAAGTCAGTCTCGTACCAGCCCTTGCCCTTAAGCCGGAAACGCGGCGCAGACAACAGCCGTTTGAGTGCCGGCTCGCCACATTCCGGGCATTCAAGCAATGGATCGTCGCTCATTTTCTGCAACGCATCCAGCTTATGGTCACATTTTTTACAGGCATACTCGTAGATTGGCACGCAAAGTCTCCCGGATGTACAGGGCTGTTAGTTACAGATTCAGAGTGTCGTCAGGCAATTCGGTGATGTTAGCGGGTCCACGGTAACACTTATGCGGCCAACTGAAACTCGAGATGATCCTCGGCAACACCCACCTCGATCGTGTCTCCCGGCCCGAACTTGCCCTGCAGTATCTTCTGCGCCAGCGGGTTTTCGACCTGCTGCTGAATCGCTCGTTTGAGCGGCCGCGCCCCGTACACCGGATCGAATCCGGCCTCGGCAAGCTTCTCTCTGGCCCCGTCAGACAGGATGATCGTCATATCTCGTTCTGCCAGCCGCTCACGCAGATAGCCGAGCTGGATGTCGACGATGGCGCGAATATGCTTCTGATTCAGTGGATGGAATACGACCACATCATCAACCCGGTTAATGAACTCCGGCCGAAACTGTTGCGCAACGATTTCCATTACCGAGGCCTTCATCGCATCGTAGTTATCCTCGCCCGCCAGTTCCTGGATGCGCTGCGATCCAAGGTTGGAGGTCATGATAATCACGGTATTACGAAAATCGACCGTGCGGCCATGGCCATCCGTAAGCCGGCCGTCGTCGAGCACCTGTAGCAGGACATTGAAGACATCCGGATGGGCTTTTTCGATCTCGTCCAGCAGGATGACGGAATAGGGGCGTCGTCGCACTGCCTCGGTCAGGTAGCCGCCTTCCTCGTAACCAACATATCCAGGCGGCGCACCGATCAGGCGGGCCACCGAGTGCTTTTCCATGAATTCCGACATATCGAGCCGTACCATGGCGTCATCGGTATCAAACAGGAAATTGGCCAGTGCCTTGGTCAGCTCCGTCTTGCCGACGCCGGTCGGGCCAAGGAACAGAAAGGAGCCGATCGGACGATGCGGGTCCGCGAGCCCGGCCCGCGCCCGACGAATCGCGTTCGCGACCGCGATAACGGCTTCATCCTGACCAACGACGCGCTCCTGAACCACGGATTCCATCGCCAGCAGCTTGTCTTTTTCGCCCTCAAGCATCTTCGATACCGGAATGCCGGTCCACGCCGACACGATTTCGGCAACCTCTTCTTCGGTCACGTTGTTCCGTAAAAGTGTGTTTTCGCGGGTCTCGGCTTGCAGTGCATCTTCGAGTTGTTTTTCGAGCTCCGGAATTCTTCCGTACTGCAGTTCCGACATACGGGTGAGGTCGTGGGCGCGGTTCGCGGTCTCGAGTTCGAGCCGGACGCGTTCCAGTTCTTCCTTTATATGTGCCGTACCCTGCATCGCCGCTTTCTCGGCCTTCCAGATCTCCTCGAGATCGGAAAACTCCTTCTCCAGTTCACCCAGTTGCGCCTCAAGATCGTCGAGCCGCTTGCGCGATGCATCATCCGATTCCTTTTTGAGCGCCTCGCGCTCGATCTTCAGCTGAATGATGCGTCGCTCCAGCTTATCCATGGCTTCCGGCTTTGAATCTATCTCGATGCGAATTCGCGACGCCGCCTCATCTATCAGATCAATCGCTTTGTCCGGTAGCTGACGGTCGCTGATGTATCGATGGGACAAATTCGCTGCCGCAACGATTGCCGGATCAGTGATTTCCACACCGTGATGAACTTCATAACGCTCTTTCAGGCCGCGCAGGATCGCTATCGTATCTTCGACGGTGGGCTCTTTTATCAGGACTTTCTGGAAGCGCCGCTCCAGGGCCGCGTCTTTTTCAAGATACTTGCGGTACTCATCCAGCGTCGTTGCCCCGACACAATGCAACTCACCGCGCGCCAGCGCCGGTTTGAGCATGTTGCCGGCATCCATTGAACCCTCGGCCTTGCCGGCGCCAACCACGGTATGTAATTCATCAATAAACAGGATGATCTGACCTTCCTGCTTCGCGAGATCATGCAAAACCGCTTTCAGGCGTTCTTCGAACTCGCCGCGAAACTTGGCGCCGGCGATAAGCGCGCCCATGTCGAGCGAAAGGATGCGCTTGTTGCGCAAGCCTTCCGGAATCTCGTTGTTAACGATGCGTTGCGCGAGTCCTTCAATGATTGCGGTCTTGCCAACACCCGGCTCGCCGATCAGCACCGGATTGTTTTTGGTTCGTCGTTGCAGGATCTGGATCGTGCGGCGGATTTCGTCGTCGCGACCGATGATCGGATCGAGCTTGCCTTGCTCCGCAAGTTCGGTCAGATCGATGGTGTATTTCTCGAGCGCCTGGCGCGTATCTTCCGCATTCGGATCATTGACCTGCTGACCACCGCGCAATTCATCGATCGCCTGTGCGACAGCGCCCTTCACAGCACCGGCCTGCTCCAGCACCGACAGCAGCGGTGATTTCCTATCCAGCGCAGCAAGTACGAACAGCTCGCTCGATATGTACTGATCGTCACGCTCCTGCGCCAGCTTGTCGGTGAGATTGAACAGCTTCGAAAGATCGTTGCCGATGTGGACCTCGCCACCGGCGCCCTCGACCTGTGGCAAGCGATCCAGGGCGTCGCCAAGCTGCGATCGCAGCAAATTGACGTTCGCGCCCGACTTCGTAAGTACGCCGCGCACGCTGCTGCTCTGCTGATCCAGCAGTGCGACCAGGACGTGGGCAGGCTCGATGAACTGGTGATCGAGTCCCACAGCAAGAGATTGCGCCTCAGCCAGCGCCATTTGAAATTTGCTTGTCAGTTTATCCATTCGCATAACAGAAACCTTGGGTGTCGTATATTTTGAACATTGGGGTCAAACCCCTTGGTTCGCTATTCGCCGGGATATGGAGAGATATCGCACCAAATAAAGGGGTCTGACCTTTTTCCCTTACCGTCGGAAAACGAAACTTGCCATGCGGCCGCAGACGCCGTCCCTGCGATATGAAAAAAAGCGCTTGGGCTCGCTGAAGGTGCAGTATTCCCCTCCGCTAACCTGCCCTACGCCAAGGCCTGAGAGCCGCATCCTGGCAAGTCCATAGAGGTCCGCCTGCCAGCGCCCGCCTTCATTTTCCGCGAAGCAGTCATCCGCTGCCGGATCGTGTGCAAGAAATTGCTGTCGCACCTCACCACCAACTTCAAAGGCGGCCTGCGAAATGGCCGGACCCAACCAGGCCAGCAAATTTGCGGGATCTGCCAACATCGCGCGCACCGTCGCCTCGAGCACACCACCGAGCAGTCCGCGCCATCCAGCGTGCGCAACCGCCACCTCCACACCATCGCCGGATGCAAAAATGACCGGTAAACAGTCGGCGGCTTGCACAACGCAGACAACGCCCGCATGGCGGGTGATCGCTGCATCCGCTTCCGCGGCCGCCCCTGCTGCCGGATCGAGCAACACGTGACTACCGTGCACCTGCCTGAGCCATCGCGGTTCCGACGGCAAATTGCAATACGCTTTGAAGCGGATGCGGTTTTCGCGTACGGCGTCCGCATCGTCGTCGACGTAGGCGCCAAGATTCAATGACTCAAAATTGCCGTTACTGACACCGCCATCGCGCAGCGTGGTGCCAGCGACGACGCCCTCCGGCGCGAGCCAGTCTGCAGGCAGCCAGTTTTCGGATACGGTCATTTTCTCAGTTCAGCGTCTTCGGCGAGCGCGCTCAATAAATCAGCAAAGTCTGCCGGCGGTGCAACCTGCAACTCGATTTTTTCTCCGCTACGCGGGTGCGCGAAAGCCAGTTTTTCGGCATGCAGCGCCTGGCGACGAAATTGTCGCAAGGTGTCGCGCAACCTGTCCGACGCACCGGCTGGCATCGCAAGTCGTCCACCATAGGTTTGATCGCCGACCAGGGAGTGGCGCCGATGGGCGAAATGCACCCTGATCTGATGGGTGCGCCCGGTTTCGAGCTGTACGCTGATAGAGGTATGCGCCGCAAAGCGCTGGATAACGCGGTAGTGTGTGACCGCCGCTTTGCCATCCCGCTGCACGCTCATCTTCAGGCGATCGACCGGATGACGCCCGATCGGCTCATTGATTGAACCGCCACCGGTCAGGACCCCGCCACATACTGCGATGTAGTGCCGCCCAATTTCGCGCACGGCCAGCGCGCGTACCAGCGCGGTGTGCGCCTGCAGCGTTTTGGCCACCAGCAGCAGACCGCTCGTGTCTTTGTCCAGGCGGTGCACAATGCCGGCGCGCGGCAACTGGTCCAATTCGGGAACGTGGTATAACAAGCCATTCATCAGCGTGCCATGCAGATTGCCGGTGCCGGGATGCACCACCAGGCCGGCCGGTTTATTGACGACCAGGCAATCCTCGTCTGCAAATATTATGTCGAGTTCCAGTGCCTCGGGCGCGCTTGTTACCGAGGTCTCCGGCTGCGGCTGTAAGCGCACGCGCTCGCCACCCGTGACGGCATCGCGCGGGCGCATCGCGTGTTCATCCACGGTGATAAATCCCTGCAGGAGCCAGTTTTTTAGCCGGCTGCGGGAGTATTCAGGAAACATCCTGGCCAGCGCCTGGTCCAAGCGTTGACCGGAAAGCTCTGCCGGGACAGTTTTTTGCCGGGCTTCGGGCATATGATTCGTAAGGGTTCGCCAATCCGGAAAATCAGGAGGTTACGGTATACTTGTTGATTAGGTGGAATTCGTGCAAAGTCCTGCCCGCGAAAAAATTTAGACTGTCGATCCAGACTTCAATCGATGACTTCAAACCGTTTCAAACTGACCCGAATTGTACTTGCACTGGCATCGATGCTGGCGCTGGCGACTGTTGCAGGCTGCGCCGGCAACGAAGAATTTGATCTCGCGACCAGTATCGAAGAAGCCTATACGGAAGCGCAGCAAGCGGTAGCTGTCGGAAACTATCGCAAGGCGATCGGCATTTTCGAGGCATTGCAGGCGCGCTTTCCGTTCAGCGACTTCGCCACCCAAATTCAGCTCGAGCTGGCATACGCCTACTATATGGATAACCGGGTTGAACAGGCCATCGATGCGGCGGACACTTTCATTCGTGAAAATCCGACCCATGCACGTATCGACTACGCGATCTATATCAAGGCGCTCGCACATTTCGAACGCGAGCAGGGAATGCTGGAGCGCGTGTTCAGAAAAGACATCGACAAGCGTCCGCCACGAGATGGTGAGCTGGCGTTCTCGCTGCTCAGCCGCCTGGTCGAACGTTATCCAGCCAGCCCGTACGCAGCCGACGCACAGCAGCGCATGATTTATCTGAAAAATCGTCTTGCTGCCTACGAAAACGTGGTGGCGCGGTTCTACCTGAAGCGCGACGCCTATGTCGCCGCACTCAACAGGGCGACGACAGCACTTGAAACCTACAATGGCGCCGACAGTGGTGCAGAATCTTTGCAGATCATGATCGAGGCCTATGAAGGTCTGGGCATGAACAACCTGGCCGAAGATACACGGCGCATCCTGCAGAAAAACTTCTCGGACGATCCGCTGGTGCAGAACCAATAAAAAATCGCCCGCTGGGGCGGGCTCCTACGGTAGGAGCCCGCCCCAGCGGGCGATTCATTATTCGGGGAAGGTGTAACGGGACGTAATCGGATACCTCCAATCTCTGCCAAACGCCCGCCCGCTGATCCTTATCCCCGGTGGCGCCTGCCGCCGCTTGTATTCACTGCGTTTCACCATCTCGAGCACCCGGATCACGACATCACGGTCGAATCCTCGCGCCATGATTTCGCGTACTGATGCATTCTCTTCGATAAATGCCTCGAGGATCGGATCGAGGATGTCGTAGTCCGGCAGTGAATCACTGTCTTTTTGATTCGAGCGCAACTCCGCCGAGGGTGGTCGCGAAATAACCCGCTCGGGAATCACTTCGTTAATCGTATTCCGGTGACGGGCGAGTTTGTAGACGAGTGACTTGCTGCAGTCTTTTATTGGCGCAAAGCCGCCCGCCATGTCGCCGTACAAGGTCGCATAGCCGACTGCCATCTCGCTCTTGTTGCCGGTGGTCAGCAACATGCGGCCAGTCTTATTCGATATCGCCATCAACAGGAGACCTCGGCATCGTGCTTGAATGTTCTCCTCTGTGACATCGATTTCGCGTCCTTCGAAAATTGGCTCGAGCTGCTGTAATGTCGCTTCGTAAATCGGTTCGATCGGTATCACGTCATAGCGCACGTTTTGTATGGTGGCCTGCTTCGCCGCATCTTCCTGGCTCATCGTACTCGTATAACGAAACGGCATCATTACCGCACGCACGCGCTCGGCACCGAGGGCGTCGCAGGCGATCGCGAGAATCAGCGCCGAATCTACGCCACCGGAGAGCCCGAGAACAACGCCAGGGAAGCCGTGTTTGCCAACATAATCGCGGGTACCGCAGACGAGTGCCTCGTACACGCTCTGTTCATTCGACAATAGTGGCGCAATCTCTGCAGGTCCCAGCGCAACACCGGCCCCATCCGCCATCAACTCAACGCAGCAAAGATTTTCCCTGAATGCGGCGGCACGAAAAACCACCTCACCGCTTCTGTCCATGGCAAAAGACCCGCCATCGAACACCAGTTCGTCCTGCCCGCCGACCATATTCAGATAAACAGCCGGAATACCAATTTCCAACACTCGCTGCCGCACGACCTCCTCCCGTTGCGACTGGATGTCCAGTTCGTAGGGTGAGCCGTTAATCGCAAGCAGCACTTCGGCGCCAGCCGCACGGCTGGCGGCCGGGGGCGCCCGATCCCATACGTCTTCGCAGATATTGATTCCGACACGCACACCGTTGAGCGTAAATACCGACGCTTCCCTGCCCGCCGTAAAATAACGCTTCTCATCAAAGACGCTGTAGTTCGGCAGCATGTGCTTGCGGTAATGCGCGAGTACCTCACCGTCCCTGAAGACCACGCAGGCATTAAAAATATCGTCGTCCTGGTAATCCGGAAACCCGATCAACACGGCAATATCCCGCACCGAGTCGCGAATGGTCTCCAGGGCCTTTTCGATCCGCCGCCGCAAACCCGCATGGAACAGCAGGTCCTCGGGCGGATAACCGCATACGCTCAATTCGGGAAAGACGACCAGATCAGCCCGCATGTCGTCACGCGCGTGCACCGCATGGTCGAGAATCTTTTGCGTATTCCCGGCCACGTCGCCCACGACGTAATCAAACTGTGCCAGCGCGATGATAATTTTGTCAGTCATTGCGGCATCGCAATCTTCCTGGCCAGGCCTAACGCCTCTGCGCAGACTCTATATTAACAAGTCGCACACACTTCAGTTCGCAAGAAGCTCCAGCATCTTGCTGCCAAGCTCGTCCGGTGACCTGACGGTAGCAGCGCCGGCGGCATCCAGCGCTTTGAATTTGTCAGCGGCGGTACCCTTGCCGCCGGCAATGATGGCGCCGGCGTGGCCCATGCGCTTGCCTGGCGGTGCAGTCACGCCTGCAATGTAAGCGACGACCGGCTTCGACACCTCGGATTGCATAAACTCGGCGGCGGCCTCTTCATCGGTGCCACCGATCTCGCCGACCATCACTATGCCATCTGTATCGGGATCATCCTGGAACAGTCTCAGGCAATCGATAAAATTCATGCCGCGCACGGGATCGCCGCCGATACCAATGCAGGTGCTTTGTCCGAGTCCATTTTGCGTGGTTTGATAAACGGCTTCGTAAGTCAGAGTGCCGGAACGGGACACGATACCAATGCGGCCCTTCTGGTGAATAAACCCGGGCATGATGCCAATTTTGCATTCGTCCGGCGTAATGATGCCGGGGCAATTGGGCCCAATCAGGCGGCAGCCATTGATGTCGAGCGCGGCTTTGACATTGACCATGTCCAAAACGGGGATGCCTTCGGTTATGCAGACGATGAGACCGACACCTGACTCGGCCGCTTCCTGGATGGCGCCGGCAGCAAATCGCGCGGGCACGTATATCATGCTTACTTCCGCACCGGATGCGGCGACTGCTTCGCGCATCGTGTTGTAAACCGGCACGCCGAGAAGCTCTTCGCCACCACGGCCAGGTGTAACGCCGGCAACCACCCGAGTGCCATACTCGATGCATTGCTCAGTGTGAAATGAACCCTGATTGCCGGTAATCCCCTGGCAAACGACCTTGCTGTTTCCGTTAATCAGTACGCTCATGAGTGGTTTTCCAGAGGACTTATTGCGCAGCGGAGGCAACTGCTTTCTGCGCTGCATCCGTCAAATCGTCAGCTGAAATGATATCGAGGCCGCTTTCAGCAAGCAGCGTCCGTCCCTTGATCACGTTTGTACCTTCGAGGCGCACCACAACCGGCACCTGGACCCCGACTTCTTTCACAGCGCTGATGATGCCCTGTGCGATCAGATCGCAGCGCACAATACCACCGAAGATATTGACCAGGATCGCCATGACATTTTGGTTGGAGAGGATCAATTTGAATGCCGCAGCCACCCTTTCGCTGGTTGCCCCA
>SMVA01459698.1_pt1 | contig 13064 bp, 10 predicted proteins | sample 2456451 | NCBI WGS metagenome assembly SMVA01 (sample SAMN11095933, study PRJNA526329) | marine sediment metagenome | biome: Marine sediment; feature: Surficial sediment; material: Deep marine sediment; isolation source: Hadal surficial sediment | place: Pacific Ocean | collected 2014-05 | depth...
GCCTCGGTGGTGACCAGCAGACCGGCGACCGAAGCCGCGTCCTGCAGGGCCGTGCGCACCACCTTGGTGGGGTCGATGATGCCCGACTTGACCATGTCGACGTATTTGCCTTCCTGGGCATCGAAGCCCAGGGCCAGGTTGGGCTTCTCGGTCAGCTTGCCGACCACCACGGCACCGTCGGCGCCGGCGTTCTCGGCGATCTGGCGGGTCGGCGTCTGAAGCGCGCGGCGCACCAGATTGATACCGACGCGCTGGTCGTCATTGGCGTAAGCCAACTTGTCGAGCACCCGGGTCGCGTACAGCAGGGCGACACCGCCGCCCGGCAAGATGCCTTCTTCGACCGCGGCGCGGGTCGCATGCATGGCGTCCTCGACCCGGTCCTTGCGCTCCTTGACCTCGATCTCGGTGGCGCCGCCGACCCGAATCACCGCAACCCCGCCGGCCAGCTTGGCCAGACGCTCCTGCAGCTTCTCCCGGTCGTAGTCCGAGGACGTGTCGTCGATCTGGGCCCGGATCTGAGAGCAACGGCCCTCGATCTCCTTCTTCTTGCCGCCGCCGTCCACGATGGTGGTCTCGTCCTTGGTGATGTGCACCTTCTTGGAGCTGCCCAGCATGTCGAGGGTCACGTTCTCCAGCTTGATGCCCAGATCCTCGGAGATCACCTGGCCGCCGGTCAGGATCGCGATATCCTCCAGCATGGCCTTGCGCCGATCGCCGAAGCCAGGCGCCTTCACGGCCGCGACCTTCAGGCCGCCGCGCAGCTTGTTGACCACCAGGGTGGCCAGCGTCTCGCCTTCCACGTCCTCGGCGATGATCAGAAGCGGACGGCCCGACTTCACCACCGACTCCAAGAGCGGCAGCATGGCCTGGAGGTTGGACAGCTTCTTCTCGTGCAGGAGGATGTAGGGGTCCTCCAGGTCCACGATCATCTTCTCGGCATTGGTCACGAAGTAGGGTGAGAGGTAGCCCCGGTCGAACAACATGCCCTCGACCACGTCGAGCTCGATTTCCAGGCTCTTGGCCTCTTCGACGGTGATCACACCCTCGTTGCCGACCTTCTGCATGGCCTCGGCGATCATGGCGCCGACCTCGTCGTCGCCGTTCGAGGAGATCGTCCCAATCTGTGCGATCTCGTCGGAGGTGGAGACCTTCTTCGAGCGCTTGTGCAGGTCGCCGACCACCGCGGTCACCGCCAAATCGATGCCGCGCTTCAGGTCCATGGGGTTCATGCCCGCGGCCACCGCCTTGGCGCCCTCGCGCACGATCGTCTGGGCCAGCACGGTCGCGGTCGTGGTGCCGTCGCCCACCAGGTCGCTGGTCTTGGACGCCACCTCACGCACCATCTGGGCGCCCATGTTCTCGAACTTGTCGGCCAGCTCGATTTCCTTGGCCACGGTGACACCGTCCTTGGTGATGCGCGGCGCCCCGAAGGACTTGTCGAGCACCACGTTGCGGCCCTTGGGACCGAGCGTCACCTTGACCGCGTCGGCCAGAATGTCGACGCCGCGCAGCATGCGATCGCGTGCGTCGGCACCGAATTTAACGTCTTTGGCAGCCATGTCTCCGGCTCCTTCTACTCAATGATGCCCATGATGTCGGATTCCTTCATGATCAACAGCTCCTCGCCGTCGATCTTGACCTCGGTGCCCGACCACTTGCCGAACAGCACCCGGTCGCCCGCCTTGACGTCCAAGGGCTCAACCTCGCCCCGTTCGTTGCGCGCGCCTGGACCGGCGGCCGTGATCTCGCCCTGCATTGGCTTTTCCTGGGCCGTATCGGGAATAATGATCCCCCCGGCAGTGGTCTCTTCACCTTCAATGCGACGAACCACGACTCGGTCGTGTAGCGGCCTGAATTTCATGCTTCCGCTCCTCCATTCACTCTTCTGGATGTTTCTCGAGTCCAGCCACCCCGAACGGAGCGACCGTTAGCACTCTCCCACAAGGAGTGCTAAGCGGCATATAGACATCGACCTCGGGAGTGTCAACCGAACACGACAATTTCGTGCAGATCGCCCCGGTGGGTTCAGGTCGACCCGGAGATCATAGGATCATGACTGCTCGATCGACCCGGCGCCATGACGCCGTTCGAAGCGCGAGCGGTCCGCGGGGTCCAGATGAACCAGTAGGTGGGCCGTACCCTCGGCGTCCTCGCGGCTCACCACCCGGCCCCGTTCGTAGAGCCAGGCGATTGCCGCCCCGTCGCTCAAGGGAATGCTGACCGAAACCGCCTGGTCACCGCTCGCCAATCGCCGTCCGATGGCCGCCAGCAGACCCTCCAACCCCTCGCCTGTCAAGGCCGAGATCGCCACAGCGTTGTCGCGCCGGGCGGCCTGCGCCAGGACCATGGCGTGGGACTCCTCGTCGAGCTGATCGATCTTGTTCAAGACCTCGAACAGGCGGTGTTCGAGCGCGCCGTCCAGTCCCATCTCCTCGAGCACCACCAAAACGTCGTCCCGCTGGGCCTCGCTGTCTGGATGGGAGACGTCGCGGACGTGCAGGATCAGGTCGGCCGCAGTGACCTCCTCGAGCGTGGCCCGGAACGCCGCCACCAGTCCGGTCGGCAGCTCGGAGATGAACCCGACCGTGTCGGACAGGATGATTTCCTGGCCGCCTTCCAAGGTGACCCGGCGCATGGTCGGGTCCAGGGTGGCGAACAACACGTCCGCGGCAAAGACCTTGGCGCGCGCCAGGCGATTGAACAGGGTCGATTTGCCGGCGTTGGTGTAGCCAACCAGGGAGACCACCGGATAGGGCACCCGGCGCCGCGACTTGCGGTGCAGCTCCCGGGTCCGCTTGACCCGCTCCAAGTCGCTCTCGATGCGGACAATGCGCCGGGAGATTAAGCGGCGATCGATCTCCAGCTGGCTCTCGCCAGGGCCGCCCAGGAACCCGAAGCCGCCACGCTGCCGTTCCAGGTGGGTCCAGGACCGCACCAGGCGCGAACGTTGATAGGTCAGGGCGGCCAGCTCAACCTGCAGTTTGCCTTCATTGGTGCGAGCCCGGGCGCCGAAGATCTCGAGTATGAGACCCGTGCGGTCGATCACCTTGCAGTCCCAAGCCCGTTCCAGGTTGCGTTGCTGGATCGGGGTGAGCTGGGCGTCGATCACCGCGACGTCGATCTCTTCTGCGCGGGCGAACTCGCCCAAGGTCTCCACCGCACCCTTGCCGAGCAGGGTCGAGGGGCGCGCCTTGACGATCTTTACGATTCTGCCGTCGATGATTTCTAGATCGATGGCGCGGGTGAGGCCGAGGACTTCTTCCAATCGCCCCTGGGCGCTGCGCCCCTTGGCCGCGCGGCGCCGGGAATCCGGATGCACGACCAGCGCGCGTCCGCTCGAATCTTGCTGGTCGCCGCGGTCCCCGTGGCCTTCGCCCAGTTGCTTGGCGTCGCCCTCGTCTCGGGCCGTGGCCCCTTCCTCAGTCGACGTCCTCTTCCTCCTTGCTAGGCTCGAAGAGTTGAACCGGGGTCGCCGGCATGATGGTAGAGATCGCGTGTTTGTACACCAGCTGGGAATGAGCATCCCGTCGCAAGAGAACCGAGAAATTATCGAACCAGGTAACGATGCCCTGCAACTTCACGCCGTTGACCAGAAAAATCGTGACCGGAACCCGATTCTTGCGGATGTGATTGAGAAACACGTCTTGTACGCTCGGAGATCTTTCAGCGGCCATTTGTGCCCCCTTCTGCGGTTCGAATATTCACTGAGACTACATATCAACGACTATACGTCGATAACGAAATCCAGCCCACTAGGTTCTCAGGCTGGCGCCTAGCGGCACCGTCCATCCTATAACTTAAGGTGCCGAGACCAATTCGGCTAGTGCCGTGCAGCTAATGACGTGAAGAAGCGGCGGCGCCTCGGCAAATTCCCCGGTATCCGGCGGCTCGCTACGCAGAAGCACCGGCACGCAGCCGGCGTTGTGGGCGCAGACCATGTCCACATCCGTATCGCCGACGAACCAAACCTCGGGTCCGGCCGCAATCCCGCTGCCGTCCAGCGCCAGGCGAACCGCATCCACCGCCGGCTTGTCTCGGGCCGCGTCGGTGGCGCCCACAAGGCGGCGAAAATGTTTGTCCCAGCCGAGAACTTCGGCTTCTTGGCGCAGGAGGTCGCCCCGCTTGTTGCTCACCACCGCCAAATAGCATCCGACCTCGGCCAGGTGCCCCAGCATCCGTTCCGCGCCGGGATAAGCGACCAGGTGATCCAGATGCAGTGCCTCGAAGGCCCGGTAGTAAATTCCAGCGGCCTCCCGGGCACGGTCGCCGAACAGCGCCGGGAAGCTGTCGCGCGCCGAGCGGCGGGCCCTGGCGCGGGTCTCCTGGAGGGTCCAGGGCGCCTGTCCCATGGCCTCCAAGGTCGCGTTGTAAGCGTGGTGGATCGTGCCCCAGCTATCCACCAACGTGTTGTCCCAGTCGAATAGCAGGGCACTGGGCGCCTTCACCCGGCGGCCTTCAGGTCTTCCACATAGCCCATGTAGTGCTCCCGCAGCTTGCCTGTAAGCAGACCGGGATGACCGTTGCCGACCGGCTTGCCGTCGATCCGGGTGACCGGCATGACGAAATTGGTGCTGGACGTGAGGAAGGCCTCTCGGGCGTTCTGGACCTCCTCCAGGCTGAACGGCCGCTCCTCGACCGCGACGCCCTCGGCGCGAACCAGCGCCAAGAGGCTCATGCGGGTGATGCCGCCCAATATGGCGTTGCTGGTGTCGCGGGTGACCAGGCGGTTGTCGTCGGTGACGATCCAGGCGTTGGTCGAGGTGCCCTCTGTGATCATGCCGTCTCGGTCCACCATCCAGGCCTCCTGGGCCTCGGCTTCCACGGCTTCTTGCTTACCTAAAACGTTAGGAAGCAAGGATATTGATTTGATATCACAGCGATCCCAGCGTTGATCTGGGATGGTGATTACCGCCACGCCTCGCGCCAGCAATTCCGCGCTTTGAGGCTTGGACTGGCGGGTGGTCATGACCAACGCCGGCTTGGAAACCTTGGGAAATTTGTGGTCCCGCGGCGCGACGCCCCGGGTCACCTGCATGTAGAGAAAACCGTTCGTCAGGCCATTTCGGCGCATCAACTCCCGACTAATCAGCTTCAGCGCCGCGCGCGAGATCGGCATGTCAATGCGCAGTTCCCTGAGCGAGCGTTCCAGCCGATCCAGATGGGGGGCCTCGTCCACCAAGGTGCCGCGGACCACGGGCGCCACCTCGTAAACGCCGTCGGCGAACTGATAGCCGCGATCCTCGATGTGCACGGCGGCGTCGCGGTGCGGCACATAGCGGCCGTTGACGTAGGCTTGACGCGGCATCTCGGTCCTCTCCTTCTCTGGTCCCGATGCCCGGGAAGGTTCCTGGTTTAAAAGAACTCCAGCTTCACGGCGAACAGCTTTTCGACTTTCTTCACGACTTCGGTGGCGGCGAAAATGATCACCAGGTCGCCGACCCGTACCACGGTGTCGCCGCGCGGGATGATCACTTCTTCGCCGCGCACCAAGGCACCGATGATCACGCCCGGCGGCAAGTGCGCGTCGCGGATCGATACGCCCACCAAGCTCGAGGTCTCCAGGGCCTCCGCCTCGATGAGCTCGCCGAAGCCCTCCGAAAATGCGTGGACCGAGCGGATCCGTCCCCGGCGCACGTGCTGCAGGATTGACGAGACGGTGATCGCCCGTGGGCTGACCACCGTATCGATGCCCAGCGGTCCCATGAGCGGGGCATAGGAGGCCTTATTGACCAGGGTTACGGCACGCTGGCAGCCGAAGCGCTTGGCCAGGAGAGACGCCAGGATGTTGACCTCGTCATCGTTGGAGACTGCGACCACGGTCTCCACCGCACCCACGTTGGCCTCCTCGAGAATCTCCGTATCCAGGGCATTACCGTGGATGACCACCGTGCGCTCCAGGGTCTGGGCCACGAATTCTGCGCGCTCCTTGGTCAATTCGATCAGCTTCAAGGAGACCCGGCGCTGGTTTTTCTCGACCATCTTTGCGAGCCCGAGCCCGATGTTGCCGCCGCCGATGATGACCACCCGGCGGGCCTCTTGTTCCTCGTGGCCGAAGGCGGCCATGGCGCGGGCCAAGTGGGCCGTCTCGGCCACGAAATAGACGTCGTCGCCCGGCAGAAGCTCATGCTCGGGCGTCGGCACGAAACCCCGGCCGTCCCGTGAAATTCCGACCACCACCAAGTGCAGGTTCGGAAACAGGTCGGTCAACTCGCGCAATGGCGTCTCGAGGATCGGGCATTCTCCGGTGCAATGCACGCCGATCATGCTGACCCGGCCGTCGGCCAGGGGGATTACGTCGAAGGCACCTGGGATTTCCAGACGCCGGGCGATCGCGCGGGCCACCTCGATCTCCGGCGAGATAATCACGTCGATCGGCATGTTGTCGCGGCTGAAGAGGTTGGCCCACATGGGCTCCAGATAGCTCTGGTGGCGCACCCTGGCGATCTTGGTCGGCACGTCGAACAGAGAATGACAAATCTGACAGGCCACCATGTTGACCTCGTCGGCATAGGTGACCGCGATCACCATGTCCGCGTCCGCCGCGCCGGCGCGCTCCAACACATCCGGGTGAGAGGCGAAACCGACCACGCCTTGGACATCGAGGGAGTCGGTGATCTTGTGAACCAGCTCCGCCGACTGGTCGACTACCGTGATGTCGGCGTCCTCGCTCGACAGGTAGCGGGCGATGTTCGAGCCGACCTGTCCGGCGCCGCAGATGATGACCTGCATGAGGTGGCTTCGATCGCGGCTATTGCCGGTCGCTGGAGGACATGCCCAGCGATCGCAGCTTACGGTGCAGGGCCGAACGCTCCATGCCGACGAATCCGGCGGTCCTGGAGATATTGCCGCCGAATCGGTTGATCTGAGCTTCCAGGTACTGCCGTTCGAAGACCTCGCGGGCCTCGCGCAGGGGCAGGGTCATGATCTCGGTCGCGCTCTCGTCCCTGGACATCGGCGCGATGGCTCCGATATCGGGCGGCAGCATGTCGGCATTGACGGGGTCCCCCGAGTCACCTGGGGCCATGATCAGGATCCAATCGATGACATTGCGTAGCTGGCGTACGTTGCCTGGCCAGTCATAGGCTTGCAAGGCCGCCATGCCGTCGTCCGACAGTTGCCGGGCCGGCAGACCCGCGAGTTCGGCCGAACGAGTCATGAAGGCCTCGATAAAGAGCGGAATGTCGTCGCGCCGGTCGCGCAAGGCCGGCACGCGGATCGGCACCACGTTGAGCCGGTAAAAGAGGTCCTCTCGAAACCGGCCTTCCGCGATCAGCTTCGGCAGGTCCCGGTTGGTGGAGGCGATCACCCGGACGTCCACGGCGACCCGCCGATCGCCACCGACTCGTTCGAAATTCTGATCCTGTAGCACGCGCACGATCTTGCCCTGGGTCTCCGAGGGCATGTCCGCCACTTCGTCGAGCAAGAGCGTGCCGCCGTGGGCGCGTTCGAAGGTGCCCACCCTGGAGGGGGAGTCCGGACCCTCGGCCCCGGCTTCACTGCCGAACAGCTCGCGTTCCATCCGATCCGGGTTCATGGTCGCGCAGTTGAGCACGACGAAGGGCGCGCCGCTGCGCCGTGAATTGTGGTGGAGCACCCGTGCCACCACTTCCTTACCGGCGCCCGGAGGGCCGGTGATCAGCACCCGGCTGCCGGTTGGCGCGACTTTCCGCACCGCCATCTGCAGCTGGTGCATACCCTGAGAGACCCCGATCATTTCCTCCTCCGGCCCGGCACGCAGGCGCAGCTCCGCGTTCTCGCTCCGCAAGCGGGCCGCCTCGATCGCGCGATCCACGACCAGCAACAGCCGGTCGGCCTTGAACGGCTTTTCGATGAACTCATAGGCGCCGAGTTTGATCGCGTTGACCGCCAGCTCGATCGTACCGTGACCGCTGATCATCAGCACCGGCATGCTGGGGTGCCCGCGCAGGATCGCTTGCAGAAGCTCCAGGCCGTCGAGCTCGCTACCCTGCAGCCAGATATCCAGGATCACCAAAGTCGGCTGACGATCCCGGATCGCCTCCAGGGCCGAGCTGCTGTCGCTGGCGTCCCGCGTGGCATAGCCCTCATCACTCAGAATGCCGGTGATCAACATCCGAATGTCGGCCTCATCGTCAACGATCAAGATTTCACGCGCCATCGGCCGTCACCCTTGGCTTGCCCGTGGCCCCGGCGTCCTGCGAGGTCCGATCCGGCGCCGGGAACTGCAGGGTGATCCGCGCCCCGCCCCCCTCCCGGTCGTCCAGGAGGAGATCGCCGCCGTGGTCCTCCATGATCTTCTTCACGATGGCCAGGCCCAGGCCGGTGCCCCGCTGGCGCGTGGTGACGTAGGGTTCCGTCAGGCGGTCGCGGTCGAGATTGGGCAGTCCCGCGCCGTTATCCTCGACCTCGATCGTCCGGGTCGCTCCGGCGTCGACCAGGCGTACGGTAATACGGCCTGGCGGCAGATCTTGCCCCGGTTTGGCCTGCTGGCCCTGGATGGAATCGATCGCGTTCTGCAAGAGATTTGTAAGTGCGCGTCCGATCTGCTGACTGTCGCAGGGCGCGATGACCACGTGATCCGGCAGTTCCCGGTCGATGGCGATCCCGGGATGGGCGCTCCGCTGCAGGAAGACCGCCTGTTTCACCAACTGGTTCAGGTTCTCGTCGCTGATCGAGGGGGCGGGCATGCGTCCGAAAGCGGAGAATTCGTCCACCATGCGGCCGATATCGCCCACATGGCGCACAATCGTATCGGTGCAGATCTCGAAGGTTTCCGGGTCGGTTTTGATTTCCTTCAAGTACTTGCGCTTCAGCCGTTCGGCGGCGAGCTGGATGGGGGTCAGAGGGTTCTTGATCTCGTGGGCGATGCGGCGCGCCACGTCGGCCCAAGCGGCCTTGCGCTGGGCCGAGAGCAGTTCGGTGATGTCGTCGAACGTGACCACGAAACCGACGATCTCCTCTTCCGCCTCCTGGGCCGTGACCCGCACGAAGAGTGTCCGCCCGCCCTCTCCGGCCTTGGCAAGCGTGATCTGCCCCTCGCCGATGCGCCGGGAGCGCTCGCGTGCCGTGACCACCATGGCCGCCATCTCCGGCACGGCGGCATCGAGCGTCTCGCCATAGAGCGTCTCCGTCGAAACCGACAGAAGCTCGCACGCCGAGCGATTGGCCAGGGTGACCCGCCCGTCCCGGTCCAGGCTGAGAACGCCGGCGGTCACCCCGGACAAGACCGCCTCGGTGAAGCGCCGGCGGTAGTCGAGCTGCCGGTTGGCGTCCAGAAGCTCTCCGCGCTGGCTGTCCAGCTGTCCGGTCATGCGGTTGAACGCGCGGGCCAGGGTATCGATCTCGTCGCTGCCATCGCCCTCCTGGACCCGGGCCGTGAGATCGCCCTTGCCGACGCGCCCGGCGGCATCGATCAGAAGGCCGATCGGCCCGGTGAGATAGGTCGCGAAGTTGAGCCCGACCCAGATCGCCGCCAGCAGTAGCAGCAGCGCCACCACCACGAAGATGAGCAGGAGCTTGATCTGGAAGTCCGAGCGTTTGCCTTCGAGCTCGATGTAGATCTGCGCCGCCCCGCGGCTCCGGTCCATGTGGACCAGCACTCTTTGGTCGACCAGACGCCCAACATAGAGAAAACTACCGGGAATGACCTCGAGGCGAATCAGCGCGCGGACACGGTCCTCAGTGCCCGGGGTGAGCAGCACGACCTCGCCTTCGCGCGCCCGACGCATGGCAGCATCGGGGATCTCCAGATCGAAGTCCAGCAATAGACTGTACCCGGCGCGCGCCAAGATCCGTCCGAAACTGTCGAACACCACCGCCTCGGTCAAAGATCGCAAGACCGCTTGAGCTTCCAGTAGATTGGCAAACTGCTGCGGAGTGTAGAGCAGAACCGAGCCGTCCCGGTTGAGATCCTGAGCCATGGCCAGGACATCCGCGTTGATGGTCCGCTGGTGCTCTTCGAGGTAGGCTTCCGCCACGTCCAAGGATTCCCGGATGGCAGTGCTGACACGCTCGCTGAACCACCCCTGCAGGCCAAAATCGAACAAGATTATGGAGAACACCGCGATGATTATGGTGGGCGTGACCGCGACGATCGAGAACAGGCCCGCCAGACGCACATGAAGGGCCGAGCCGGCGGTGCCCCGTCGCCGGGCCACCCACAGAATCACCAGGCGACGCACGATAAGCAGGCTAAAACCGAGCAGCAGGATCACATCCACGTTGAGCAGCAAGAGCATCAGCGTGGTATCGGTCGCGACCGGAAGATTGCCGGTCATGGCTGCGAATGTGGTGATACCGGCGCTGACCGAGGCGATCAGAAGGACGATCGCCAACTTGCGCTCCAGGCGCACCCGGCGGGACCAGCGGATGAAGCCCTGAAGCAGGCCGCGCCACGGCGCCTCGGCCCACTCGGCGGCAGATGACCGCTTTACGACGGCCTCGTGCAGGTCTTGCTGTTGTAAATCCGCCACAGCCTATCTAAGGCCCCGAATCACGCGAATGTCCAGGTCTCGAATCTTCTTTCTGAGCGTGTTGCGATTGATGCCCAGCATCTTGGCGGCGCGAATCTGATTGCCCCGTGTGGCCGCCAGGGACAGCTCGATCAGGGGCCGCTCGATCTCCCGAACCACCCGGTCATAAAGCCCCGATGCCGGCAGATCGTCTTGGTGTGCGCTGAAGTAATCGCGCAGATGGCGCTCCACCGCGTCGCCGAGGGATTCGCTGCGCGTCGGCGCCGCGCCGGGCCCCGGCTGCACCTCCAGGAGTTCGCCTTCCACGATGGCACGGCTGATCACCTCTTCGCTATAGAGCGCGGTCAGGCGCCGGATCAGGTTCTCCAGCTCGCGCACGTTGCCGGGCCACCGGTAGGCCTTGAGCGCGTCCATGGCCGCGCTGTCGATGATCTTGGGCGGCAGGCCTTCCGCCTGGGCTTGAGCCAGGAAATGGCGCACCAGTTCGGGAATGTCCTCGGCGCGCTCACGCAACCGCGGCAAGCGGATCGGCACCACGTTCAGGCGGTAGAACAGGTCCTCGCGGAACAGACCCTGGTGCACCATTTGGCGCAGGTCCCGGTGCGTGGCCGCGACGATCCGGGCGTCGGCCTTCAGGGGCGTGCGTCCACCCACCGTCGTGTACTCGCCCTCTTGCAGCACCCGCAGCAGGCGGGTTTGGGCCTCCAGGGGCATGTCGCCGATCTCGTCGAGGAACAGGGTGCCGCCCATGGCCTGCTCGAATCGCCCGGCGTAGCGCTGGGCCGCGCCGGTGAAGGCGCCCTTCTCGTGGCCGAAGAGCTCGCTCTCGATCAGCTCACGCGGCACGGCGGCCATGTTGATCGCCACGAAAGCGCCATAGCTGCGCTTGCCGTAGGTGTGCAGCGCGCGCGCCACCAGCTCCTTGCCGGTTCCCGACTCGCCGTAGATCATGCAGGTGAGGTCGGTGCCCATGAGCCGGGCGAGCACCCGGTAAATCTCCTGCATCGCCGGCGATCGCCCGATCAGTGACATGCGTTCGCCGTCCTGCACGTCCGCCCCTTCGCCGACGGCGTCTAGGGGCTTCGTCTGGCTGGGTTCGGACAGGGCGCGCTCGACTATGCTGACCAGCTCGCGCAGGTCGAAGGGCTTGGGCAGGTACTCGAAGGCCCCGCGCTCGGTCGCCTTGACCGCCGTCAGCAGGGTCGACTGGGCGCTCATGACGATGACCCTGAGACCCGGGCGCAGCTTCTTGATCCGGGGAATGAGATCGAGCCCGTTTTCGTCGGGCAGGAGCACGTCGGTGATCACCAGGTCGCCGTCGCCGTCCTCGATCCAGCGCCACAGGGCGGCGGCGTTGCCCGTGGTGCGCACCCGGTGGCCCTGCCGGACCAGGGCCTGGCTCAGCACGGTTCGGATCGCTCGATCGTCGTCGGCGATCAGGATGGTGGCGGCGGTCATGGCCCGGCGGAGTCTTGGCTGACCCCTGCGGGGTTTTGGTGGACCATGGGCAGCAGCATGCGGAACAGGGTGCCGCCCGACCTGCTATCGAATTCGATCACCCCGCCGTGGTCACCGACGATCTTGGCCACCAGGGCCAGGCCGAGCCCCTTGCCGCCGAACTTGCTGGTCACGAAGGGATCGAAGAGGTGGGCGCGCAGATCTTCCGGTACCCCCGGCCCGTTGTCCTGGACGCCGATCACCAGCGGCAGGTCGATACGGTCCGGACCGCTGGCAAGGGTCAGGCGCACGCCCGGATTGAAGCCGGTGGACAGAATGATCTCGCCACTGTCCTCGGCCATGGCCTCGGCGGCATTCTTGACCAGGTTGAGCAGCACCTGGATCAAGAGGTCCCGATTGCCCAGAACCGCCGGCAAGGAGGGATCGTAGCGCTCCACGAAGCGATGGTTCCGGGCGAAGCCGGACTGGGCCAGGCGGCGCACGTGCTCCAGGACCTCGTGGATGTTCACCGGACTCCGCTCGATCGGCCGCTGGTCCGCGAACATCTCCATGCGATCGACCAGGGCGACGATCCGGTCGGTCTCCTCGCAGATCAGGTCGGTGAGCACCCGGTCCTCCGCGGCCGCGTTCTGCTCCAGCAGTTGGGCCGCGCCGCGAATGCCGGACAGGGGATTCTTGACCTCGTGGGCCAGCATCAAGGCCATGGCGGTGACCGACCGGGCGGCGCTGCGATGGGTCAGCTGGTGGTCGATCTTGCGGGCGATGGACCGTTCCTTGAGCGCCACCACCACCCAGCCAACGGTCTCGGTCACCGCCGCTGCATCGATCGAAACGTAGTGGGACCCGATCTTCGGCGTCTCGATGGTGACGCCATATTCGGTGACGCTGTGCCCACCGTCGCGAACCTGAGCCACCAAGGCCAAGAGCGGACTATCCGCCGGGACCACCTCCGCCAGGATCCGGCCCAGGAGCGCGCTCGCGCCGGCGCGGAAGAACTGCTCGGCCGCCAGGTTCACCTGGGCGAAGCGGCCCGCGGCGTCGATCACGAAGATCGGTTGGGGCAGAGCGTTCAGCACCAGAGCCGCGTCCACCTCGGGTCCGGCGGCGGGCGCCTTGCGCATCCGTTCGACCACCGGCTCGGTCATGCCGCCCTCC
>SMVA01064375.1_pt1 | contig 13058 bp, 12 predicted proteins | sample 2456451 | NCBI WGS metagenome assembly SMVA01 (sample SAMN11095933, study PRJNA526329) | marine sediment metagenome | biome: Marine sediment; feature: Surficial sediment; material: Deep marine sediment; isolation source: Hadal surficial sediment | place: Pacific Ocean | collected 2014-05 | depth...
TGCCACCGCTGCCGCCAGTTTATCCCAGTCCTGTAAACTCCACCCGAACTCAAAGGCCAGGGGTGCCACCGTGATGCCGGCGTCACTGACACGGCCGGTGATGATGATCTGGGCTCCCGCTTCAAGAGCCTTGATAACGGGGGCAGCGCCCAGATAGGCATTGGCGCCCTGGACCTGCTTGCGGATGGTCTTGAGCTCCTGGTCGGTTTCCATGTTCTTGAGAGAGATTCCTTTTTGAAGGAGCGCATCCAGACGATCGGTGAGATCATCCCCCTCAACCACCGCGATCCTGACCTGTATTCCCAAACCGTGTGCGATCTTGTCCAGTTCCTGAGCACAGCCGAGTGGGTTGATGCCCCCCGCATTGGTGATGATCCGAGTCCCGGTTTGGTGGACCCGGGGAAGGCCAGTCCGCATCTGGTCGAGAAAATCGGTGGCATAGCCCAGCTCGGCACGCCGGGAGCGCTGTTTGCGCAGTATGGACATGGTGATCTCGGCCAGAAAATCCAAGGTGATGTAGTCCAGCGGTCCGGAGAGCTGTTGCTGCAGGGCGTCCAGGTCGTCTCCCCAGTATCCGCTGGCGTTTCCAATCCGCACTGATTTTGGCACAGTAGCCATTGTACCTCCTGCCCCAGTCTCGTGCTTTTGTGCTTTCGTGCTTTCGTTTTCCTAGGAAAACACGACCTCAGCAACGACTCCTCCTGTCTCCTCTTCTCCGCACTTTTCCACAACGTTGGCCCGGTTTTCCACAGGACATGTAAACCTGTGTTGACATAAACGGCTAAATGGGTTTACACTCATACTGCGCATGTCTACGAAAGGTGACAGGGACATCACCGCTGGTTATTGATTAGCCGCCCCTGCGAAACGGGTGACGGCACTGGATTACTGGAAAAAAATGCCCAAGAAGAAAGCTACAAATAGCGACTCCCCGCCTGAGGGAAAGCTCCTAGCCATTCTGAAAATCTGTCAGAAGATGAATTCGAAGAGGGATCCGGCCCTTTTGCTGGATTTGCTGGCACGCGAAGCCGCCCGGTTGGTGGAGGCCGATCGGTCCAGCATCTTTTTATTGGATAAGGACAAGCGGGAACTCTGGTCCTGGGTTGCTCTTGGAAGTGAAGAGATTCGGTTCGATGCCCGCCTGGGAATCGCCGGGGCCGTGGCCATGAGCGGTGAAGTGATCAATGTCAAGGATGCCCAGCAGGATTCGCGCTTTTACCTGAATGTGGATCAGGATACGGGCTATAAAACCAAGTCGGTATTGGCGGTTCCCTTGAAAAACTACGAGGGGGAGATCATCGGGACCTTCGAGGTGCTGAATAAGAAGAAGGGCAGCTTCAACAGCGAGGATCAGGACATCCTGCTGGCCTTGGCGTCCAATGCGGCCATTGCCATCGAAACGGCACAGCTCTTCCAGAACCTGAAGCAGCACCGGGACAAACTGATGGAGGAGAATACCCAGCTGAGGAGGGAAGTCGAGGGCAAGTTCGCCACCCAGTACATATTGGGTACCAGTGAAAAGATTCAGAAGGTCGTGAGGCTGCTGGAACAGATTAGTGACAGCGAAGTCAGTGTCCTCATCGAAGGGGAGAGTGGCACCGGAAAGGAGCTGGTGGCAAAAGCCATTCATCATGGCAGCTCCCGCGCCCGCCGCCCAATGGTCACCGTCAATTGCGCGGCATTACCGGAGACCCTTCTGGAAAGTGAGCTGTTTGGGATCGAAAAAGGTGTAGCCACCGGAGTCGAACGGCGGATTGGGAAATTCGAGGTGGCTGATGGGGGCACGCTCTTCCTGGATGAGATTGGAGATCTCAGTCTGGTAGCCCAGGCCAAGATCCTTCGTACGCTACAGGAGAACATGGTCGAAAGAGTGGGAGGCAGAAAATGGCTTCCGGTGGATGTGAGAGTCCTGGCCGCCACCAACAAGGATTTGGAAGCAGAGATCAAGAACAACAACTTTCGCGAAGACCTCTACTATCGCCTCAAGGTGATTCACGTGAAGACGCCTCCGCTGCGCGAGATCCGAATAGATATTCCCCTTTTGGCCAATCATTTCCTGTCACTCTACTGCAAGGAAATGGGAAAGGGAGAAAAGGAATTTTCTTCCGGTGCCATGGAGTCCCTGTCCAACTACCAATGGCCGGGAAATGTTCGGGAATTAGAAAACGAGATGAAGAGATTGGTGGTTTCCATTCGCAAGAAGGTGCTTGATCGAGAGCACCTCTCGGATAACATCCGCAAGAGTGTTCGAATCGATCGTAAGGCCAGCCATTCCCTGAAGGAGGTGGTGGCGGAAACCGTTGAGGAACTGGAAAAGGAAATGATTCTGGATGCTCTGGAGGCCTGCCAGAACAATCAGCTCCGTGCCGCAGCCCGATTGGGACTGAGCCGCCAGGGCTTATTCAAGAAGATCAAACGATACGGATTACGATAGCGGAGATTAACTTTCCCCCACCCTATGGGGTTCCCTCACCTGCCGTTTCCACGATCGTGCATATGCTCCTTCCCTGTCCAACAGCTCTTCATGGCTTCCCGTTTCCACGATCTGTCCGTTTTGCATGACATGAATGATGTCCGCTCGCATGGCAGTGGTAAATCGATGGGTGATGATCACTCCGGTTTGCCCCCGGGTCTGTGTGGAGAAACGATCCATCCACTCGGCTTCGGCCCAGGAATCCATGCTGCTGGTGGGCTCATCCAGTAGGAAGACGGGGGCCTGCCGGAAAAAGGTCCTGGCCAGGGCGATGCGCTTCCATTCCCCCACACTGAGCTCCGTCCCCTCCACGAACCATTTCCCCAACAGGGTGTCATAACCTCGGGGCAAACGCTCCACCACCTCTCGGGCGCCGGCTCCCTCTCCCGCCCTTTCAATTTCGCTACGGTCCGCGGCTGCGGCCAGGTTGCCCAGGCCGATGTTTTCGGCCACCGTCTCGTTGTAACGGACCGGCTCCTGGAAGAGCACGGCAACACTGCGCCGAAGTTCCTTAAGGGACAGCTCTCGAAGATCGATTCCATCCAGTTCGATGCGGCCCTCTTCAGGGTCATAGAGACGGCAGATCAGCTTGATCAGCGTGCTTTTGCCGGCCCCATTGGCCCCCACGATGGCCACCGTTTTTCCGGCGGGAATGAAGAGATCGAAGTTGCAAAGGATCAGCCGCTGGCTGTCGGGATAGCGAAAGGTCACCTGATCAAAGCGGATCCCCTCCCTCAACGGTACAGGCAGCGGGGTGGGCCGGGGAGGATCGAGGACCTGGGGCTGCAGATCCAGGAATTCAAAGAGGTTGCTCAAAAAAAGAAGGTTAGCGTAAACCTGACCCACGCTCTGCAGTAAGGTGCGCATCAAGGCCTGGCCCTGATAAAAAGCCTGATAGAAAAGAGCCAGTTGGCCCAGGGAGATCAGACCCTGCATGGTGCGCCAGGCCATCCAGGCCAGGGAGAGACCGGTGATCAGGAGAGCGAATGTTCGGGCTGCCACTTCGGCCAGACCTTCATTTCTGGCCAACCGCAGGCCTTCCTCACGCAGTCGCAGTCGCAAGGCTTGAAAAGCCGCTTGAAAGTGTTTCCCCAAGTCCAGAAGTCTGAGCTCAGAGGCGGTCTCTCCACTGGTGAGCAGCCAGTCGTAGTACCAGCTGCGGCGTTCATCCGCTGTTCTGCTCAGACGCCACTTGTACTGGCGCGAGCTGTAGCGAAGCACCACAATCAGGGCCGGGAAGGTACTCAGGAGAAGAGCGATGGGCAGCCACACACCCAGGGGAATAAGGACGGCCGCCATGGCCAGCAGGGTAATGCTGTTTTTGACCAGGTTGCCGGCGTTCTCCAGCAGGGCCAGGGGCCGGTACTGGGCCTCGGCACGCGCCCGATGAAGATGATCGTAGTACTCGGGTGATTCATAGAAGGCCAGGTCCACGGCAACCGACTTTTCGTGGATCAGGGTGCTGATATGATCCTTGACCAACTCGGACTGGGCTGTGCGGATCCAACCGGTAGCGCTGTTGAGAAGCTCGTTGGCCAGCATGACCCCCGCCATTAAGGCCACCAGGATCAAGGTGGGTTGTACACTCTCCCAGCTGCCCCCGGTCTCCACGGCTGCCACCAGTCCATCCACCAGCCATCGGGTCAGGTAGACAAGGCCCACGGGAAGCACGCCCTGCAGGAGCAACAGGATGGCCCAGGTGAGGGTCCAGTAACCGGTTGCCTCCCACACCATGGAGAAGGCCCGGGGAAGATAGGGCAGTTGGTCAAGAAGTGCTCGGCCCCGAGTGGCCAGGGTGGGAGATGTCTCGGTCATGGACTCTCGGCGGGATGCACCAAACCCGCAGCTTCCAGAGCACTCAGAAAGTCCATGACATCCTGGGTTGCTTCCTCTGCGGGCACGTCATATTCCCGGCAGACGGTTTCAACGATCTGGTCGACCGTTTTCTCACCATCCAGACATTCCCAGATGGTGGTGCCCGTATCGTTGGAGGTATAGATGAAGTCCAGATCGGCCGCGCCGCTCCTTATGGGAACCAGGACGGTTTCCCCGGCGATCTGCCGCGTGACCACGCCCTGGTCCTGGATAAAACGCCTGGTTTGAGGACTCATAGGGTTTTTTCCCATCCCGCGGCCTCCTAGAAGCTCTGTAAGACAACGTACCAAAGATTCCTCAGCGGGTTCAAACTGCAGCCACGGTTCTAGATGTTCCTGGTTACTCTTTCAGAGCCGCAGGCTTTAGCCTGCGGGCCTACAGCTCTGAAATATCTTCGTAGATTTCGCGATTGGCGCGTCATTTATAGTAGTGTCATCAAAATCCTTCGAGCGCCCTAGTCACCGCTGCACCCCCGACGAGTACCTCTTGCATACCTCATTACATTCACCTGCTACGGCACCTTTCTTCACGGCGATGAACGAACTTCAGTCGATCGACATCATTGTGGCTTCGGTACCCCGCCACTGCCACCGAACACCTCCAGGGTTCGGGCCGTTCAAAGACAGATGAAACAAGAACCCTATCGGTTGGATCAGCAACGCCGCCAGATTGCGCTGGAAGCTCTCAGAGAGGCCTGTCGTGATTGCCAATGGTGGCTATTTGCAGCTCACGTCAGAACCAACCATCTTCACGTAGTCGTACAGGCTGAATGTAAGCCTGAGCAGGTTTTGGGAATGCTGAAGGGACGAGCCAGCCGGAGACTCACCCGGTTTGGTGTCGACCCAACGTGTAGGAGATGGTGGACCCGTGGCGGCAGCACCAAATACCTGTGGCGGGAGGAAGATGTCGATTCGGCGATTGAATATGTTGTAGAACGCCAAGGCGAAAAAATGGCGGTCTACGACGGGCGAGTCGACAGCCACCTACGACCGGGCCCGTGGGCTAAAGCCCACGGCTCTGACTGATCCTCGTTAGCTCTTCTTTCAGAGCCGCAGGTTTTAGCCTGCGGGCTAGGCCTGGGCCCAAATGACTTCAATATCGTAGGGGGCGAAGGAGTGATCCGCGGTCATGATCGGCAGACCTTCAACCATGGCCTGCGCAATCAGCAAACGGTCAAAGGGGTCACGGTGATGAGGAGGCAAAGAAGCCACCTGGAGTGCGTGGGAATGTTCAATGGCCAGCGCACCGATTGTGTGACGCGCCAGACGCTCTGGGACATACTGAGAGGGTGGCACTGGGAGTCGCAGTTTCCCCAGCGAGTATTTGATCGCGATCTCCCATGAGCTTGCGGCTGACAGAAACAATCGGTTTCTCCTGTCCTGGATAAGTTGCAGCGCCTCCTGGTTGAGACGCGCCGATGAAGCCTGCCACCACAGCCAGCACTGCGTATCTAGAAGGATCCTTACTTCTCGAATTCTCGTAAGACCTCTTCCGGTAGTGGAGCGTCAAAGTCATCAGCAATCCAGACCTGCCCTTCATCACCGCCGGCAACCCGGTCTTGGACAGGGAGTCCCACGGGAACAAGACGAGCGATAGGCTTGCCCGCCTTTGCGATAACAATTTCCTCGCCAGCCGCTACCCTCACTAACAAACGCGACAAATGAGTTTTTGCTTGGTGAATATTCACTTGAGTCATGGTGAACCCTATAATAGACTAAGTTTTAGACTAAGTCAACTTTAAGCCAGGAAAAATGGCTGTCGCCCTCTGCGTTCGAGGATGGTGATGAGGTAAAAATAAAGGAGGCAGATAGGCTGGCCAGCAATTCGCAGCTTTTCGGTCCGGGTATAGAGCAAGCGAAGTTTGCTCAGGCGTCGCTTGAAGGATACCGTCTGAGAGTTGCTCTGGCGGGGTTTTTTGGTATGTTTAGACGTAGAATTGGAGGTACGTGCAATGGCCAAGTTTCCCAAGATCATTCCCGTGACTGACCTTCGGCAGGATGCGGCGGCTGTTCTCAGACGGGTTCGGGAGTCTCGTGAACCACTGATCATTACCCAGCGCAGCCTCTCGCTTTCGCAGAGACGCAGAGCGGCTGCTGCGCCGGCTGAAGCGGTTTTCTATGTCGGGTCGGCACGTTCCCGAATTTCCGGACCTGCCGTATCGCGAGGTCATCATCGTGCCCTATAGGTTCTTCCATCGTGTTGAGCGTGAGACCGTCTGGATCGTGGCTGTTTGGCATGGAGCCCAACCCCCGGAGGCGTCCGGAGGCATAACAGCGGGTCTGACGAGCTGATGCAGGGGACGAGGCTTCGTGCCGCAGTTCGTGGGACCAGATCCTTCAGGAAGTACTGGTCAGCAGGTTCTGGAGGGTGATCGTTGCGAGAGTGTCCGGCGGAAGGCGATGGCTCAGGTCCAGGATTTCTATTCCGATGAGACGCTTCTGGTCATCAAGGTCCACAGTCAGACCGTCTTGAATGTCGATGTTATCCGCAGGCTTGGTATCCCGGAATCGGATGTAGAGCGCGTTTGCTTCGGGGTCGTATTCAATGCGCATTGGCTCCTCCTGCAAACTTGTGTTTTGGCGTGACGGTGATCACGATGCGTCGCGCCGGTTCATCTCTGAACGTCACACGCAGCCACTGCCCATGAACTCCCCGTTTCCACGCGTGCTGATGTCCGAAAGGCCCAGCGGTCACTTCTTCAGCATGCTCCAGTGCGGCCCGTACTTCTTCTTGGCCAATGTCGTACAAGCGCATACGGTTGCGATCATGGCGGGTGAGGTACAACTCCATTCAATTAAGCATACCAAGCTTGGCCAGGTGCAGTTTACACCATCGGAAGGGGGCTTGATGACTTTGTAATGTATTGAGCGGTCCGTTTAGCCTGCAGGCCCCCACAATCTGGCCTGATAGCCCGTAAAACCCTGGGAAACCTAACTTTACGAAAATATAAACCACCGTTAACATTTCGGGATTTGGCCTTCAGTAAGATTCCCCAATATTTCCCTTTAAAAAGTTGATTAATAAAGAGTTAACTCGAATTTCATAACCCCGCCTCAATACACCTTAACCTGGAACAGCGCGTGCTTTAAGAAGGTCTACTTAGGCCGAGGTATGGGTGGCACGCCGATCGTGTAGGGGACCTGAGCACAAAGATTGAGGCATATGGGAAACGCATCGAATTTACTTCTGGATCTCACCACAGAGCTTTTGAGCCAGGGCGCCACTGTGCGCTTCCGGCCCAGTGGGAGAAGCATGTATCCCAGCATCCGCGAGGGAGAGCTCATCACGGTGGAGTCTGTTCAAGCCTCTGATGTGAAGATTGCAGACATCGTCCTTTACCGTTCTGAGAGAGGACTCATCGCCCATCGAGTCATCGAGATGAGCCGTCCACAGGCCGAATCGAGCGCATTCGGAGCCGCAGGCAGAGAGGTAAGGGAGAGGCCCCGAGGCATTTTGAGGATCCTTCGCCAAGAGGGATTCTGATTGGGAATGAGAGTCTGGGGGAGTATCTGATTCGAGCGGGTCAGAGGCGAGTCTTTCAGATTCGGCAAATGCTGCGGAGTTTGGAATGGGGAGGTTTTGAGGCCAGGTATCGAGGGGGAGGACGTCGACCCTACCATCCTGCTGCCCTGCTGGGGTTGATCTTGTTTGGAATCATGGAGGGAAAAAGTTCGCTCAGGCAGCTGGAGACGATGGCGAGAAAGGATGTGCGGAGCTGGTGGTTGACGGGAGGGATCACGCCGGATCACTCGGTGATCGGGCGCTTTTTAAATGACCATGCCGAGAGGTTGAGTGAGGAGTTCTTTGAATCACTGACCCGGGAAGTGCTGAAAGTGACCAGAAGTTCGACGCAGAGTCTGGCAGGCGATGGAACGGTGGTGCAGGCGGCCGCTTCTCGGTATCGTGGGGTCAAACAAGAGGCCGCCGAAGAAGCTGCCAAAGAAAGTCGTGGCCGAGCGGAAGCTGACCCGGAGGATGAGAAATTAGGGCGGCAAGCCGAACAGGCGGAAGGTGTGGCACAAGCGGTCCGAGAGCGTGTGGCAAGGCGAAAAAGGCAGCGCAGCAGCGAGCCGGAAGCCGTCTTCCAGCCTTTAAAAGACAAATCGATGGCTCCCAGCTACAAACCCACGCTGCTGGACAACCCAGAGCGAATCATTGTGGGGCAACAGGTACCGGCCTCCTCGGAGACGCGTGGTTTTGGGGCCTTGCTCAGGCAAGCGAAAAGGATCAACGGGGGAGTGAAGCAACTGTTATTGGATGCGGGGTTTTTTTGTGGGGAAAGTAATGGAAACGGCCTTAGAGGAAGGAGTGGAGGATCTGCTGTGCCCGGAGGGAACGACTCGGGGAGGGAGTGGGAAAAAGAACTCGGGCAAGGGCTTTGCCAAGAGTGCCTTTCATTATGATGAGCAGAGCGATTGTTATGAGTGCCCGGCGGGTGAAAAGTTGGTTCCCGTGGGGCAAAGTCACGACGACGGGAAAAGATTCACGCGCTACGGAGGGGCCCCGTGTCAGCACTGCAAATTAAGAGACCAGTGCACGAGCAACCCCCGAGGCCGAACCATCAAACGCTACCAGGATGATGAAATCAAGGATGCGCTTCGGGAAGGGATGCGCCATCCGGCCGCCCGAAGGGAGTATGCTCGACGCAAGGGCATGGTGGAGCCGGTGTTTTCCGAGCTGAAGGGAATACAAGGACTGCAGCGCTTCAGGCGACGGGGTTTGGACAACAAGGTCCGTCTGGAGTTTGCGCTTCATGCCACAGCCCACAATCTGCGCCGTCTGGTGGCCTTGACTCAGGCTTCGGACAAGGCCCTGGAGAGGATATCAGGCGCCTTTTGGCAGCTTCTACAACTACCCATCGGCCTTTTTCAAGGCTTGCGGTCGCTCTGTGCGCGTTTTTCTGGAGAACACCATGAAAACACGTCACCACACCTATTCCGTGTGGCTGCGTGAACTTTTACGACACCCTCTTTAGCCTGCGGCTCCGACAGAGTCGCGGGGAACACTCACAGAGCTGTAGATCAACGAGGGACAAAGAAATCGATGCCGTCCCGCCGCCACCCTTCTGGCTGATGGAGGTTGTGGACGATCTCTGTGTCGCTCGTCGTCGCCGATGTCCCTGCATCGCCTCCTCCTCGCTCCTTGACCTCCCCTCGCAAGCCCCATCAGCAAACATCGTCGTATTTATGGAGCGAGACACTAAGCCCACGGGCCAAGCATTTTCCCGTTCGCTGAAAACACTCGGCTACCTGAAAGAGCAACCGAGGGAGTTCATTGAAGGGTCCACCCACCCGTGCCGTGGCCTGAATGGGGTTGGGCCAGCGAAGACGAAGGGCTTTGAACAACCCCTTGGGATGGCGTAAATGAAAGGCCATGGGCAGGCTGTACATGTAATGCTCCATCTTCCCCCACTGCTCCAGGACGGAGGGGACCAGCCAGTTGGGGAGATGTCGATTCTTTAAGGCTGAAGGCGAGTTCTCGGGTAAGCGTGCCCCCAGTAGCTGGTGGGCCAGACCCAGGGCACAGAGAACCCCATCCGAGTTGCGGTGCTTCCCGCTAAAAAAGTAATCCCAGTCGAAGTCAGATGGCAGCGATTCCAGTGCCAGGCCAAGATCACAAAGCCAGACAGGGCGAAAAACGCCATGGTAGAGCATATGTAAACACAAAAGCCGAAGCTGGTCCTCCGGCCCCAACACGCGAATCTCTGCCTCGCCCAACGGAACCTGTTGGGAGTGAATGTAGAGTTCCTCCACGGTTCGATCAAGAGGTCGAAACTCTGTGTGCAGATCCAGCCAGCATCCCTGAGCGACCAGGGCGCTTAACCTTTCTTTTGCCCTTAGACGCTCTTGTTCACGCACGCACAGATCGATATCGGTAGAGGAACGCAGACCCGGGCCAGGGTAGAGTCGGGTGACTGCCCATCCTTTCGCCAACAGGGGTTCGATCCCTGCCGAGCGCAAGACTGCAAAGGCCTGGACGATTTCTTTCTCCTGTAGCTCTTCCCCCAGGACCTGAGAGATATAGGCATGTTTCAGTTTAAGACCCGCCGACGATGTCCCCACTTCGGTGTGTTGAATCCGCCACCAGGCCAACCCACCACTGCCCGTTTTGAGAAGAAATGGGGTGATCCCGGCCAGTTCAGCAGCTGAGATTTGGGAAGGAGTTGGCTCACGGCGCCAGGCCTGGGTGAGCACCGTTGCCACCCACTTTCCTCGTTCTGAGTTATTCCTCATGACTCAGTCCTGAAATCAGGTCGATGACTCTCGCATCCTGGAGGAATCTCAACTCAACGCAGGGAACCGCCTGGACCACCTCCTCGAAAAAGCCCAGCGTGAAGTCCAGGGCTTCCGGGTTATAGAAAGGAGGGAAACTACAGGTGAAAAGCTGGCCAACCGCCTGGGCCGGACGCTGGGGAAGCAGCTTGTTCTCCTTTGCGTGCCGCAAGAAGTAGATCCGGGTTAGAGGGGCTCGAGCCCTACTGCTGAATCCTGCCTCACCATGCCAGGGGGTGCCATACATCCACAGTTTTTGGTCGGTTTGACGCAAGACGATTCGGTCGTCGCTCAAAATCTGGATACCTTTTTGAGGTTCCCACAGGCGAGCCATGGTGCTTTTACCCGCGCCGGACTGTCCCACGAAAAGATGGCCCTTACCTTGGGCATCCACGACCCCGCAGCCATGGATCTCGGCACCTCGACCCTGACCCAGTAGATTGACCATCCAGAGTTCATCCAGGGGATATTCCAAGGGGTACAATGCTTGCTTCGATTCAAAGTAGGGATGATGAAGGTAAACCTCGCCAGAGGTGAAACTGGAATCAAACGAGGCCACCTTGTAAGGGACTGATCCGAAGACCGATGAGGTAAAGGCGTAGAGGTAAGATCCATTGCGTCGGTGCAATTGCCAGAGGGCACCTGAATCAAAGATTTGTTTCCCGAGGTTCATCTGGCCCAGATCACTCCAGGTGGCCGATGCCTGGCCATCCGGCTGGTCCTCTGTGGCCAGAAAGTTTTTCAGAACCCCTTGGGTCTCAAACTGTAAGGTTGGATCAGAGCTGCGGATCTTCACCGAGATGTCGGCGACTTCGAGACAGAATTGGCTTTGGTTTTCCATTGCAGAATAGGGAGGAATTGGGGCCGTCAACTGTTCGTTGTCAGCTGTCAGTTGTCAGTTGTCAGCTGTCAGCTGTTCCCTACGATCCTACTGCGGAGCAGGGGACTGGACTGGTACAGGTGCCCTGCCCGGGGCCTTGCGCGCCACCAGACATTTTGCAATTCCCCAGCACCGCCTCCTCAGGTCTCAGAGGGACCTGCATCAGCTCGGGCTTTTTGTAAGGTCTCTTTTCTTGTTCCTCTTGCTTTATTTTCATAGCTTACTTCCTCTTTTCTATGAAATCTTCCCAAGTACCTCCTAGCCCCATTAAGAGCAGGAGGGACAGCCACCACTGCTGCAGCCGGCAGAGGCGGTCTGTTCCGTTAAAATGGGAAGAGATGCCGATTGCTCGCTTTTGATGAAAGCCAGTTCTTTGACCACGCTGCCCTCTTGTACAGCAGCCAGCGATTGCATCAGATCCTCATACTTCTCTCCTCCCTGACAATATTCACAGTCCCCATGAGGGGGAACCTGCAAGCCCACGGCGTGGGCTCGGAGATGAGCTACGTGGCAAAGGAAATCCACCGGGGCCTCAGGATCCTTATTTTCCAACTCCCCGTTGGCGGGACACATCCCGCACATCTCCTTCAGCCCGCAGGCTGAACACTTGGTCAGTCGTGTCTTCTTTTTGGACCGCACCTCAGAGAGCAAGCCGTCCCAGCCCTCCTGAAAGCTTCCCTTGCGAAGATCGAAAGTGTCAAAGTGGGACAACACACAGATGCTTATCTTTCCATAGGGATCAATGGCAAAGGACTGGATTCCACCTCCACAGCTGTAAACTTCATCGCTGTCTTTCCAGAGGTGTACTCGATCGATCGAGGCTTGGGTGTGCTTGATCCACTCCGCGGTACGCCGGGGATCCTTCAGGTCCAGGGTCACCACCTCCTCCGGTTTGAGCCGCGTCGCCAGAGGGCTTTGGGAGCAGTCGATTCTGGGGTTCATCATGGCGTCAAAAGTGAAGTTCAAGCCCAGTTCCTCTTGGACAAACTGCTTCATGTCCCAGATCTCATGTTTATTGATGGACACCGCCACCGTCTTGAGCTTCAACGGTAAGTTTCGTTCCATCAGCAGGCGAATCCCCCGCATACAGCGGTCATAGGAACCGGGAATGCCGGTCAGCTTTTCGTAGGTCTCACGGGTACGCCCGTACAGCGTAATCTCGATGGCAAAGGGACGAAACTCGGTGAGGTAATCGGCGATTTTGGGCGTAATGAGAGTCCCATTGGTGAACAAAGTGATGAGCAGCCCTTTTTGTTTCGCGTAGGTGTAGATGTCCAGGAAGTCCTTGCGGGCAAAGATCTCGCCCCCGGTGAAGAGAAGCCAGAAACAGCCGGCTTCGGTGATCTCATCCAGAATGCGACAGTGTTCCTCGTAGCTCAACTCCTCGGCCCGGGCTTTTTGGTCCCCCATGGGGAGATTGTTGTAGCAGTGGGCGCAGGTCAGGGGGCAGCGGAGGGTCATCTCGATGGTCCCATTCAGGGGAACCCGCTGGCCTCCCAGGCCGTGTTGGACACCCTTGCTGAAATCGATGTAACGTTGTAACTGCATCACCTGCGAA
>SMVA01066993.1_pt1 | contig 13056 bp, 12 predicted proteins | sample 2456451 | NCBI WGS metagenome assembly SMVA01 (sample SAMN11095933, study PRJNA526329) | marine sediment metagenome | biome: Marine sediment; feature: Surficial sediment; material: Deep marine sediment; isolation source: Hadal surficial sediment | place: Pacific Ocean | collected 2014-05 | depth...
GGGTTGTCTGAATGATGACGGCACGATCGAGGCCATGGACTTTCAGCTCGCGACGCAATCGGTGGTGGCAAGCTACGATGAGCGCACGCCGTCGGCGAGGCCCGCCAATGCTGCACGCGATGTGACCGTCGCCAGCGGCGCCTATGATCTTTTCTATGCGCTCCCGAATTACCGCGTGGCCTTTGTTCCCCAGGACCCGCGGGTACCCGCAGGCTATTGGCGGGGCACGAGCACGACGTACTGCGCATTCTTTATCGAAAGCTTCATCGATGAACTCGCGGTAACGGCCGGGATCGATCCGGTCGCGTTCAGGCTTGCCAACCTGCCGGTCGATTCACACTATCGGGGCGTTCTGGAACATGCGGCCGAGCGGGCCGGTTGGGGTCAGCCGTTGGCGCCGGGGCGTGGGCGGGGCGTGGCGCTGTTTCAAAAAGCCCTGAACGCGATCGCCCAGATCATCGACGTCAGCGTCGGCGATGACGGACGTTTATCCATCGACCGGGTGATCTGCGTCACCGATCCGGGTCAGCTCATTAACCCCGACACGGTCGTCGCGATGATGGAAGGCGGCATCATCTATGGTTTGACGGCGGCGCTTTATGGGGAAATTACGCTCAAGGATGGCCGGGTCCAGCAGAGTAATTTCCACGATCACCCGGAGATTTCGATGGCCGACGTACCGGACATCGAGGTGTATCTGTTACCCCAGGGCGGGCGGCCCACGGGCGTCGGCGAAACCGCCGTGCCGGGCGTGGCGCCCGCATTGGTAAACGCCGTGTTCGCTGCGACCGGCAAACGTATCCGCAGGCTGCCGATCGGCACCCGCATAGTCTAAACAGATGGCCTGAACGTATGGCCTAAACTGTGGGCTTGACGTTGGCGTTCAGTCGAAACAGGTTGCCCGGGTCGTACTTGTTTTTCAACTGCACCAGGCGATCGTAGTTTTCACCGTAGTTCGCGCGGATTTTCTTGTCGCCCTCGTCACCCATCATGTTGTTGAAGTAAAAACCGTTCGTCAACGGATCGATTTTCTCCCAGTCCTTTCGATACGCCGCGATGTATTCGGCAGCCTGTTCCGAGGGTTTCGACCACGATCCGCCGAGCACGATCTGCACGCCCGCGCCTCGATTCGCAAAGGCTGTGGCGTCGTTCGCGATTTCACTGATCGCGCCACCGACCTGCGTAAAGTTAATCACGGTCGTCACCGGTTTTGGATTCGCGAGAATCTCGACGACGACGTCGATGAGTTCCGGTTCGATACGGTCGAAAAACGCGGATTTCTGATAGTACTGGTTCCCGCGCGGGACATTACGGTCGGTGCGGCTCTGGATATCGACGTAATCCGCGACGCCCATATCGACGTTGACCGGCTTGCCAAATTTCACCAGCGGCTCGAATACTTTTTCGCCTTCCGCCGGGTCGCCGTTATAAAAGAAGGACGCGCTGACAAACCCCTTGCCGTTCGGCAGCAACAGCGATGTCACGCTGGTCTGCACTTCTTTCGGGGCGGAGATTTGAAATTCGGCGACGAACGTCAGCACCTCTTTCGCGCTGCTTAACGGATGCATGACCGCGCCGCTCAGAAATTGAGTGCCGACCGGGTGCAATTGATATTCGAATGCGGTCACGACGCCGAAATTGCCGCCGCCGCCGCGCAGTCCCCAGAACAGATCCGGATTTTCGCTGACGTTCGCGCGTTTGAATTCGCCCGATGCGGTCACCACGTCGAAGTAGCGGGTGTTATCGACGGTCAGGCCGTACTTCCGGCTCAGCTTTCCGAACCCGCCACCGAGCGTGAGCCCGGCGGCGCCGGTGTGCGAGACGACGCCGGCCGGCGTCGCGAGTCCATAGACCTGGGTCGCGCCGTCAAGCGCTGCGAGCAGAACCCCTGCTCCGATCCGGGCGGAGCGCGTGTCAGGATTTACGCTGACCGATTGCATCGGCGACAGGTCAATCATGATGCCGCCCTCGCAGACCGATTTGCCGGCTGCGCTGTGACCGCCGGCGCGCACGGCGGTCAGCAAACTGTAATCGTGGGCCAGGTTGACGGCGTTGGTCACGTCGGCCACGTCTTTGCATTGCACGATCAGCGCGGGATGTTTGTCGATCATGCCGTTCCACCCCTTGCGTGCCGCGTCGTAACCCTCGCTGTTCGGCAGCAGCAAGCGGCCGCTGAGGCTGGCCGCCAGTTCCCTGACGACGGCCCGTTCTATGACCTTTTCATCGCCGTCACCGGTTATGGCGCGGATGTCGGTCAGTTGATCGACCGTTGCGTCACCGGTTATGGCCAGCAGGCGACCGACCGGCAGCGCGGCCGAGACCGCGGTGGCCAGCGCGGATCTGACGAAGATTCTTCTTTTCACGGTATTGACTCCCCCGATAGACCGACTGATTCTACCCACTGTTTTGACGGCTGTAGTCTTGCAATTCGAGCTTTGTTCATTGTGCAGACCCGGATGTTATTCTTGACTAATAATAGGTCAAAAATGAGTACGTCATGAAAAAAACAATCCAGTACCTCACTCAGTGCGTCGCGTTATCGCTTTTCGTCACGCCGGCCCTGGCAGAACTCGAAGGGCCGCCGGAAGGCCGGCAGCAACTGGTCGACGCACTGGATGCGGCCTGGGTGCGGATTCTGGACGATGGCGTGTTCCGTGAAATCGTCAGTGCGCACGATGCCGATGACCTGATCATCAATATCAGCGATTGCCTGCCGCGACCCGAGGTGACGCCGTTCCCGGCGAATCCCGCCGGCGCCTTGAAAAAGATTCTCGATCGGCGGCTCATCAAGGTCGGCGTGTCCACCGGCGGCACGCTCGATGAAGGCACCACCGCGACACGATTCACCGGGATGAGCCGCGATGTACTCGTGGCGATCCTGGCCGAAATGGCCGCGCATTACGGCACCGGCGCGATTTCGGCCGAATATGTCTCGATCCAGCCTCCGTTTCCGAATACGTCGGTCCTGAATTCAGGGGACGTGGACATCATCGGCATGGTCAACGCGCTCGGCGGCGAGACCGAGGACCTTCGCCGGCGCGTCTCACGTCGGTTCACGTGCACGATCACCGCCACGCGGCAGATATTATGGCTCAAGAAAGACGGTGGGCCGTCATGGACGAACGTCAATGACGCTATGAACGACGCGGACGCGAAATTCTGTGCCGGGCCTTTATCCAATCAGCTGACCCATGCTTACTTCGATTTGCCCGGACAAGAAGTCGGCACCGAATTTTTCTCGGACCTCGACCGCTGCCTGCGCAAATTGTTCAACGGCGAAGTTGACGCGATGATGAGCCCGTTTCCGCACGAGCGATTTTTCCCGGCTGCAATCGACACTGATGGTGACGGCGAGACGGATACGCCGACCGCGGGACTATTTCGTCCCATCGACACGAATATTGTCGCCGGTACGCCGCTCTGGGTCGCGCTCGATTAGCGGCGCGCCTACTCCGGCAACGCATAGGCGATCAAATAATCACTGACCTTCTGTGAGTAAAAGATATGATGCCCGCCGGCAGCCAGCACGATGAACTGTCGGCCCTCTCTTTCATAGGTCATTGGCACCGTCATATTCGATGTCGGCAGATTCTCGACCCAGAGTTCCTCACCGGTATCGATATCGAACGCGCGAAAGCGCTCGTCGGCCGTCGCACCGATGAAGACCAGTCCGCCCGCCGTGATCATCGGTCCACCGATACCGACGGCGCCGAACTTGAGCGGCAACGGCAGGCGCATCTGTTTGTCGATGACGCCGAGCGGCACTTCCCATACGACATCGCCGGTGCTCAGATCGATGGCGGTCAGCACGTACCAGGGCGGCGCGGTACACGGAGAAAAAAGCGGTGAGAAAACTTTTAAAGGCCCGCGCTCCATCGCGTATTCGGTGTTCTTGATCGGCTTGGGCGGTCCGCCCGGAAGACCGGCATTGGGGTTTTTAGCCGCTTCGAGGTCGACCGTGTCGGTCCGCGGCAAGCCGATAAACAACTGGAAACGCCTGACATTCGTGATCAGCAGGTTGGTCTCCGGATCAAAAGCGCCGCCGCCCCAGTTGCTGACCATGCCGGGCTGGATGATCGTCCCCTCGAGCGTAGGCGGGGTAAACATCGTGCCGTGACGATATTTCCGGAACACTTCCTTGCAGGCCATCCGGTCGAGGAACGTAAATCCCCACGCGTCGTCCTCCGTGGTAATGAATTTAGCCAACGGCAGGGGTTTCTCGGGGAACGGTTGTGTCGGTGAAAGCTGCTCTCCCGGAATTCCGTCCGTATCGACAGGCACTTCCTTGATCGGCCAGAGGGGTTCGCCCGTCTCGCGGTGAAAAACGAAAATCAGGCCCTGCTTCGTCAATTGCACGAGCGCCGGAATTTTTTCTCCGTTCCAGGTCAGGTCGATCGCCATCGGTTCGGGCGATACGTCCCAGTCCCAGACATCATGGTGTACGGCCTGAAAATGCCAGACCAATTCCCCGGTCGAACCGCGCAATGCGACGATCGAATTGGCGTACCGGTTGTCACCGGGCCGGTTAATGCCATAGTAATTCGGTGACGCACTCGACGTCGGCAGGAACACGAGATCGCGTTCGGGGTCAGTCGTCATGTAGGTCCAGACATTTCCGCCGCCGGTGTTCGCAAGGCTTTCGGGCGTCCAGTTCGCCGCCTCGGGATCGCCGGGATTGCGGGGTACCGGATCGAAGGTCCATTTCAGTTTCCCGGTCCGGGCGTCGAATGCGTATACGGCGCCGCTCGGCGCATGGGCATCGTGGAACTTCGTGCCGACAACGCTGCCGCTGATGACCGTGTCGCTGACAATCGCGGGCGGAAAATAAGTGCGTATCGCGCTGACGTCGTGAGCATGCGGGATCGATCCGATCGCTTCGTCCATAACAACGACACCGCCGTCACCGAAATCGGGACATAATTGTCCGGTCCGGGCATCGAGCGCGAACATCCGCCGTTCGCCGGTCACCTGGAAAATTCGCCACTTGCAGAAAGCACCGGCTACCGCCTCGGTGTCTTCCCATTGCGAGACGCCGCGACACTTGTACTGCAAATCACGCAGGCCTTTTTTAACGGGCGGGTCGGGCGCCCATTCCCAGCGCTTTTCACCGGTGACCGGATCGAGCGCGATCACGTTCCAGAACGGATTGCACAACACGAGATGGCCACCGGCCTCCTCGGGCAGCAAAATCGGCACCGCCTGCAAACCGAAGGAATTTCCGAACGGCGCCATTTTTCCTTCGAAGTCGCCGGTACGAAAGGTCCATGCAATTTCGAGATCCTCGACGTTGTCTCTGTTGATTTGCGTCAGCGGCGAATACTTGGAGCCGCCCGGAGGACCCCCCCAGGTCGGCCAGCCTTCCGCCAGCGCTTCGAAACAGGTCAGGGACAGGATAAGGATCAGCGTTGCCGGTGTTCTCATGTCAGTCACCTTCAGAGAATCATTGTTGTCTAACGTGAAGTTTCGACCATGTACTCGACGAGCGCGGTGATTTCATCGTCCGAAAGATCAGCACGGCCGCCTTTCGCCGGCATGACGCCGGTACTGCCTTCGAAACCGTCGATCGCGTTCGTGCGCACCTTCGCCATGCCTTTGGAAATGCGGCTCGCCCAGTCGTCCTGGTCGCCCGTTTTTGGCGCGCCACCGAGGCCATCACCGTGGCACGGCATGCAGGAAATAACGTAAGCCGCCGGCGCCGATGGCCCGTCCGGGGCGCAGCCGGCCGACAGGAACGGGACGAGCAGGGTCGCCCCAATAATCGGAACCGTTCCAAACATGGCGTCACCGCCCATGAAATACCTCTGTGTAACCGGCCTAACTGTGCCAGAAAAGGCCCTGATTGCCAGCCCCGGAAACCGATAATGGCCATTTAGCGAACGAATCCGAGAAACGCCTCGATTCAGTGCGCTTGCGTCGGTTATTACTCCGTCATCGCAAGGGTTCGTGCCGGGTGGGCACCGATGGATTATTATTGGCGCGGCCGGCAAAAACAAAGAAATGGGGAGGCGGGAATAATCATGAGCCGTTTCGGAAAAATCAATTTGATCGCCATGGTTGCGCTGCCACTGGTGGCGACAGTGGGTTCGATCATCAGTTTCGGCGTGCGTGCCGATACTCAACTATTCGTCCTGGGCACGAACGCAGTGCCGATGCTGATCGGCGGACTGGTGTCCGGGTTGCTGCTCAGATCCGTGAACAAGGCGGGTGGGGGCGGCCACTACCTGGCACTGGCGCCGACGCTGGTCCCCGCGGGGTTCGGCATCCTGTGGTACCTGTACGGCGCAATTGCGTTCACGGGCGATGCCGGCCGGGAGTATTTCGCCGGTCCGTTCTATTTGCTGGCCTGGGCGGTCGCCACTGCGCTGGTCGCTTCAATTGCCTGGATGATCATGCGCCCAAAAATGACAGCCGCATCGTAGATTGATCATGAAACCCGGACGACTTGTTGCATTGACTGCGATGGCGGCGTTGCTGGCCGCGTGCGGATCGCCGGAGCAAGCAAATTCCGGCAGGCCGCTGGTCAGATACTCTTACACGGGCCCGCCAATGACGGTGATTACCGGCGTGGTTCCGCCGTGGACGACCGAATCACGCATCACGGGCTTCTTCGTCGCCGAAGAAATCCCGCCCCTGACGACGATCGATTTTCTGGATCCGGATATTCACTGGCCGTTTCCGAACCTGCCCGACACTTTTGCGTTCACGGACGGCGCGCGCACGATCGCCCGGGACAATCTCGTAGACGTCACGAAGGACACGGGCGATCGCATCGATCCGAATAAATACGAGGTCAGGACGTTCTGGGTGACGACCGACGCCGACGGCAACATCGTCGCCTGGGATATGCTCTTCGTACACGACGTGCGGAAAAATACATTTCTGACCGCCCACAACGGCAGCATTTACGGTCAGGACCTGACGGAAGTCGATGCCACTCATTTCGGCTGCGTTGCATCCGAAAAATGCACGGCGAACGCAAACTACACGAGCCAGGGCCCGGTCTTGCCCGACACACAGTATCCCGGCAAATGGACACGGGAATTCTTGGCGGCGGCTGACGGCAGCGGGTCATGAGCCGCTCGCGAACCAGGCGGTTGCACGGGATCGGCATCATCGCGGCCATGGCGACGGCAATCATTCTCGGTTGGGGCGTGGAACACCGCGCGGTAGCGCAGGAGCAAACGGGCGGCGATTTGCGCGCTGAATTGTTGGCGATGCCGTTAACGCCCGACCTCGGTGGCGAAGGCACGGTCAATACGACGGGTCCGCGGGCGTTCAGGTCCATCGCCGCGAATGCGGACAATTCACTGGTCGCCCCCTTTCTTTTCGGCCAGCGAATTTTTGACGTGGTCTGGGATCACGATCCGATCATCAGCCCGGTGCTCGACGGGCTCGGGCCGATGTTCAATCGCAGGTCTTGCCGGGAATGCCACGAAGGCAACGGACGGGGCCGCCCGCCGGAGTACGTGGGCGAGCGGATGAAATCGATGCTCGTGCGCATCAGCATTCCGGGCTCCGGACCGCACGGCGGCCCGAACCCGGTACCGAATTATGGCGATCAAATCCAGGATCGCGCGGTCCCCGGCGTGACGCCCGAAGCTCAGGCCGTGATTACCTACGAGGAAATTCCTGGCGAATTCGCTGACGGCACGCCTTACTCCCTGAGGAAGCCGACCGTCGAATTCGTCAACCTGGGTTACGGCGATCTGCCCGCCGATACACTGGCATCGGCGCGGGTGGCCGCGCCGGTCATCGGGCTTGGACTGCTGCAGACAGTACCCGAAGAGACGATGCGCGCACTGGCCGATCCCGATGACGAAAACGGCGATGGCATCTCGGGCCGGGTCAATATGGCCTGGGACGCGAACGCGCAACGGATGGCGCCGGGCCGTTTCGGCTGGAAAGCCAACGTGCCGAGTTTGCGGCACCAGAGTGCCGGCGCGGCGCTCGGGGACATGGGCCTGACGTCACCGATTTTCGGTGAAGATCTGTGCGAGCCGATCCAGGCGGACTGCATCGCGATGGCGGAAAAAGTTTCTGCGACTGCGAACGCGCCGGAAATACTGGAAGAATTATTCTCGCCGGTCGCAATGTACATGATGTTGCTGGCCGTTCCGCAGCAGCGCAATGCTGAGGACCCGGCCGTCCAGCGCGGCGAGCAGTTGTTCCGCGCCGTCGGCTGCACCGGTTGCCACATGCCGACGCTGGTTACGGGTGAGGGTGTGCTCGCTGCGATTTCCAACCAGCGGATTCATCCGTTTACCGATCTGCTGGTTCACGATATGGGCGAAGGTCTCGCCGATAACCGGCCGGACTTTCAGGCATCGGGGCGTGAGTGGCGAACGGCACCCCTGTGGGGCGTCGGATTGACCTATGATGTCGGCGCATTTAATTACCACTTGCACGACGGCAGGGCCCGCAGCCTGACCGAAGCCATTCTCTGGCACGGCGGTGAAGCGGAGAGTCGGCGGGAGGCCTTCCGCAACATGAGCAAGGAACAACGCGGCGATTTGCTGGCCTTCCTCGGTTCGCTATAAATGGCAAGACACGGCTGGCTGGTCCTGAGCGTTGCCTTCTGGGCGGCCTCCGTCAGCGGTCAGCCGGCGCTATACAAGATCGATGCCGGCCCGTACGCCGTAAAGACCATCGAACAGCTCACCGTTCACGACGCCGTGCAGGATCGCGACATTACATTGCGATTGCTTTACCCCGATGCGGCAGGGCCGTTCCCACTCGTGGTTTTTTCCACCGGCGCGTTTTGTTATCCGCAGATGTACGGCCGGATCACGGACCACTGGGTCTCTCATGGCTATGTCGTGATCCTGCCGAATCACCTGGATTCTCCGAACAACGCCGCGCCGCCGACGCCCGATCAGTATGCTGATTTTTTGCCGTCCCGCGTTCGCGACGTGTCGTTCGTGCTCGACGCGATCGAAAACATTGGCGAACGCGCCGGCATCGACGGGCGGATAGATTCCGGGCAGGCGGCGATTGCGGGCCACTCGTTCGGCGCCGTGATCTCGATGATCAAGACCGGCCTCTACATAAGAAAGGAGTACCGGGGTTCGTGGGGTGACACTTTCGATGATCGGTTTCAGGCCGCGGTATTGCTCAGCGCGCCGGGCCCGGCGATGAGGGAAATGACCGAAAACGCGTTCGACGGCCTGCGCAAACCGCTGATCGCGACCGGCGGCACGAACGACGTCGGCCGGATCGATCTCGGCGACCGGACGCCGGCCGAATGGCGCAGGCAGGCTTTCCTGCTCGCGCCGCCCGGCGACAAGTACTCCGTGATAACCGAAGGCTCGGATCATTATCTCGGCGGATTGATCTGCAATGCCGAACGCGGTGGAGAACCGGATCACGAGGCGGTCGTGATTATAAGGGCGATGACGACAGCGTTCCTCGATGCCTATGTAAAGCATGATCCCGATGCATTGAGATTTCTGAACACCGCCGACGTATCGGATTTAACCGGCGGCCAGGCAAGCTACCAGGCCCGGTAGCCGGATATTGCGATGCACGTCACGACGCGTCTGGTCCTGCTGATTCTGGTGATCGCGGCCGCAACGGCCGGGCATGCGCAGGACGCCGTAACCGGTGCCTCGGTGCCGGCGCCTGAAAGTGTTTCGATAGATTTTCAGTCGGACGGGATGCGTCTTCGCCTCGAAGAGATAGCGCAAACGGAAGATGTCATCTGGGCGATGGATTTCGTCGATTCCAATACGATGATATTTACGCAGCGGTCGGGGCGAATCGGCTTGCTGCGGCTCGACTCCCATAAAATCACTTACATCGACGGCGCGCCCGAGGTGTATGCGACCGGCAGCGGGGGGCTGTTCGACATCCTCGTGGATCCCGAGTTCGGGAAGAACCGCCTGATCTATCTGACCTACGTTAAAAAAGTGGGAGACGATAGCGTTACCGCGGTCGCCAGGGGTAGGTTGCGCGCAAACAGGCTGGTTGAGATCACGGATCTTTTCGTCGCCAACAACGCGAGTTCCGATCACGCTCACTGGGGGTCGCGGATCGTCATGGACCGGGATCGATACCTGTATTTCACCGTCGGCGATCGACATGTGCCGGACAATGCACAGAACCTGGAGAGCCACGGCGGGAAGGTATTGAGAATAAAGGACGATGGCACCGTGCCACGCGACAACCCCTTCGCCGACCGACAGGATGCGGCGCCGGAAATCTGGTCTTATGGACACCGCAACCCGCAGGGATTGGCGATCCATCCGGAATCAGGACGACTGTTCGAGCAGGAACACGGTCCGACCGGAGGGGATGAAATTAACATTATCGAGAAAGGGCGTAACTACGGCTGGCCGGTGATCACCTACGGAACCAATATCTGGGGCGGGCAAAAGGCGGAGGGCACGGCGAAACCCGGCATGCAGCAGCCGCTGAAGTATTACCCGGCCAGCATCGCGCCGAGCGGAATGACGTTTTACTTCGGTGCTCGATACCCCGCATGGAACGGGAATCTTTTCAGCAGCACATTGACAGCACATTTGAATCGCCTGATTCTCGACAAGAATCAGGTTTTGAAGGAGAAAAGATTGCTGAACGACTGGCGCGAGCGTGTCCGCGATGTGGTTCAGGGTCCCGACGAATTGTTATACCTCGCAACTGAATCGGGCAGGATCGTTCGCATTGTCCCGGTTCAATAATTTTATTCGGGCCCATGCATCGGGCAGGACGGTACTGCTGCTGTTAGCCGTCTCTGTGGCGTCATTCGCCGTAATGGCCGCCGTCATTGCGCCGGCCTTTCAGGAAGCGACCGGGGGATTGCGCCCGTTCGACTTGAATTTCGGAGTCAGCGCGGAAGTCGTTTACCGGGATTTGCCGCTCTATACGGATCGCTCGAGGAATATCTATCTGGCATTCGCCGTCGCGGACTACATCTATCCGGCCGCGGCGGCCACATTTTTTGCGCTGTTCTGGGCCTGGATGTTTAAAAAAGCGCCCAATCCGTTTTTTGAACGACTGATACGGGCCGGCATCCTGGGTTTTCCGTTCCTGTTTGCGATCGCGGACTGGCTCGAAAATGCGGGGTTCCTGTTCGTGATCTTCAGCTATCCCGAGGAGTATCCGGGCGTCGCATCGTTCGCGGGGACGCTCAAGGGCACGAAGCCCTTGATAGAACTGCTCATCCTGATTTTCACGGTGGCCTTCGCGGCCGTTACCATCCGGCAATCGAGGGCGAAAGACTGATGCGAATCACATTCATAATCACGGCCGTTATATTTTTATCGACCCCGGTTCTTGCAAGTCCAGCTTATAAGACCGACACGGGACCTTTCGATGTGGCGGTCGCCGTCGACGTCATGCTGCCGTTCGACGAGCTCGAGAAAGACCTGTCGCTGCGGATCGCGTATCCCGTCGAACCGGGCGTATATCCGGTCATTGTCTTTTCCCATGGCGGCGGCTGCGCCAAGGACACTTATTCGCGCCTGTCCGATCACTGGGCATCGCACGGGTATGTGGTCATTGAGCCTCTGCATGCGGATTCGCGCTCGCTGGGCTTTTCATTTGCCCGTACGAAATCCGACGTCATCATGAAAGTCGTCTACTCCCGGCGCCTGGACATGCGGCATATCCTCGATTCTCTGGAGATCATCGAGCAACGCGTGCCTCAACTCGCCGGCCGGATGGACGATCAGCGTCTTGTCGCAGCCGGTCACTCCATGGGTGGCGCCACCGCGATGGCCGTGACCGGCCTAGAAATGAAGAACAACGTGACCGGAATCGTGGAGGGGTTCCCGGAGGACCGGTTCGATGCACTGCTGCTGATCGGTGATCCGGGCAACCGGGGGTTTATGCCGGACGCGCCATGGCGTGCGATTTCCGTGCCGACGCTGATCGTCACGGGCACCAACGACAGCGGCGAGCGCATCGACGAAAGCCGTATGCAGTTCGAGGTCGCGAATGAGATAAAGGTCGCCAACACGCCAAAACACTACCTGTTTATCACCGGCATGGACCACTACCTCGGCGGACTGATCTGCCGGAGTGACATCGAAGGCGAACCTGACTACGATGCTCTGGCCATCGCCCGCGGCGTGAGCACAGCGTTCCTTGATGCATTCATGAAGGATGACAGCGCGGCCCGACAGCTTCTCGGCGGTGAAGCGTTACCCGAACTTACGGAGGGTCGGGCCACTTTGGAGGACCGCCAATGATTAGGTTCAACCTGAATGGCAAATCCGTGGAACTCGAGTTACCCGAGGACATGCCGGTACTCTGGGTCTTGCGCGACAGTCTGGGCCTGACTGGAACCAAGTACGGCTGTGGAATCGCTCAGTGCGGTGCCTGCACGATCCACGTCGACGGCAAAGCCGTGCGCTCGTGTGTGTTGCCGGTTTCATCGATACGCGATAAGTCGGTCGTGACGATTGAAGGCCTTGCGGGCGAAGACAAACTGCACCCCGTCCAGCAGGCCTGGATCGACGAGCAGGTGCCGCAGTGCGGGTACTGTCAATCGGGCATGATCATGACGGTTGCGGCGCTCCTTGCAGAAAATCCGCATCCGGACGATAAGGCCATCGATCGCAGTGTCACGAACATCTGCCGCTGCGGCACCTATCACAGAATCCGCAAAGCCATTCATCGAGTCGCCGGCTGAGGAGCGAATGTGCCCCCGACGAACGCGATGATTAGTGGCATCGTACTCGCCGCAGGTGCATCCCGTCGCCTGGGCCGTCCCAAGCAACTGCTTTCGCTCGACGGTGTGCCGTTGCTGCGGATCGTTCTGGATGCCGCCCTGAATTCTTCATTGTGCGAGGTCATCGTGGTCCTGGGTTACCGCGCGGAAGAAATACGGGAGACGCTCGACCTGTCCGCATTGGTCGCCGAAAATGCCGCAGCCCGGAAGAAATTGAAGATCGCGATCTGCGATGAATGGGGCGATGGCATGAGCACTTCGCTGGCCACCGGGCTGGAGGCCACTCGTCCGGAAGCAATCGCCGCTGCAATTCTGGTGGGCGATCAACCGCACGTGAAAGCGGAACTGATCGATCGGGTGACCGAAGCTTTCGTGGCTGGCGACAA
>SMVA01070183.1_pt1 | contig 13049 bp, 13 predicted proteins | sample 2456451 | NCBI WGS metagenome assembly SMVA01 (sample SAMN11095933, study PRJNA526329) | marine sediment metagenome | biome: Marine sediment; feature: Surficial sediment; material: Deep marine sediment; isolation source: Hadal surficial sediment | place: Pacific Ocean | collected 2014-05 | depth...
GACATGGGGGTCGAATTGGAGCTCGTGCCGACCGCCTGGGATGGCATCATTCCGGGGCTACTGGCCAAAAAGTTCGACGCCATCATCACCGGCATGGTGATCAAGCCGAAACGAAACCTCACGGTCAACTTCTCCCATCCCTACGCCTATCTCACCGTCGGCATGGCGGCGAACAAGAAGCTGGCGGACGAAATGGGCCTGAAGACCATCGAGGATTGGAATAACTCGAAGGTAATCCTCACGATCAAGCGCGCGACGGCGCCTGGTGAAACCGTGGAGCGGCTGTTTCCGAAAGCCAAGCTGCGACAGTTCGACGACGATGCCCAGGCTCTGCAGGACGTGCTGAACGGGAACGCGCATGCCTTCCTCACCTCGGAGCCTAAACCTACGTACTACGTGATCGACAATCCGGACGTGCTCTATCATCCTTTCGGAATCGGTCCGTGGGATCCGTCCGCCTCAGCCTTCGCCGTGCGCAAGGGGGATCCGGACGCCCTCAACTTCTTCAACAACTGGATCCGTTACCGCAATCTCGACGGCTGGCTCGAGAAAACCCACGACAAGTGGTTCAAGGGCCGGGCCTGGAAGACCCAGGTCGAATAATCCGCACCGCGCGCGGCCCGCGGCCTTGTGACGCCGCGGGCCGTACCGTGCCGCCGGGCCCGGAATCCGCCGCCGCGCGGGCGCTGGATTCGCCGGGCAGGTGACGGAAGGCTGCCCGCAGATGAGCGCTGTAGACGCGATATCGGACGCCACGGCCGCGCCGAAACGAATCGAGCGCAGGGTGCCGTGGTGGAAATCGCCGTGGTTCGACGTGGTCCAGTTCGTCCTGCTGATCGGGCTCTTGGTCTGGATCACGTGGCGCGGCGCCGCCTCCATGGACTACCGCTGGCAATGGTACCGGCTGCCGCGATACTTCTATCGGGTCATCGACGGCGAGCTCATCTGGGGTCCCTTGATGAACGGCCTGTTCGTGACCCTCGAAATCGCCGCATGGGGCATGGTGCTGACGCTGGTCATCGGCCTGGTTACCGCGGTGCTGCGATTGTCCGACTCGTTCGCCGGCCGAATCCTGGCGCGGGTCTACCTGGAATCGATCCGCAACACGCCACTCCTGGTTCAAGTCTCGATCTTTTATTTCGTGCTTCAGCCGATCCTCGGGATTAACAACCCGCTGTGGACCGGCATCCTCTGCCTCGCGTTTTTCGAGGGCTCCTTCGCCTCCGAGATCATGCGCGCCGGCATCCACTCGGTGCCCCGGGGGCAGTGGGAGGCCAGCACCAGCGTCGGGCTCGGCAAGGCCAAGACCTATCTCTACGTCGTGCTGCCCCAGGCGATCCCGCTCATGCTGCCGCCACTGACCGGCATCATGGTCAACCTGATCAAGCATTCGGCGATCCTCAGTTTCGTGGCTGTCTTCGAATTGACAACCGAAGCCCGCAACATGATCGGCGACACCTTCATGAGCTTCGAGGTCTGGTTCGTGGTCGGACCCATGTATCTGGCGCTCACCATCACGCTGTCGACCTTGGTCGGTTGGTTGGAGCGCCGCGTCAAGGCCCGCCGCTGATATGGCCGCTACGCGAAAAAAACGCCGTATCCATGCCTTGGACCTGATCGTCCTGACGGCGGTCGTGGCAGTCGCCGGTTATGTGGCCTACAGGGTCGATACGGTACTGATCTACAAATGGGACTGGTCGGCGATCCCGAATTACCTGTTCCGTTGGGACGAGGAGACCGGGAGCCTGGTGCCCAACCTTTTGATCAAGGGCCTGATGACGACCATCCGCATCTCCGTCTGGGCCTTGGTGGTGGCCTCGATCCTGGGCGTGATCCTGGGCATCGCGCGGACCAGCAGCCGCCTGTTCCCCAGGTTGGTCAGCTGGGCCTACGTCGAATTCATCCGCAACATCCCGCCGGTGCCATTCCTGTTTCTGTTCTACTTCTTCATCAGCAGCCAGATCATGCCGCTGCTGGGCATCGACGCCTTGGTGCGCGGCGCCTCGCCCGGGACCTTGGCGGTGGCGGAGTTCCTGTTCGGACCGGCGAACCTGATGACCAACTTCGTCTCGGGCATGATCAGCCTGTCGATGATGTCGGCGGCCTACATCGCCGAGATCGTCCGCGCCGGCATCGAGGCCGTCCCGAAGGGTCAGCGCGAGGCTGGGCAGACCGTCGGCCTGTCCCGTTTCGCGGTCATGCGCTACATCATCCTGCCCCAGGCCATCGAGCGCGTCGTGCCGCCGCTGGCCGGGCAGTTCATAACCCTGATCAAGGACTCCTCGCTGGTCGCGCTGATCTCGATCCAGGAACTGTCGTTCATGGCCATGGAGATCGCCATCTCCGAGCAGCGCTTCTTCGAGGTTTGGATTTTCACCGGCATCATGTATTTCGTCGTCTGTTACGCCTGCGCGCTCGCCTTCGGCCGGCTCGAGCGGCGCATGGGCGCACACCGGCGCTGAACGGAGCTGATACCAATGACGAACGACACGAGCGGCGATGCGATGATCCGGCTGGAGAAAGTCAGCAAATGGTTCGGCGATTTCCAGGCCCTGCGCGACATCGACATGACCGTCGATCCGGGCGAGCGGGTGGTGATCTGCGGCCCATCCGGCTCGGGCAAATCGACGCTCATCCGCTGCATCCTCCGGCTCGAAGAGCACGAATCCGGCCGCATCGTCGTCGACGGCATCGAGATGGACGACGACACCAAGCACATTGCCGAAATCCGCGCCGAGGTCGGCATGGTGTTCCAGCAGTTCAATCTGTTCCCGCACCTCTCGGTGCTCGAGAACTGCACCCTCGGCCCCATGAGGGCGCGCGGCATCGGCCGCGCCGAGGCCGAGAAATTCGCCATGGAATACCTGGAAAAGGTCCACATCCCCGAGCAGGCCGGCAAGTACCCGAGCCAGCTCTCCGGCGGCCAGCAGCAGCGGGTCGCGATCGCGCGATCGCTGTGCATGACGCCCAAGGTCATCCTGTTCGACGAACCGACCTCGGCGCTCGATCCGGAAATGATCAAAGAGGTCCTGGACGTCATGATCGAGCTGGCCGAGAGCGGGATGACCATGATCTGCGTGACCCACGAGATGGGTTTCGCCAGGACCGTGGCCGACAAGATGATCTTCATGGACGCCGGCCAGATCGTCGAGCAGGCGCCGCCCGCCGAGTTCTTCTCCAACCCGAAGAGCGACCGTACCAAGCTTTTCCTCAGCCAGATTCTGTCCCACTGACCGAGACGGGGGAATACCCGTGACCGAACGCCGCGCAACCGACCTAAGCGCACTCAAAGAACCGGATTGGCGCTACGTCGACAAGCCGACGCTCGACGACTTCCGGGCCGAGGACTGGGCGATCCTGAACCGCCAGCGCGGGCCCTACATGGCCGAGGAGCAGGCCCGCCAGGCACTGCGCATGCTCACGGATTCCAAGGACGACACGACTTTCGGCTACCGCATCAACAACTATATGCACTGCCTGCAATCGGCGACCATGGCCATGCGCGACGGCCGCGACGAGGAGACCATCGTGGTCGCCCTGTTCCACGACCTGGGCTTCCTCACCTGCCCGGATACCCACGGCGAATTCGCGGCCGCTTTCCTGGGCGCGTACATCTCGGAGGCCAACCGCTGGATGCTGCAGCGCCACGCGATCTTCCAGCAGGTGCACATCCAGGGTTATCCGGGCCTGGACCGGGACGCGCGCGAGCGCTGGCGCGGCCATCCGCACTTCGAGTGGACCGCCGAATTTATCGCCAAGTACGACCAGAACGCCATCCAACCGGACTACGACACGGCGCCGATCGAGACGTTCGCGCCCATGGTGCAACGGCTCTTCGCTCGCGCGCCGCGCCCGGTCCCCATCGACTGAGAGAGCCAGACCATGCCGCCCATCGCCTGGATCGAAACCATCGAGCCCGAAGACGCGAGCGGTCCGCTCGAACGCGCCTACAGCCACGCGAAAACGCCGCACGGCGCCGTGGACAACGTAATGAAGGTGCACAGCCTGCGCCCGCGCACCATGGAGGGCCACTTGGCGCTCTATCGGAGCGTCTTGCACGCCGAGGACATCGTCCTGCCGCTGTGGTTCCTGGAGACGGTTGCCTCCTACGTCAGCATGATCAACGGCTGCGACTACAGCCTGACCCATCACTTCCGCAACGCCCGGCAGCTGATGGGCGATGCGACGCGCGCCGAGGCGGTTTACGCAGCGCTCCGCGCCGGCCAGCCCGAACAGACCTTCGACGGCAAGGAGCTGGCGCTGCTGCGCTACGCCGGCAAGTTGACCGCGGAGGTCGGCGCCATGGAGCAGGCGGACATCGAGGCGCTGCGTGGCGCCGGGGCGGACGACGGCGAGATCCTGGAAGTGAACCAGGTCTGCGCCTACTTCAACTACTCCAACCGCCTGCTGAATGGCCTTGGCGTCAGCACCGAGGGCGACAGCATCGGCTACTACGACTGACGGAATCCATGACAAGGTGACGGCCATGAACTACGCGGAGTCCAAGACCATCGATGTTTCCCAGATCCCGGTCATCGATATGGGACCTGCTCTCGACGGCTCGCCCGAGGGAGAGCGCCGGGTCGCCACCGAGTTCCGTCGGGCGGCCACAGAGGTCGGATTCTTCTATGTCAAGAACCACGGCGTCCCCTGGCACTTGATCGAACAGGCACGGGCTGCAGCGCGCGCCTTTTTCGCCCTGCCACTGGACCAGAAGGCCATTGTCCGGGTCAACGCCAACCACCGAGGATTCCTGCGCGTCGGCGAGGCGAAGATGGCCGACTACGCGCAACCGGACCTGAAGGAAAGCTTCATCTGGGGCCTCGAGGTGGCGCCCGGCGATCCGGCCATGACGCCGGACAATCCCTTCATCTGCCCGAACAACTGGCCCGCCCTCATGCCCGAATTGAAACGGGCGGTCTACCCCTACTTCAAGGCCACGCTGGACTGCGGCCGACGCCTGCTAAACGTTTTCGCGGTTAGCATGGACCTGCCGCGGGATACATTTACCAAGCACTGGCAGCACCCGATCGCTCGGGGGGCGCTGGTCTATTACCCGCCACAACCCAACGAGATGGGCCGCGAGCAGTTCGGCGTCGCGCCCCATACCGATTACGGCTGCCTGACCGTGCTGTGCCAGGACGATGTCGGCGGGTTGGAGGTCGAGACCAAGGCGGGCGAGTGGGTTACCGCCCACCCCATCGAAGGCACCTTCGTGGTCAACGTCGGCGATCTGCTGACCCGCTGGACCAACGACGGCTTCGCCTCGACGCCGCACCGCGTGGTCAACAAGGGCGGGCGCGCACGTTATTCCCTGGTGCTGGCGGTCGATCCCGACTTCGAGACGCTGGTCGATCCGGCGGTGGTCTGCCGCGATGGCGAGCGACCCCACTATCCGCCGGTGCGCTGTGGCGACTACGTGCTCGAGCGCTTCGACAAGGCTTTCGCCTACCGCAAGTCATAAGCGGCAAAATTACCGATACGCTAATCCCTGTTTAACAGGAAATTTGGCCGCCCAGACCCCAGAGACGGGTTCGCTCCCTCAGCCCTTGGCGTACCATCCGTTATCGACGTAAAGCGCGTTCCCGCTGATGAAACTTGCCTCGTCCGAGGCGAGGAACACCACGGCCGCCGCGACTTCCTCGGGTTCGCAGATGCGCCCCTGGGATTCCGCCAACGCCCCCTCTTCCCAGGCCTGTCCGGCAGCATCCAGTTCCTCGATTTCGCGAAGCCCGTGTGCGGTCTTGACGAAGCCCGGGCACACCGCGTTGCAACGGATTCCCTGATCGCGGTACTCGACCGAAATCGTGCGCGCGAGCTGCAACACCGCGCCCTTGGTCATGCAGTAGAGGGATTCGAGGGCGTAGCCCAACTCGGCGGCGATGGACGACGTGATGACGATCGAGCCGCCGCCATTTTCGCTCATCTCCTTCACGGCCCGGCGGCAAACCAGGAACGCCGAACGGACGTTGATGTCCATCAAACGGTCATAGTCTTCCTCGGTCGATTCATGGAGCGCCTTCACGATGATGGTGCCGGCATGGTTGAACAGCACGTTGTAGGGGCCAAGGGTCTTGGCGACCTCGTCGAAGGCGCGGTCGACCTGGTCCGCCTTCGACACGTCGGCTTCGATGAACGTGGCCGTGCCGCCGGCCCGCCGAATCAGGCTTACCGTTTCTTCGCCGGCGTCCTTCTGGATGTCGATGATCGCCAGCCTGGCGCCCTGTTCCACAAACGCCAGAGCGGTTGCCCGTCCCATTCCGGCCGCGCCCCCCGTGATGACCGCCGTCTTTCCCGAAAGCCGGCCACCTTGCTGAGTGGAACCGATGTCTCGGCCTTTCGTTTCGTCAACCATAGTGCTCTCCCCAGTTTGATAGCCTCGAGCCGGACCTTTTTATTACCTAAGCGCCACCGCCGGCCTTCGGGGCCCGGGACCGCAGAAGGGCCTGCGCGGCAATGAGCAGCGTCAGGGAAACGGCCAACACGGTCGTGGCGATGACGTTGGTTTCCGGCGTGATGCCGCGGCGGATGGACGAAAACACATAGATCGGCAGAGTCGTGTTCGAGCCGGCCACGAAAAACGCGATGATGAAGTCGTCGAAACTAAAGGTAAAACTTAGAAGAAAACCGGACATCACCGCTGGAAATATCTGAGGGAAGGTGACCTGCCTGAAGGTGGCCCAGGGGGTCGCGTAAAGATCCGCCGAGGCTTCGATAAGTGACCGATCCATACCCTGGATGCGGGCCCTGACGATGATGATGACCAGAGCCATGGTGAACAGGGTATGCGCCGCGATGACCGATCCATAGCCGAGGCTGAGCGCCGGCGGGCCGCCCTGGCCGCCGGTCGGAAACAAGTCGGCGATCAACGGGTTGATGAAACCGAACGCCGTCACCAGCGCCACCAAGGTGGCGATACCGATCACGATGCCGGGGATGATGATCGCAATATAAGTGAGCGCGTCGAACATCAGGCGCAACACGCCCCGCACCCGTTGCAACGCGAGCGATGCCATGGTCCCCATGACGGTCGCGAGCACGGCGGTGGTTCCGGCGATCAGAAGGCTGTTGAGGAGCGCTTCGATGAGAAACGTGTTCTCGAAGGTGCGGCCGTACCAGACGGTCGAGCAGCATTCGAAGGAGGCCGCGTGCCGCCCGGCGTTAAAGCTGAAAAGAACGATCAGGGCGATCGGCCCGTACAGGAACAGATAAACGGCGGCAGCATAGAAGCGCATGATTCCCTGCCCCTACAAGATCGATACGTCTTTGCGGTTGCGGTCGCGCCCAACCAAGGTCAGGTATAGCGCGACCGCCACCAACATGATCCCGACCAGGGCGAACGCCACTGCCGAGCCGAACGGCCAGTTGCGGGATTGCAGGAAAAGATCGACGAGGGCGTTTCCGACGAAGAACACCTTGCCGCCGCCGAGCAGCGCCGGGATCAGGTACTCCCCCATCAACAAGATGAACACCAGCAGCGACCCGGTGACCAGTCCCGGCATCGATAACGGCAAGGTGACTTGAAGGAAGGTCTTTATCGGGTTGGCGCCCAGGTCGTCGGATGCCTCCAACAGGGTCTTGTCCAACTTTTCCAGGCTGACGTAGATCGGAAAGACCATCAGCGGCAGATAGCCGTAAACAATGCCGATCAGGACGGCGGTCGGTGTATAGATCAATCGCACGTCTTCAATCCCGATCATCTCCAGTAACCTCGGGATGCCGCGCCCGCCGAGGATGAATATCCAAGCGTAGGTCCGGATCAGAAAACTGGTCCAGAACGGGACGATAACCAGCGTCAGGAGGAAGGGTTTGAACCGCCGATCGGCCTTCACCGCCAGGAAATAGGCGAGCGGATAGGCCATCAGCAGACAGAGCAGCGTCCCCAGCGGCGCCAGGGTAAGGGTGTTGGTGAACGCCTTCAGGCGCGCCGGCAAATTTGCGTATTGGGCGAGTGTCAAAGCCGGCTGATATCCACCGGCCGGCGCACGCTCACCAACGCTATAAACGGCGATGACGACGAGCGGCATGACGAGAAACAGCAGAAACCACAGCGTGGTCGGCAACAAAAGCATTGCCGTGACCCGGTTATCGGGCCCGCCGGAATCCCGCGGTGCCGCCATGCCGCTCAATCGTCCCAATCGGTTAAGCCCGGTGTCCCTAGGCGGACTTGAACCGGGCCATGACCTCGGCCCGTAGCGGATCGGTCAACGTGATCGCCGCTCCGAACTCGAGCGCATCAAGCAGTTCCTTGGCCGGGTACATGATCGGATTTTCGGTCATTTCCTTCGGCAGTAGGGCCGTGACCCGGTCGTCCGGCACGGGATAGCCGTGAACTTCGACCTCTTTCGCGCTCACTACCGGATCGATCAGAAAGTTGATGAAGGCGTAAGCCGCGTCCAGGCGCTTCGCCGACTTCGGAATGGCGTAGAAGTCGCTCCATAGCTCGCCGCCTTCCTTGCCCAGAACATAGTCGATCTCCGGGATATCGCGGTTCAACTGCAGGCCATCGCCGGTCCAGGCAATAGACATCCAGGCATCGGTGCTGCGCATGGACGGCTGATAGTCGCTGTTGATGGCGAACAGGTGCGGCTTGGAATCGATCAACAACTTCTCGGCATCGGCCAGCTCCTTCGGATCCACCGAGTTGAAGGAATACTCGAAATACTTCAAGGCGTTGCCGATGGTCGTCAATTGATAGTCGTGGACCATGACCCGGCCGGACGCATCCGTCTTGGTCAGGTCCCAGAACTCCCTCCAAGAAGTCGGGTTGCTCTTGATTTTCTTGCGGTTGAGGACGAACCCGGTGGTCCCCCAGTTCTTCGGAACGGCGTAGAGCTTGCCGTTGACCGTGCCGGGCTCGATGAAGCGCTTGATTAAGTACTTTTCATTGAAGTTCGGCAGCCGCGAGACATCGAGCGGCTGGATGAGATCGAGTTCCACATAGGTGGAAATCGTGTAGTTGGTGGGAACGAAAACGTCCCAGCCGGTGCCTCCGGCCTGCAGCTTGGCGAGCATCTCCTCGTTGGAGCCGAAGACGCTAATCTGCACCTTGGCGCCGGTGTCCTTGGTGAACTGCTCGAAATTTTCCGGATTGTAGTAGTTCGGCCAAGTCGCGATGGACACCCTGTCGCCGATCGATCCGGCAAAGGCTTTGCGGGACCCGGCAAGCATAGGCATGGCGCCTGCCATGACGGCGGTCGCGGCGCCGAGGCCGGTCACGCCCAGAAAGTGGCGGCGCGATACCGAGCCCTTCTCATAACGCCGCAGTTCTTCCATGAACTTTTTGGCGCTGATCGGATTGTCATCGGGAATTTTCCTGGTCATCGTCGTTCTCCCTATTTCCTTTTTTGGATGGTTTTCGGACACATACAAAGTCCGTCCTACGCGTCCTTCAGGCTGAGCGCCGCAGTGTTGCGCCAGCCAATCGAAACTTCGTCTCCCGGACTGAAGCCTCCCTCCGAAGTCTCGACGTGTTTGGGGACGAGCGCGAGAATGTCCCCGAGACCTCGTGTCTCCACGAGGTATTCAGTGTGTTCGCCCAGAAAGATCCGGTTTTTGACGCAGCCCGCGATGCGCACATCGAGTTCCGCGCCGGCATCCCGGCCAAGCGGCCAGACGTGAATCAATTCGGGCCGCACGGCGATGACGCCGCGCTCGCCTGCGGCAAGACGCTCGGCGCCTTTCGGGTTGCGGCCGCGCAAGGTCTTGTCGGCGTTCACTTTGATGAAGGTGCTATCCTGGCCCGCCTCCACGACCTCGCCGGCAAAGAAGTTCGACTTGCCGATAAAGTCGGCGACGTACCGGTTTAGCGGCGCGTCGTAGAGACCCTCCGGGTTTCCGGTCTGCTCGATACGGCCATCGCGCATGACGCTGATGCTGTCGCTCATCGAGAGCGCTTCTTCCTGGTCGTGGGTCACCAGAACAAAAGTAATCCCGACCTCGCGCTGCAAGGTCTGCAGTTCGATCTGCATTTCCCGGCGCAGTTTGCGGTCCAAGGCGGCGAGCGGTTCATCGAGCAGCAGCACGGTCGGCCGATTGATCAACGCCCGGGCGAGCGCGACGCGCTGCTGCTGGCCGCCGGACAACTCCCAGCTTCGCCGTTTCGCGAAGCCCGGCAAGCGCACCAACTCCAGCATTTCGTCCACGCGAGCGGCGATGTCGGCCTTCGCGGGCCGTGGTGAGCGCTGACGCAGACCGTAGCCGATGTTGTCCGCGACGTTCAGGTGCGGGAACAGGGCGTAATTCTGGAACACCATGTTGACCGGTCTTTTGTGCGGCGGCACACCGACAACCGCATTTCCGCCGATCAGGACGTTGCCGGCGGTTGGTTGCTCGAAACCGGCAATCAGCCGCAGGGACGTGGTCTTCCCGCAACCGGATGGGCCGAGAAAGGAATGAAAAGCACCGCGCTCTATGGAGAAGTCGATGTCGTCGACAGCCAGGATTTCACCGAATCGCTTCGTGACGCCGATGAATTCGATGTCGACAGGATCGCGCACAGGATCGCCGGCCACCCTACCCTCGCTTACAGTTCCGGGCACACTCGGCCGCGCGTCGAGAATGCGTTCCGTCATCTGTGAAGAACCTAAGGCCGATCTCTCGATCGACATGCAATCACCTCCCGCTACGTGTGGCAAGTCACAGACAAGAGAGCCGTCTGGACTAGGATATGGACCGATTGCGTTTCCCCTGAATTCTACTCCTCGCAGTGACTACTCCTCGCAGTGACGGCCGGTAGCTGGCGGCCGAGTTTGCAATGCCTTCGGAAGCCATCGAGCCAAAAAGCTAAAGCGCCCCTTCCGCGAAGGCCACGTCGGGCTCCAGGCTCCCGTGCCAGGCATAGAGCGCGAGCAGCGGTTCCTCATCGGTTTCCATGGCGTGAGCCATCCGCGAGGGATGCAAGATGAAAGAGCCCGGCGGCCGCAACCCCCATGTCTCCTCGCCGCGTTGCCAGCGCGCCGCGCCGCCCAGCACCTGGTAAAGCTCGGGCGCGGTGTGGAAGTGGGCCGGGTAGAAGGTCCGGGGCGCCATGAGGATGAGCCCGCATCGCATGGCTTGGCTCGGCACCGTGCTGGGCGGACCCATGATCTCGGCGTGGGCATAGTTTTGGCTGAAGGCCGGCAGGCTGCCGTCCAAATCGTACACGTGACGCCAGCACAACCGTTCGACGAGAGGTCGCAAGGCCCGGATCAGTGGCGCGGCCGGTCCCTTTTCGCCCAGGGCCAGCGCTTCTTCCAGGTGCCGGCAGACCGGCTGCGTCTGCGCGGGTATTTGGATCCGATCCGTGGGCAGCTCCGAAAGCGCGGCGGTCAGGATGTCCAGATCCGGTGACAGTTCGGGTTGACGGTCCCTGGCCGCTGTATAAGCGGCCTTCACCTCCTGCAAGAATCGGTGGAAATCGTCCGTGTAGGGCATGCCGCTCCCCTTAGCGATAGCCGACACGACCGATGCGGCGTTGCCCGCGGCCCTATCCATCCCACAGGCCCTCCTGGCGGACCTCTTCCATGGCGCGCTCGATGCCGGTGCGAAGTATGGCGACGAGATCGTCGATTTGCGACCGGGTGATGATCAGCGGCGGCGACATCACGCACATGTTGATCAGCGGCCGGACGATGAGCCCCAAGGCCTGGCAGTGCCGGTCGATGCGCGCCCCGATTTCGTAATCGAGGACCAGGGGATCCTTGCTGTCCCGGCCGATGACGCATTCGACGCAGCCCATGAGCCCCATACCGCGCACCTCGCCGACGACGGGAATCTCGGCGAGGCTGCGCAGTCGCTCCTGGAAATAGGGGCCGACCTCGCGCACGTGCTCGAGGATCTTGTCGCGTTCCATGATCTCGATGTTCTTGAGCGCCGCCGCGCAGGCCACCGGATGGCCGGAATAGGTAAAGCCACTGGCGAAATAGCCGTTTTCGGCTTGCTCCCCGCGCAACTGCTCGATCAGCCGGTCCGAGATGAGTATCGCCCCGAGCGGCACGTAGGCCGAAGTAATGCCCTTGGCCACCGTGATAATATCGGGAACCACGCCGAAGACGGCCTCGGAGGCGAAGAAGTGCCCCAGGCGCCCGAAAGCGGTCACTACCTCGTCCGCGATGGTGAGCACATCGTACTTGCGGCAAACCTCCAGGCACTTCGCGTGATAGCCGGGCGGCGGGACGATGACCCCACCGGAAGCCAGGATCGGCTCGGCGATGAAGGCGGCGACCTTGTCCGCGCCCAACTCGAGGATCTTGTTCTCAAGGTCCGCGACCTTGGCGTCGCAAAAGTCCTCGACGCTCATACCCTCGGGGCGCCGGTAGGGATTGGGCGACGGCAGGTGGTGAATGAAACCGGTCTCGAAGTCGAGGTGGATCTTGTCGCGGACCTTTCCCGAGCAAGAGGCCGAAAGGTAGGTGCCGCCGTGGTAGGCGTCCTGGCGCGAGATGATGTGTTTCTTCTCCGGCCGGCCAAGGCAGTTGTTCAGGTACATCACGAAACGTAGCGCCGAATCCACCGCCGTCGAGCCGCCGGTCGTAAAGAACACATGGTTGAGGTCGCCCGGGGCCAACTCGGCCAGCTTTTCGCTCAGCTCGGCCGCGGGTGGGTTGCTCAGGCTCCAGGGACTGAAATAGGACATGCGCCGGATCTGCTCTGCCACTGCATCGGCGATCTCGCCGTTGCCGTGCCCGATGTTGACGCACCACATGCCGCCCGGCCCGTCGATCAGCTTGTTGCCGTCGCTGTCGTAAACGTAGATACCTTCCGCCTGCGCAATGATGGTCCGCTCGATGGTGTCTATGGTCTTTAAGTTCTCCCAGGGATGAATCCAATGGCGATCCTGGGCGCGGAGCCGTTCGGTATCGAAGGGCAGATTGGACGGCGGGGTATGCGGCGGCCGTGCTTTCATCTCGGATTACCTTGTAGCCTTATCATTAGCGGTCATCGACGGAAGGTAGCTTTTAGTCACGACTCAATAATCGAGCGGTGGCGTCGCCGAGCGGCGTGGCGTTTTGAAAAAGGGTCGCCCGACGATCCGGCAAGGCGCGATCACCTTTTCCCATTTTCTTTCC
>SMVA01295795.1_pt1 | contig 13049 bp, 10 predicted proteins | sample 2456451 | NCBI WGS metagenome assembly SMVA01 (sample SAMN11095933, study PRJNA526329) | marine sediment metagenome | biome: Marine sediment; feature: Surficial sediment; material: Deep marine sediment; isolation source: Hadal surficial sediment | place: Pacific Ocean | collected 2014-05 | depth...
AAGACGATCAGGGCCACGATCCCCACCGGCAAGGATATCCAAGGCGACATGCCGAATCCTGCCGGAATCGAGCCGACGACTCCGGCCACGCCGGCCGCCAGCAGGGCGTAGGGCATTTGGGTGCGCACGTGATCGACGTGGTCGCACCCCGAGGCCATCGAGCTGAGAATGGTGGTGTCCGATATCGGTGAGCTGTGGTCGCCGAACAACGCTCCGCCCATGACCGCGGCGGTAACGGCCAGGAGGATACCCCAGCCGACGTCCGCTGCAGGGTCGGCCACGCCGCCCATCCGGAGCGCCAGGGGTATCGCCAGGGGAAACAGGATGGCCATCGTGCCCCACGAGCTGCCGATGGAGAGCGCCACCACGCCGGCGATGACGAACACCGTGACCGGCAGCAGTTCAACCGGGAGCCGGTCCGATAGCACACTGGAAAGGAACGCCGCGGTACCCAGATCTTCGGTCACCGCCCCCAACGACCAGGCCAAGATGAGGATGATGATGGCCAGGATCATGGTGCGGATGCCCGACAGCCACGCTTCGATGGTCGCCGACAGGGTCAGTTTCCGCCCACCCGCGGCCAGCACGATGGCCGTCAGGCTGCCCAGCATCGCTCCCCACAGGAGCGGTACGAACGGATCCGCGGCGCCGAAGATCTTGGACAGATCTCCCCGATCGGCCAACGGGAGACTGGCCCGACCGGTGGAGATCAGCCCCGCCACCACGGTGACGACGACGACTCCGATCGGGAGTGCCGCGGCCCACCACTTGGACGACACGCCCTCGGCCGGCTCGAGTTCGTTGTCGCCCAGGGTCAATTGCGCCCCCGGGCGGCTCACCCCGCCGCCGGACCGGGCGCGGCGCTCGGCGGCCAGCATCGGGCCGAAGTCGCGCCCGCTCACGATCAGTACGGCCACCAGCAACAGCGCAAAGATTGGATAGAACAAGTAGGGGATCGAGTTTATGAAGATGCCGAAGGGTGAGACGGTCGCTTCCGCCGCACCTTGGGCCACCCCGATGGCGATGCCGTCGGCGATGAGACTGATTTCGAACCCGACCCAGGTCGACACGAACACCATGGCCGAAACCGGCGCGGCGGTCGAGTCAACGATGTACGCCAGTTTCTCGCGGGATACCTTGAGACGGTCCGTCACCGGCCGCATGGTGTTGCCGACGATGAGGGTGTTGGAATAGTCGTCGAAGAAAATGGCCAGCCCGGCGAGCCATGTGGTCAGCTGGCCCCGTTTGGGAGTGGTGGCGAACGGCCTGACGGCGTCGACGATGGCTTTGGTGGCCCCCATTTTGGCCAGCACGCCAACCATGCCCCCCAACAGCAACGAGAAGATGATGATGGCCGCGTGGTCGGCGTCAGCCAATGCCTGGCGGGCGTAATTGCCCACGGTCATGAGGATGGCGCTGAGGGGATTGTAGCCGACCAGGAACATGCACCCCAGCCACACTCCCACGAAGAGGCTGGAAACCACCTCTCGAAATATCAGTGCCAGGGCGATGGCGGCCAGCGGTGGCAGCAGGGTGATCCAGCCCGGCAGCAGCGGTCCATCGACCGACGCCGTCCACCCTCCAACCTCGACTGCAAGGGGGAGTTGGGCCGCGTCGGACACCACGATGTCGCGGAACTCCACCGCACCGAGGGGAACCAACGTGTCGCTTGCCAGGAGCGTGCCGTCGGCCGCCCGCAGAGTCACGCCGGCGGAATCCAGTGACCCGGGTGCCCGGACCGTAATGGTGAATGGGACGTTGAGGAGCACTACCGGTGGGGCGTCGAGCTCGACCTCCTGCGCTTGAACGGCAGGGCCCACAGTCAGAGACCCCGCAAGCAGGAACGCGAAGAGGATCGAAGGCTTGGCGGTCACGGGCATGTCCTTGGGTTCGGGTACGGTGCGGTGGCGAGTATGCCCCATTCAGATCGGTCCCGCCAGTCCGGGGCTCATCACTCGCTTACGGTCTCGGCGATGTCCCGCGCCAGGCTCAGCGCGCCTGCCACCGGGTCGACGATGTCATCGACCGGCATGACATCAGAGCGGGCCGCCAGCATTGCCCGCAGCGCGCCGGCCAGTGGTCCCGATTCGAACACGCCGCCGGTGATGGCGACTGGAACGGCCTTCTCTTCCGAAAACAGACCTCGCAAACTGACGGCGAGGGCCAGCAAGTCCTCGGCGGCGCGCGTTACCATCTCCCCCGCCGCCCGGTCGCCCGATTCCGCCGCCTCGAGCACCAGCGGCGCCAGGCCGGCGATCTCTCCCGGGCCGGCCGCCGCCGCCCACCGGACCAATCGGGAGATGTCGCTCGAACGGGTGGCCGTGAGCACCCGCTGGGACAGGACGGTGGCCTCGGCCCGGCCATCGACCGCCCGTCCCACTGCGCCCAGGGCCGCGCGACCGAGCGCGTAGCCACTCCCCTCGTCTCCCATCTGCCAGCCGTAGCCGCCCGCCCGATGGATGGTCCCTTGTGGATCTCGTGCCAACCCGACTGAACCGGTGCCCGCCAAGATCAGGATGCCGGGTGACTGTCCGAAGGCGGCCACCAACGCGATCTCCCCATCGGTAGTCACCCTGACGGTCTCGGCCAGTTCCTCCGCCCTGAGCGCCCGGGCCAGTTCCTTGGCTTCCTGCTGCCGCCCGGCGCCGGCCGCGCCCACGACGATGACGTCGGCCGACGGCCGGCCCACTTCCGCCAGACTACGGCGGATGGCATCGGCGATGGTGGTGGCTGAGCGGAGGACCAGGTCGGGCCGGAGCGCAGCGCCCGGTGCCTGGATGCGTGCCCGGACCTCGCCATCCACCTCGGCCACGACCACAGTCTTGGACCCGCCGACATCGGCCCCGATCACTACCCTCATGAGCCTCCCTTTCTTGGGACATAGCTGGCCACAACGCCCCCGACCACGGTGAGCGCCGTACCCAGGGGCACATACCATGGCCAAGCCAGACGGCCGACGAACGCCAACCAGGAATCGGCATCAGGCGCCAGCCGGGAAGCGAACACCACCAGCAACATGGTGAATACCGAGACGGTTACCCCGGCAAGGACGTCCCGGCCTAGTGCCCTGGGCCACTTCCCCGCCAGGATATAGGTACCCAGAAGTCCCCCGTAGGTGATCGAAGCAATGGAAAGGGCCAGGACCACAACCGGTGTATCCCTCGTCGCGGTCGCGTAGAACGCCAACGCGCCGCCGATCAGCGCCATCGCCCACGCGGCGGAAAACCAGCGTCCTACCCTGAGGAGCGCCTCGGGGCTGGCCTCGGGTCTCCGGGTGGCGTACAAATCCAGGGTGGCGGACGAAGCCATGGCGTTGATCGAGGAACTCAGGGTGCTCATGGCGGCGGCCAGGATTCCAGCCACCAGGAGCCCCGCCACTCCCGAGGGGAGGTGGTCCACGATGAACTGGGCAAAGATCTGATCGCTGGGACGGCCATCGGGGGCCAACCCAGCGGCCCAGATGGCCGAGCCCACCATCAGGAACAGCAGAAACTGCAGCAGCACCAGAACGCCGGATCCCACCAGGGCCGTGCGCGCTTTCGGGAGGCTCCCCGTGGCCAGCAAGCGCTGGACGATCAGCTGGTCCGTGCCGTGGGAGGCCGCGGACAACAGAGCGCCACCCACCAACCCGCCCAGGAACGTGTAGGTCGTGGTCAGGTTTACCTGAAAGTCGAACACCCGGAGCTTGCCGGCCTCCCGCGCCAGCTCGAGGGCCTGGGCCGGCCCCCCGGCCAAGCGCCAGGCGATGAACAACGCCACCAGGCCACCCAGCGTGTAGATCGTCAACTGGATTACGTCGGCCCACACCACGGCTTTGAGACCACCGATGAGCGTGTAGATCAGGGTGGCCACGCCCATCACCACTATGGCCGTGGGGATACTCCAACCGGTCACCAACGCCAGGGGGATGGCTCCGGCAAAAATGCGCACGCCGTCGGCCAGAAACCTCGTGCTCAGGAACACTGTGGAAATGGCCCGACGGGTCGTTACCCCGAAGCGATCCTCCAGCCTGGCGTAGGCGGTGAGCTGCTGGCCCCCCCCCTCGAAGTATCCCGGCAGGAGCCATATGGCGACACCGACCCGGCCCACCACGTAGCCGAGGGCTATCTGCAGGAAGGTGAGGTCGCCGCGGGCAGCGATTCCGGGGATCGAGATCACCGTCAGGGCGGAGGTTTCGGTAGCCACCACCGAGAGGAGCACGCTCCACGCCGGAAGATTTCCCGCGCCGAGGAAGTAGTCGGTGGCCGTCCGTTGACGCCGGGAGAGCCGGAGGCCCAGCCCCAGGGTGACCGCGAAGTACAGGACGATGATGGCGAGGTCGAGGGCGGTCACAGTGTCGGCTCGCGGGTGAAGGGCGAGGGGGCTGGGGAGGGCGGAGAGGGGCTAGAAAAATGGGCTCACACGCAGCTGGCGAGTGAGCCCAGTCTCGGGGGTGGCCGTGGTTCAGGCGGTAAAGCTGGTACCGCAGCCACAGCCACCGGTGGCGTTGGGGTTGTTGAAGGTGAAACCGGAGCCCTGCATCGACGATTCGTAGCCGATGGTGATTCCCACCAGGTACTGGGCGCTGAAGCCGTCGACGAACAGGCGGACGGTGTTCACTTCCAGAACGAGGTCGTCATCGAGGGACTTATCCTCGATGTTGAGGCTGTACTTGAAGCCCGAGCAGCCGCCGGGAAGGACGCTGACCCTGAGGCCGGCCGTTTCCCGCGGCACATCCCCTTCGGCGATGAACTTGCGGACTTGTTCGGCAGCATCGTCGGTCAGGGTCAGTTGGAACGCCTGGTCGGTCGTCTGCGCTTCGGTCGCTGTCATAGGTCCTCCACTCCGAAGAGTGTATGTAGTCCCAAATCAAGTAGTTGGCTCGGGTGACCCGGGCCAGGATCTGTCTTAAGCTAACGAAGGGCTCCGGAAGCTGTCAACGCATTGCCGAACCGCTTGGCTGTGGCAAAATGCGGCAGGGGACTCCAACTGGGGGAGTGACGGGGTCATCGATGTGCGCAATTAATTGCGTATTATTTGGATACTGTGCAAAAAATATGAAAGGACTACGCAGTTTATCCCAGTTAATTTCATATGAATCAATATGTTAACTATATGGCGCAACTGTTGCCATGGTGTACGAGAGTTAGACAAATTGCCCTCTGACAAAAAGCCGAGGGCCTGACACCTCACGAGGGTCGGTGCCGTGGCCAAACGAGCCGGTTTTACCCTGATCGAGATCGTCATCGTTTTCGTGCTCATGGGGATCCTGGTTCTCATCGGCATGCCCAGGATGATGAACACCCTGGAGCACAACGAAGTGCGAGGTGCCCGGACGAAGGTGGTGGCTCTGTTCAATCGTGCCAGGAGTCATGCCATCGAGCGCAACCGCCATGTGACGCTTTGGATCAACCCGGCGATGGTAGTGATCACCGAATCGATCCCCGGTGGCGGTGTCGATACGATCATGGTGCAGGACTTCGCCCCGGCTGGTATCGGATTGACGACCACCGCCGCATCCATCCAAATCGATTCCCGTGGCATAGCGACAAGTCTCGGCAGTCTGGCGGCTACTATCGTCATGTCGAAGGGGAGCCATGCCGACACCGTTCTGATCTCCGGTTTCGGAAGGGTAGTGAATCAATGAAACAGAAGACTTCAGGCTTCACCTTGATCGAGGTAATGGTAGCCATCGTGATCCTGTCGATCGGCTTGTTGGCGTTGGCCGGCGCCACCGCCAACGTGTCCAAGATGGTTGGCTATGGCAAATGGGCTACGGCAGCTTCGCAAGTCGCCACCCGGCGGGTCGAAACTATCCGCCTGATCGCCAACTCGACCGATCCGACGTGTACCTCGAGTGCCATGGTGAGCGGTGGGCCGTTGGCGGCCGGAAGGATGAGGGAGTCTTGGAACATCAGTGGGACGGGTGGCATGCGGCGGGTGCTGGTTACCGTCACCTATCCTCGCGGACGGCGGACGGTCACGGATACAGTTGCAACCATTCTCAGGTGCGGATGACCATGGCGAAATCAGCTAGCGGGTTCACCTTGACGGAATTGATGATTGCCTTGGTCGTGTTCGCCCTCGCCGCCGGCTCGATCGGGCGCATCTTGATAAACAGCCAGCGCCTTTCGCGGGCCCAAGTCGAGGTCGTCAACATGCAGAGCAACCTGCGGACCGGCGTCCTGGTCGTGCCATCGGAACTTCGGGAACTGGCCACGGACGGCACCAACTCCGACATCCTCTCCATGACCTCCAGCAACATCACTTTCCGCGCCATGCGTGGTCTCGGGTTCACCTGCTCCGTTACGTCGACCAGGATCAAGATCCTCGATACCGGTACCGTGCCGTTCTACGGGTCGCGCAGTATAATCAGCGGCCGGGACCGGATCATAGTTTTTGTCGAGAGCGATCCCGACTTTCCCACCGACGACCGTTGGTTGGTCTTGACGCCCACCGCGGTGGACCTGACCAACAACTGTGGCCCTCGGAATGCCATCATGATCACGGTCGCGGATTTCTCCGGGCAGTTGACCAACGGGATTTCTGACGTCGTCGTCGGCGGCCCGGTCCGGTCCTTTGAGGTCATGGAGCTAGGCCCCGTGACCAGCGGTGGCCATACCTGGCTGGGCGCCCGATCCGTGAGCGGTGGGCAGGCAAACCTCCAGCCCGTCCTGGGCCCCTTGGAGACGAATGGCTTCGAGTTGGAGTACTTCGATGTGGCCGGCACTACCACAACGGTACCGGCCGACGTGCGGCAGATCCGGATCACCCTGCGGGGCTCGACCGAACATGCTGTGAGCCGTGGTTTGGGTGACACCCCGGCGTTGGTGCGGGACACGCTTGTGGCAACCGTGACGCTGCGCAACGGCAGCTGACTGCATTGGAGAACCGACATGCGAACACCTGATCTTCAGAGCGAGCGCGGCATCGCCTTGGCCATTGCCGTGTTTGCCATGGTGGTGATCGGCGGCATCGTGAGCGCCACCTTTTACATGGGCTTCCTCGAGCAGCAAAGCGGCCGTAATACCATGTACGCCACGCAAGCGTTCGAAGCGTCCGAGGCTGGCCTTGCGGCGACACTCGAGAACTGGAATTCGACCATCTACAACGCCATGGTCCCCGGAGATACCCTGACGCTCCCGACGGTGAACATGACCGGAGGAGTGTCGTTTACTGCCGCCCTGACCAGGTTGAATCCCAACATTTTTCTGGTGCGCTCAACTGGAATACGGTTGGATGCTGGAGGCAACGTGTTGGCCGAGCGGACGGTGGCAACCTTGAGTCGGCTGTTGGTGCCTTCCATTGACCTGAACGCCGCGTTGACGGTGAACGGTGCCATTGGTCTCGGCGGTTCGGCCGAGGTAAGCGGGGTGGACAGCATACCCGCGGGATGGGGCGGTTGCCCAGCCACAGCACCCGATGCGCCGGGGATTCGCTCATCTGGTAATACCGTTACCACTACAGGCGCCAATTGTGCGTCGCTCAACTGCGTGACCGGCAATCCACCGTTCCTCGGCAATGACACGACAGTGACGGCGTCGACGTTCACCGACTTCAATGGCATCACCTTCGCCGACCTCGCCGCCATGGCCACGCGGACCGTCTCGGGAACGGTGACGGGCATCGCGCCATCCCTCAACGGTGCGGCGTGCAACGAAGCTGACAACCAGAACTGGGGTGAGCCCTACCCAGCGACCGGCTTCGCAGCCTGCTTCGACTTCTTCCCCATCATCTATGCGCCGGGCAATGTCCGTTTGTCGGGTGGCAGGGGGCAGGGCATTCTCCTCGTCGGAGGAGATCTGCAACTTTCTGGTGGGGTGGAGTTTTTCGGGCCTGTCATCGTCCAGGGCGCGGTAACGAGCCAAGGCACCGGAGGGCACATCTACGGTGGACTGATGGCCAATCAAGTGAATCTGGATCCGACGACTCTGACTGGTAACTCCGTTGCTCAGTTTTCTACCTGTGCCATTGCGCGAGCGTTGAATGGTACCTCAACCGTTCAGCCGGTTACCGGCCGTGGCTGGGCACAGATCTACTCGTCGAACTGAATCTTGGCCGACCCGGGGCCATGGCGCAGTCGCGCTCACCGCGCCTCGACCACCGCGTCGGGGCGCGGTTTGGCATCCGGCATGAGCGTCAGCACCACGTGATCGGCCACGCCACGCCTCACGGGTCCAATCCGGCTGTTCTCCCGCGACGGATGCACCCGGTTGGTCAGCAGCACCACTACTAGCTGATTCCGCGGGTCGATCCAGATCGATGTCCCGGTGAAGCCGGTGTGTCCGAAGCTGTCCTCCGACATCAACGCTCCGGCCGTCGACAAGCCCGACGGCGTATCCCAGCCCAACGCGCGGCTGGACTCCGCCACCAGGTGCTGCCGGGTGGCGAACGCCGCAACGACCGATGGAGCAGGCAAGGCGGGTCCGGCGCTGCACAGGACTCCGTTGAAGCACACGGGCTCCGGGGTCTCGGGCTGAAAAGCCGACAGCAACCACTCACCGAAAACCAACAAATCGTGCGTGGTGCTGAACAGGCCCGCGTGACCCGACACGCCCTCCAGCCGGGCGGCGTTCTCGTCGTGCACCTCGCCACGAATGATCCGGCCGCGCCAGGGGTCGTCTTCCGTCGGCGCGATCCGGGCCGCCCACGAGGCGGGTGGCCGGAAGGTGGTGGACGACATTCCCAGCGGCCGGAACACTCTCCGCGCCAGGATACTGTCTAGTCCCATGCCCCAAGCTGCCTCTACTGCCTGGGTCAGCAGGATGGCGCCCAGGTCCGAGTACCGGTACTCGATTCCCGGCGGCGTCTCGAGGTCGGTGGCGTACACCAAAGCGAGTGCCGAATCCCGAGAGGGGGCTTCGAGATACAGCGGGCGCCACGCGGGGAGCCCAGAGGTATGAGTCAGGAGCTGACGCAGCGTGATGCCGTCTTTCTCGGGGCCGGAAAATCGGGGGAGGTATTGCCGGACCGGAGCGTCGAGATCGAGGCGACCCTCATCGACCGCCAACATCACCGCGGTGGTCAAGCCGACGACCTTGGTGAGCGATGCCAGATCGTACACCGTGTTGGCGTCGGGGTGGGTTGAATCGTCCAAGCCCAGTCGCCCGGTGCCGTAGGTGAGTCGCGCGCCTTGGTAGCTGACCCCGAGCACGGCTCCTGGCATGGCGCCGCTGGCCGCGGCGGAGTCGAGAAACGCCGTCGTGGTACTCCAGTCGAGTCCGGCGAGTTCCCCTTCAGGGGCAGGCGTGGGCCCGGGGGTCACACCGCCGCATGCCGCCAGCGCCATGCCGGTAAGGAGTGCCGTGGCGGCCGCCCTTCCTCGCTGGCGGCGCTCCGCGTTAGTGGGTGGCACCGGTGGTGAGTCCGGCGCCGAGGGGGTAGCGGGGCGGGACCGTGATAGGAAGCTTCCCGGTGAACGGCACCTCTCCCAGGAGGGCCCGTGCCAAGGCTTCCTCGGTCATCCGCCGGTTGGCCCATCCCAGGACGTAGCCGTGGACCCCGTCCAGGTCCCTGATCAGGTATGGTGAGCCAAGAGAGACCAGGATGGTGGGATTCCACCGGGCCGTCGTTTGGATCAACTCCACGGCGGCGGGCGGCAGGTCGATGTTCCCCTCGCCCGACACCGGGCGGACGGCGGTCATGAAGATGGTAATCGGCGCCTGGCGGATCACCGCCCGCGCCGAGTCGTAGCTCGCCGCGCCGCTGGCGGGATATAATCGGAATGACCGTACCGTCATGCCGGCCTCCCGGAGCTTCCCCAAGAGGGTGTTGCCCAGGCTCTGCTGGCCGTCCTTGGACAGATTGACGATCGACACCTGGCGCGCGGTGCTGAACGACTTGACCAGGTTGGTACTGTCCTTGACCAGGACGAGCGAGCGCTCGGTGATGTCCCTGGCGATCGCCTGGAAGGCCGCGGATCCCACCACCGTAGGAATCCGGTCGAGGTTCACCAGCCGCCGGTGGAACAGTCCCTGTTGCTGCTTGAGCGCCAGCATGCGGCGCACCGACCGGTCGAGCCGTTCCTGGGAGATGCGGCCGGCTGCAACCGCTTGCACCACCGCGTCGATGGCGATGGCTGGGTCGCCCGGCTGCAGCAGGAGGTCGGCGCCGGCCAGAAGCGCCAGGACCGCCGATTCGCCCTCGCCGTACCGGCGCACCACGCCCGCCATGTTCAACGCGTCGGTGACGATGAGGCCCTCGAACCCGAGCGAGTCCCGCAGGATACCGGTCAGGATGTCGGGTGCCAGGGTGGCCGGCCGGGAGTTGCTGCCGTTGAACCCGGGGACGGCGATGTGGGCGCTCATCACCGCGGTGACACCGGCGGCGATGGCGGCCCGGAACGGTACCAGTTCCAGCGAATCCAGGCGGTCCCAGCCGGCCGTGATGACCGGGAGTTCGATGTGGGAGTCGGTACCGGTGTCCCCGTGTCCGGGGAAGTGCTTGGCGGTCGACAGCATTCCGTGGTCCCGCATGCCGCGAATTTCCGCGGCCACCAGTCTTGCCACCTGGTTGGGATCCTCACCGTACGACCGGACGTTGATGATCGGGTTGTCGGGGTTGTTGTTGACGTCGGCCACCGGGGCATAGGCCATGTGAATTCCCACCGCCCGCCCTTCGAGGGCGCTGATCCGGCCGACTTGATAGGCGTCCAGTTCACCTCCGGCCGCGGCCACTCCCATGTTCCGGGGGAACGGTGTGCCGCCTATGAGCCGGATGGCTGTACCGGATTCGAGATCGGCGGCGACCAACAACGGCAGCCTGGAGCGCTCCTGCAGGTAGTTCAGTTTGGCCGCCACGTCCAACGGTGACCCAACCGAAATGATCAGCCCGCCGATTTGGAGCGAGTCGACCCACATGCGCGCCTTGTCCAACGCCTCCGCGTCGAACGCGGCGTAAGATCCCGGCAACCAGGGCACCACGATCTGGGCTACCTTCTGGCGGGTATCGAGCGATTGCATCAGTCCGTCGATACCGGCCACTGCGGCCAATGGGCCCGTGCCGTCTGCTGCCTGACCACTGGCCTGTGTCGTCCCCAGGATTAACGCGCCACCGACAAACCACAGGACATGATGAAAACGCTGCACTACACTCTCGCACTGTTAGGGTTGGTCGTCGGGGCAGCCGGTTGCGGCCACCCGCCCGATGATGAGTTTGAAACCGCCCGCCCCAATGTGCGGCCGGGGATAGAGGTGCTTCTGTCCGACAGCATCCACCTGGTGGCCGGGCGCCGAATCGGCTTGGTCAGCAATCACGCCGGGGTCGACGCTGAAGGAGTGCATGACGTCGAGCGCCTGCAATCTGCCGGCATCGGCATCGAAGCGCTGTTCAGCCCCGAGCACGGTTTCCGCGGTGCCGCGGCCCCGGGTGAAGCTGTCGACCATTCCGTCGACAGCACCACCGGTCTTCCAATCTATAGCCTCTACGGCCGGACGTCGTCCCCGACCCCGGAAATGCTGTCCGGTATAGACGTGATGGTTGTCGATCTGCCCGACGCCGGGGCACGCTACTTCACCTACATCACCACCACCGCCAACGTCATGCGCGCGGCGGGGGCGGCGGGCATCCCGGTGCTGGTTCTCGATCGACCCAATCCCATAGGAGGCCGCCGCCAGGGAAACATCAACGGTCCCGACCAGCGATCGGCGGTGGGATTGTTGTCGGTGCCGATGCGACACGGGTTGACCCTCGGCGAGCAGGCGCTCATGGCCCAACACGAACTCGCCATCGACGTCGATCTCACGGTGGTCCCGATGGACGGCTGGGACCGATCGATGGCCTTCGACCAGACCGGGCTGCCATTCATTCGCCCCAGCCCCAATCTGCCGACGCTGGAGAGCCTGTTCCATTACCCGGGGTTGTGCCTGTTCGAAGGCACGGCATTGTCGGTCGGCCGCGGCAGCTCGGCGCCGTTCGAGCAGATCGGCGCGCCGTGGCTGGATACGGCTGGTGTCTTGAACACGGTGCGCGCCGCTGACCTCCCCGGGGTGATGTTCGAGGGGGTCGCGTTCATTCCGACCGACCCCGGGGACGGCAAGTTTCCTGGCCGGAGCCTGCCGGGGATTCGGCTGCGGGTCACCGATCGTTCCACCTACGACCCCACGGTGACGGCGGTACACCTCCTCACCGCCGTGTGGCAACTTCACGGTGACGACATCGGCTGGTTCGACGCCGCCTTCGACCGCTTGGCCGGCGGACCGGCGTTGCGGGAAGCGGTGGCCGGGGGGGCGGATCCCCGGACCATAGTGTCGGCTTGGCCCGGGTCGCTGGAGCGGTTCGAAGCTCAAGTGAAGCCCTATCTGCTGTACCGGCCCTGATTGCCCTTCCTCCCGGTGAGGGTTATCCTTTCGGCCCGAATTTGGAAAGGCAGAACCCGTTGGGAGAACCACAGTTGCATAGAATGGCCCCCCGATGAAACTCGTTCCTCCCGGCCTGGAGCGGGGGTTCTTCGCCATCGTCAACCCGTTCATCGGGGGTCTGGTACGGATGGGGGTCCGGCCGAACACCATCACCACGATCGGTCTCGGATTGGTGATCGCCTCCGCGGTGGCGTTCGGCATGGGGTCGATCAAGCTGGGCGGCTTCCTTCTGCTCCTGAGCGGGCTGGTCGATACCTTCGACGGGGCCGTGGCGCGCCGGACCGGCGCGACGTCGAAATTCGGGGCGTTCTACGACTCGACCCTCGACCGCATCGGCGACGGGGCCACTTTCATCGGCATCGGCCTGTACTTCATGACCGCTCCCGACATCGCCTATCGCAACGTCGCCGTCGTTTTGTGCATGGTGGCGATCGTGACCTCCCTGGTGGTGTCGTACACACGAGCCCGGGCCGAGGGTCTGGGACTGGAATGTAGGGTGGGAATCGCCCAGCGGGCCGAGCGTATCGTGGGCATCGGCGGGGCCGCGCTCATCGTGGGCCCTGGTCCCGGGGGGCTGGTGCTGTCATCGATCGTGGCTGTGTTGTCGCTGCTGTCGGCCATCACCATCGGGCAGCGAATCATCCATATCTATTCAATTACTGAAGGCGCCCGGAGTCGTGAGGGACGTGACGACGTTGCTGAGGCGCTCGA
>SMVA01427412.1_pt1 | contig 13049 bp, 8 predicted proteins | sample 2456451 | NCBI WGS metagenome assembly SMVA01 (sample SAMN11095933, study PRJNA526329) | marine sediment metagenome | biome: Marine sediment; feature: Surficial sediment; material: Deep marine sediment; isolation source: Hadal surficial sediment | place: Pacific Ocean | collected 2014-05 | depth 0-1...
CTCCTTCGGAGATCATGTGCCTAGCTGGGGAAGCCTTACGGCTTCCCTTGCGGCGGCGCGCAATCTCCTTCGGAGATCATGTGCCTAGCTGGGGAAGCCTTACGGCTTCCCTTGCGGCGGCGCGCGACACAGTTTCGGGGTCGCCGTCCCGGCTGGCGAGCCCTTCGGATTCGCTTACACCATCGGGTAACTCCCGTTGGTGGGTCCGAGTTCATCACGGGCGATCTACCGCGCTTCGGGAGTTCACTGCGGGTCTGCCGTGAATTCGATGCGCAAGTTCGGCGCTAACTAAGCCTTGTCGTAACCCAATCGGTGCATAGGTTCCCTGCATGCGAATGGACAAGCTCACAATCAAGAGTCAGGAGGCCCTCGCCGGGGCTCAATCGCTCAGCAGCGAACGAGCACATAGCGAGGTCCAACCCGCCCACCTGCTACGAGCGCTGCTCGAGCAGGGTGAGGGCAGCACCCTTCCCATCCTCCAGAAGCTCGGGGTTCCGATCGAGCGGCTCCAAAGTGATCTCGAAAAGCTGATCGCGGGAATCCCCAAGGTGACGGGCGGCTCGCAACCGCGGCTGAGCCGCCAACTGAGTGCAGCTCTCCAGGCGGGCTTTGCCGAAGCGGACGCTCTCAAGGACGAATTCGTTTCCACCGAGCACCTGCTGCTCGCTATCGCCGCAGAAAAGAGTGACCCGGCCGGACGCCTGCTTCGCGAAGCCGGTGTAAATCGCGAAGCCATTCTAAAAGCGCTGGTTTCGGTGCGCGGCGGTGCACGCGTGACGGACCCCGATCCGGAATCCAAATATCAGGCGCTCGCCAAATTTGGCCGCGACCTCACCGATGCCGCGCGACTCGGGAAGATCGACCCCGTCATCGGACGAGACGAGGAGATCAGACGGGTCATTCAGGTTCTCAGCCGTCGCACCAAGAACAACCCCGTACTGATTGGCGAACCGGGAGTCGGCAAAACCGCGATCGCGGAGGGCCTCGCGCAGCGCATCGTCGCGGGCGACGTCCCCGAATCGCTCGCCGACCGCCGACTCGTGGCTCTCGACATTGGCGCATTGATCGCGGGCGCGAAGTACCGCGGTGAGTTCGAAGATCGGCTCAAGGCCGTACTGCGCGAGATCGCAGAGGCCGACGGCAACGTGATTCTCTTCATCGACGAGCTGCACACCATCGTGGGTGCAGGCGCGGCCGAAGGCGCCGCCGACGCCGCCAACATGCTCAAGCCCGCGCTCGCGCGCGGAGAACTCCACTGCGTGGGCGCCACTACATTGGACGAGTACCGCAAGTACATCGAAAAAGACGCGGCACTCGAACGTCGCTTCCAGCCGGTGAAAGTCGGCGAACCCAATGTCGAGGATACGATCTCGATTCTGCGCGGCCTCAAGGAGCGCTACGAAGTCCACCACGGCGTGCGCATCCAAGACACCGCGATCGTTGCCGCGGCGACACTTTCGAACCGCTACATCAGCGACCGATTTCTTCCCGACAAAGCCATCGACCTCATCGATGAAGCCGCGAGCCGCGTGCGTGTGCAGATCGATTCAATGCCCGAAGAACTCGACCAACTCGACCGCAAACGCACCCAGCTCGAAATCGAACGCGAAGCGCTCAAGAAAGAAACCGACGCGGCGAGTGCGGAGCGCCTGGAGCGCGTCGAGCGAGAAATCGCGGAGCTCCGTGGGCAGTGTGACGGCATGAAGGCGCGTTGGGACAATGAGAAGAGCTGCATCGCGAAACTGCGAAAGCACAAAGAACGGCGCGAGGAACTCAACGCGGAACTCAGTCGCACCGAACGCAGCGGCAATCTCGAGCGCGCTGCCGAGATCCGCTTTGGTGAGCTCGTCGAGCTCGAGAAAGATCTCGAGAAGACCGAAGCAGCGCTCGCGGAGTTGCAGGCCGAAGGCTCAATGCTCTCAGAGGAAGTCACCTCCGAAGAAGTCGCCGAAATCGTTTCGAAGTGGACCGGAATCCCCGTCAGCAAAATGCTCGAAAGCGAGCAGGAAAAGCTGCTCGACATGGAAACCGTGCTACGAAAGCGCGTCATTGGCCAGGAAGACGCACTGCGCGCCGTATCTGGCGCGGTTCGCCGGGCCCGCGCCGGGCTCCAGGATCCCGATCGTCCGATCGGTTCATTCATCTTCCTGGGACCAACGGGTGTCGGCAAGACCGAAACGGCCCGCGCCCTGGCCGAATTCCTATTCGACGACGAGCGCGCGATGATTCGCATCGACATGAGTGAATTCATGGAGAAGCACTCTGTTTCGCGACTAATCGGCGCGCCCCCAGGATACGTGGGCTACGACGAGGGCGGCTATCTCACGGAAGCCGTCCGGCGGCGACCGTATTCCGTCGTGCTCTTCGACGAAATCGAGAAGGCCCATCCCGATGTTTTCGGCGCACTGCTACAGATCCTCGATGACGGGCGACTCACGGATGGCCAGGGGCGGACGGTCGATTTCCGCAATACCGTCTTGATCATGACTTCGAACATCGGCAGCGAGCACATCGTCGAGCTCTCGGAGAGCGATCAGCCAGAGATCGAGCGCCGGGTCGACGAGGCGCTGCGCGCCCACTTCAAACCAGAATTCCTCAACCGCGTCGATGAGACGATCGTCTTCCATCCGCTCAGTCGCGACGAATTCCACCGGATCGTCGACATTCAACTGGGGCGCCTGCGCGCGCGGCTGCAAGAGCGACGGCTCGAAATCGAGTTCAGCGAAAGCGCGCAGGGTCTCCTGTCCGAGCGTGGCTACGACGCCCACTACGGAGCACGCCCGCTCAAGCGCGTCATCCAGCGGATGATCGAGGACCCACTCGCAATTCAGATTCTAAACGGCGAGTTCCCCGAGGGCTCCAAGATTACGGTCGCGCCGAATGCGGCTGGAGATGCTTTCGAATTCCGCAGTGCGTAATCCGAATTCAGCGCTCAGCGACTCACGGTCGAAGCTCCGCTGATCGACCCTCCAGCCCGCCGATCGATTCGGGCGCGATGTCTTGGTGATTCGCGAGCGAGCGGTGTTGGTAGTAGTCGCCATCGGTGAAACCTAGACCTCGGTAGTAAACGCGGGTACCCACCGCAGAGATCACCGCGAGATCTTCGAAACCCGCGGCGCGAGCGAGTTCTGCCGCGTGATCGATCAACCGACCGCCGAGACCCCGGTGCTGGGCTCGGCCGTCCTTGCGCCGACCCAACCCGAGCGAACCTCCGTAGACGTGAACTTCTCGAATCAGGGCACTGGCTTGCAACTCGGGATCTGGAAGCACTGAATCCGGAAGCGAGAGGCGCAAGAACGCGACGAGGCGATCATCCGGAGTCGCGAACTCCAGAAAGTGTTCCTCGCCAATCGAAGTTCGATAAACTCGATCGTTCAACCGGAGGCTTGCCGCATCAAATTCTGCTCCGCGGATCTCTCGCGTGCGGATATCGCGACAAGCGCCCCCGCGATCTCGCAATCGAGCTTCCGCGATTTCGCGAAGATTTGTCAGCTGATTGCCCGTAACGATGTCGTGCGACGAGAAATCCCGGATCACACGCGTAAGGCGACAGTAATTCGGAGTGCGCTCGAGACATCCGGCGAGCAGGTCAACCAACTCGTCGTGTTCATAGGGGCGCCATTCGCCTCGCTCGTAGTTCCCCATCAGCTCCGCACTCTCGATCAGGCTACAGGGATAGAGCTTGAGTTCGTCGGGCCGGAAGTCGGGATCGTCAAAGAGGCGGTCAAAATCGTCGGCATCCTCCGCAGCCGAGGATCCGAGCAGATTCGGCATCCAATGGACGTGCAGCTTGAAACCGGCGCCGCGAAGCAAGCGCAGCGCGCGACGGGACGCCGCGACATCACAACCACGGTGATTCACTTCCAACACTCGATCCGAAAGGCTCTGAAGGCCGATCTGGACCTTGGTCCCGCCGAGTCTCCGGATTCTGCGAACCTCTTCGGGAGAGATGTGATCGGGTCGGGTTTCAACGACGAGGCCGACGTTGCGACACGAAGCAGTCTCATTCGAGAGGTGAGCCGCTTCGAGTTCGGCCCAACTCGCGCTCTCGCTCGAATGAAGCAGCTCGGACCCGTGCGCGTCGCGAAGCAGACCGCCGACGAGTTGGTTGTAGCTGACCTCGGGTTTTCGGCCATCGAGCCGCGACGGCAAGTCTCGGAATCGAGCGGGCGCCGCGCCCGCTTCCACGCGTCGATCGACTCCATTTCCAAAGTCATTGAGCGCGTCGAAACAGCGCTTCACGAACCAGATCTGATACGACTCGGGGTGGAAAGACCAGGTCCCGCCTAACACGATCAACTCCACCTTGGCGACAGGATGTCCCATGTTCCGGTAGGCGCGCAGGCGATTCCAGGTCTGCAAATATGGATCGAACCGATTGTCCTCGGCCCGCTGCGCACCTGGCTCATCGGACAGATAACTCTTGGGCATGCGAACGTCGTTCGGGCAGAAGATGCACCGGCCCGGGCACGGGTACGGTTTCGTGAGCACCGTGACAGGCGTGACCCCACTCAACGTTCGAATCGGGCGCAGCCGCAACTGCTCCACGAAATTTTCTTCATCGATATCGCGCTTGCGCGTCGAACCGAATCTTCGGAATCCCGCGATAATCTCACTACGCGAGAAGAATCCGGTTCCATTCCTGGGATATTTCCTGAGGATCCGGTCGATGGCTCGCGAATCGAGGTCCGTTTCATCCACGATCTCGTCGATGATCGCGACGAGTTCCCGCCGATGGGGTGTCGGGTCGAATTCTTTGCGCGGCCTTCGGGCCGTCGGCTCGGGCACAGACAACTCCTCCCACCGCAGACCCGTTACTGTATCGTAGGCGGTGGCATGGACGAGCAGACGATCCGCTCCCTCAATGCGATCAATCATTCCTTCTACAGTGCAAACGCTGCTGAATTCGATCAGTCCCGTTCGGCGCCCTGGCCGGGCTGGAGGCGATTGCCGGCACGCATCCGGCAGATTGCGAGGGATCCGGCGGCAGCGGAACTTCGGGTGCTCGACGTGGGCTGCGGGAATGGCCGGTTCGGCGACTTCCTGGCCGAACAGCTCGGCTCGGAAGGGATCCACTACTGCGGAATCGATTCAAGCTCGCCCCTGATCGCTCGCGCGAAGGAGCGCGCCCTTCCCTTCGCGGGCGTCGAAATTTTCCAGCTGGACTTCATCGAGGCTGAAAGCGACCTGCCGAAAGGACCGTTCGCGCTGATCGCTCTTTTCGGAGTCCTGCACCACGTGCCGAGCCACTTGCATCGACGCACGCTCTTGCGCAGCCTCGGAGAACGCCTCCAACCTGGCGGGATCCTCGCGTTGACGACCTGGCAATTCGAAGCGTTTTCGCGTTTCCAGAACCGGTTGATTCCCTGGAGCGACTACAACCGGACCGCCGCCGACCCAATCGATCTCACTCAACTCGAACCGGGTGACCACCTGCTGCCCTGGGGCGATGCCGGTTCGGCCCAGCGCTATTGCCACTTCACGGGCGAAGCGGAAATGCGCGAGTTGCTCGAAGGCCTGTCCTTCGAGGTCATCGACAGCTACGCGGCAGACGGCCGCGAAGGGAATCTGAACCGATACTTCATTTGCCACTTCAGCAATACGCAAGTAGAGCCGAACAGAGTCGGGACGCGAAGCACAGCGCCGGTCTGACGCGCGAATGTAAAATTGAACGAGGAGCGCAAATGGAGCGCCGGGACCAATTCCTGCCGCCCTACATCTCGACTCGATTCACGGCGCGGCTGCTCACGATCCTGCTCCTGATCACGGGAGCGGTATCGGGCCTGTTCGCGGGCTTCGAGATCTCCCAGATCCAACTCTTCTTGAGGGTCGGGAACTACTCGGAGGTCAGCGAGGAGGCACGCTGGGCCCACACCTTCATCCGGAACACCCTGCTCTTGTCCCGGCTGGTGCTCTTTGCGGCCACCGCTGTGGCGTTCATCATCTGGCTCCATCGCTCTCGAATCAACGCACGCGCGTTCGGGTGCCGAGGTTTTCGCTACCCGCGCATTTGGGCGATCATCGGATTCCTCATTCCGGTGTACAACTTCTTCCGACCCTATCAGGTCGTATCGGAGGTCTGGCGCGCCAGCGATCCGCGTGCCATCGACACCCCCGTGGAGTGGATCTCCATGCCGGTTTCGCGGTGCGTCCTCGCCTGGTGGGTGACGCTCCTCGCGAGTGTCTTCCTCGAAATCTTGGCCGTGGGACTGCTCACGCATTCCGGATTCACCCTCGATGATCTATTCGCGGCGCGAGCCGTGGGTGTGCTCGTGGGGATCACTTCCGCGTCGAGCGCTGTACTGGCCTACCTCGTCATCTCCGGCATCGAAGAAGCGCAGCAGGAGAAGTGGGCGATCATCTGCCAAACCGATGCAGAGGCGGACGCTGCGGATCCAAGACGAACCGATCTACGAACGGAACCCGAGCCTCCGGCTATCACCGCGCGGTCGATCTGGAAAGCCCACACCGCGGATTCGTGAGAAGGGGCTGGGCTCCAGGGCCGATTCCACGCAGGCCGCGGAAGCCGACCTTTCTTGACACAGCCGAGAGCAGGGCTGTTATACTCAGAGCTGAAACCAAGGAGATGCTCGACGTGCCGTCCTCAGCCGTGCGAACTTTTACGGACTATGACTTTATCTGGTGGGCCCGTCGGGCTCGGAGGTACGTGATCGCCTAGCAGCTGATTCGAAAACACGTCAAACCGAGCCCTGAGAGAAATCTCGGGGTTTTTTGTTTATTGCCCCTCGACGATCGAGGATCGAAGGAAAAGACAATGCGTGAACCCATCGAGGATCGAAATCTAGTCGACATCCAGGCGCTGATCTCACCGCGGAACCTGAAGGCCGCGGTGCCAACGAGCCAAGTGGCCTCAGAAACGGTGATCGAAGCGAGGCGGGCCATCCGGGACGTAATCCACGGAAAAGACGCCACCCGGCTCGTCGTCATCGTCGGCCCCTGTTCGATCCACGATCCGGAGGCAGCTCTAGAATACGCGCAGCGCCTCCGCGGCATCGCGAAGAACACCTCTGACGCGATGGTCGTGGTCATGCGGGCGTTCTTCGAAAAGCCGCGGACCACCGTCGGCTGGAAGGGACTCATCAACGACCCCAGGCTCGACGGCTCCTGCGACGTTGCGGCCGGCCTCGAAATCGCCCGAAGGCTGCTGGTGGAGATCAACGAGCTCGGGGTCCCCTGCGGGAGCGAGGTCCTCGACCCTTTTACACCACAATTTGTCGCAGACCTCCTCTGCTGGGGCGGTATCGGCGCGCGCACGATTGAGAGTCAGACGCATCGCCAGCTTGCGAGCGGCCTATCGATGCCAATCGGATTCAAGAACGGTACCGACGGAGCCCTCGAAGGAGCTGCCAACGCGATGGTCGCCGCGAGCCACTCGCACACATTTCTCGGCATCACCGCGGACGGCGCGTCCGCGCTCGTGCGGACCCGAGGCAACCCCGATCGACACATCGTGCTCAGAGGTGGTGAAAAAGGGCCGAATTTCGCTCCCGAGTTCGTCGCCGAGGCCACCGGACTCATCGCCAAACAGGGCCTCGCTCGCTCGGTCATGGTCGACTGCTCTCACGCAAACTCGGGCAAGGACCACAGCCGCCAGGGTTTCGTCTGTCGCGATGTACTCGATCAGATCCGAGCCGGAAACCCAGCGATCATGGGCCTTCTCCTCGAGAGCAATCTCGAGGCGGGCCGACAGAACTGGCAGCCCGGCACGGAACTGCAACACGGCGTCTCGATCACGGACGCCTGCATCGGCTGGGAAGAGACGGAGAAGCTGCTCCACGAGATCGCCGAGGCCGTTCGGCTCGGGCAGTCGCCCTCCGAGCAGCGTGCGACGCTCTCATAGACCGGCAACTTCGGATCTGAAACACGCGGCCCGATACGCACTCAACCGGCAGCCGCGCAGGGCCGATGATTGGCTTTGTAGCCATGTATTTCCGCGTTTCGGGCAGTGTCGTACTCGCGACCGCAATCTCGGGGTTCGTCTTCTCAGCGATCCCCCTGCCGTCGCTCGCCCAGACCAGGACCACCACTGCCAGTTCGACCGCCGCGCATTCGGACGACGAGTACGAGGCGCTGATGGCGGATATCGACTTGGTGCTCGGTCACGATTCTGACCCCGCCGAGCCAGAGTCCCCGCCGGCCCCGCAGCCCGAGACTGAAACACCGATCGAATCCAGCTCCGCGAAAGCGGCCGCCCCGCCTCCGGCGCCTTCGGAAGCGCTCCGCGAGCGGATCAAAGCCGGCGCAAATCTGATTCGCACCTGGTCGGCACACCTCGTTCCCGTCGAACCCGATCGTATTCTCGCTGACCTGCGCGCGGGAAACTGGACACGCGATGCGGAGATCGTCCTTCTGGATCTGTTCATTGCCGTACTCCTCACGCTGCTCGCCGTCAGAAAAATACGCGGAAGCGGAGACGTGTCAGTGAGCATCCACTATCCCGCGGATCTCTGCGGCACCTTCAACGTCCGCGTCTCGAAGCGAAAAACACCAATCTCGCACCAGCGTTTCGCAAATGCGATGGATCCCGACCGCGCGCGACAGGAGGCGAGCGCGGCGTCTCGCTTCGAGCACACCATGGTTGCCCGGGAGACACACTTTCGGGATCTGCAGGCGCGAAGCTACGTCGTGATGGTCTACGGCTACCTACAGCCTTTGGATGACGAGAAGATCCTCGCCACCCACCTCGTCGAACAGAAGGTGCGGGTTCGACGCGGGCACACCGAGAGACTCGACTTCGATTTCCACCCGAGCGAGTGCACGCTCGACGTGAATCTCGTCTGGGAACGCCGCCCCGTGACCGAAGCACTTGTCGCGATTCGCGGCACTCCGGGATCGCTGCGCTATGCGCGTGGCGCCACAGTCAGCGTTTCACTGGCCCAGGGAACTCACGTCCTGGTCGTTGGAAGCGGCGATCGGGTCACGGAGCACGAAATCAATATCACGTCCTACCAACCGATCAGCATGGAGGTCGATCTCGGCAGCCGGGACTACGTGCTCTTCAGCGGTTGCCCCCCGGCCGTCGAGCCCTACCTGCACGGAGACCTCGCCGCCGCCGCTCGCATTCTCGAACGAGACGGCCAGGCGAAGGTCGCTCACCTGATCCTCGCGCGCCTTCACCACGAACGCGGACAGAACGAGACCGCGGCGGAGCACTACGAGGCGTGCGGGCACGCGCTCGAAGCCGCCGAAATCCACGGAGATCTCAATCGATTCGATCGAGCCGCTGAACTCTTCGAAGAGGCCGGAGAACCCGCCCGCGCGGGCGAGATGTGGCGTGCGGACGGCCAGCACTCGAGGGCTGGCGAAGCCTACGAGCAGGCGAATCGCTTCGACACCGCCGTCGATTGCTTCCGAGAGGCCAAGGACATTTCGCGCTGGACCGCTGCCCTGGACCGCCGGGGCCTCCCCCTCGAAGCCGCCCAGGTCGCGGTCGATCACGAAGACTGGGAGCGCGCGATTCGAAGCCTGCAGCAGGTTCCGCACTCGGATCCAAATTACGATACGGCGAGCAACCTGTTGATCGATACCTATCAGCGAGTCGGTCAGATCGATCTCGCGTTGAACAAGGTCGAGGAACTCGTGAACCAGCAGGGAATCGAGGAGGCTCCGCTCGAATCCTGCGATCGACTCGCCCAGTTGCTCGAGGACAACGGGCTGTTCGATCGCGCGCAAAATACCCTGGAAATCCTACAGCGGCGCGATGCCGACTACCCGAACGTATCGACCCGCATCGAGTCGCTCAAGAAGCGCGCCAATGAAGAAGCCACGACCGGCGCAATATCCGCCACGGGCGCCGTGTTCGGAGAAGGATCGCGCTACGAGATCCTCGCCGAACTCGGCCGTGGTGGCATGGGCGTGGTTTCTCGCGCCCGAGATCTCCGACTTGGGCGCGTGGTCGCCCTCAAACGGCTGCCCGACAACCTCCGGAATCATCCGAAGGCCGTGCAACTCTTCCTTCGCGAGGCGCGCTCTGCCGCGGCTCTCAACCACCCGAACATCGTCACCATTTACGATGCGGGCCAGGAAGACGGCACGCTCTACATCACGATGGAACTCCTCGAGGGAACCCCGCTACAGGAGATCCTGAAGGCGCGTGGCCGACTGACGGTGCGCGACACCGCGCGGCTCGGAATCCAGATCGCAAAGGGACTGCAGTACGCCCACGAGCACCAGATCATTCACCGCGACATCAAGACCGGAAATCTCTTCTTCACTGCGTCCAAAAAAGTGAAGATCATGGACTTCGGTCTCGCAAAAATGGTGCAGGAGGTGCGCCGCGAATCCACCGTGATCGGTGGAACGCCGTACTACATGGCGCCCGAGCAGGGCATCGGAGACGCGGTCGACCATCGCGCCGACCTCTACTCGTTCGGCGTCACGCTATTCGAACTCGCCACGGGCTGCGTGCCGTTCACCGAGGGTGACGTCGCCTATCATCACCGCCATACACCCCCGCCCGACCCCCGCGAGCTGATCGATGACATCCCCGCGGAACTCGCCGAACTGATCCTTCAACTACTCGCAAAAGACCCCGACGACCGCTGCCAGAACGCACAGGAAGTCGTCGATCGCCTACAACCTCTTGCCATCAGTTAGGCCCCAACCGGAAGGCCGTTTGGTAGGTAGGCTCTGCTCAACGGAATCGAGGACGGAAGCCTGCTGCCTGTCTCACTTCGTCGAGAATCGGGGCGCCGATTTCGCGCGCGCGTTTTGCGCCGTCCAACAGCACGGACTCGACGTCGTCCGGGCGTTCTTCGAGATCCGCGCGACGCTCGCGCATCGATGCGAAGTACGCGAGCAATCGACTGAGCAGGTCTTTCTTGACGTCGCCGTAACCGAGCCCGCCCGCCTTCGCGCGTTCGAATAGATCTTTGCGATCCTCGGACGTCGCGAACAGCGACCAAATTTGGAACACGATGGCCGTGGTGTCCTTGGGTTCCTCAACGGGCGTCGAATCCGTCACGATGCTCATGACGGCCTTCTTGATTTGCTTCTCGGGCCTGAACATCGGAATCGCGTTGCCGTAGGTCTTGCTCATCTTGCGACCATCGGTTCCGGGCACGACGGCAACGTCGTCGAGGATGTGGGGTTCGGGGAGCGTGAGCACCTCGGCGCCGTAGGTTCGATTGAAAGCCTCCGCCATGTCCCGCGCCATCTCGATGTGCTGTTTCTGATCGCGGCCTACGGGTACGAGATCGGCGCGATAGAGCAGGATGTCCGCAGCCATCAGGACCGGATACGCGAAGAGTCCGTGATTCGCAGACTGCCCTTGCGCGAGTTTGTCCTTGTAGGCGTGGCTGCGCTCGAGCAACCCCATGGGCGTCACCGTGGAGAGATACCAGGCGAGCTCGCAGACCTCGGGAACATCGCTCTGGCGAAACAAAAGAGCTCGGCCCGGGTCGAGACCGCAGGCCAGGAAATCGAGCGCCACTTCGCGGCTATAGCTGCGCCTCAGCTCCGCATCGCGCACGCTGTTCATCGAGTGGAAATCGGCGATGAAAATCAGCGTTTCGTATTTCTGCTGCAACGCGACCTGTTGACGCAGCGCACCGAAGTAGTTGCCGATGTGCAGGTGGTCGTGAGACGGCTGAGTGCCCGAGAGAACCCTCATCGTCACGCTCCCTCGACGTAGGTGAGCCAGTGATCAAAGGCAGCGTCCCCCCCGCAGGTGATCGTCTTGAAACGCGCCTGCAGTGCGAGCGTCTTCGCGCCAGCAGTGCCATCGCCGATGGCCTGGCGGTCGATTTCGACGACCGGGCAGATTCCGATCGCGGTGCTGGTTATGAAGACCTCGCGGGCCTGGAGCAGTTCGTCGGGCGTGACGGCGCCTTCGCGCACGTCGTAGCCGTCGTTTTTGGCGATCTCCATCGTCGAGCTCCGAGTCACGCCGAGCAACACGTTGCGGTCGGGTGGCGTCCGGAGCGTGTAGTCGGCGTCGAAGAAGAACACGTTGAAGGTCGGGCCTTCCGCGATGTAGCCGTCCTCATCTACGAGCAGGACATCGTCAAAACCCTGACGACGCGCTTCCCATTTGGCGGCCATCGGCGAGACGTAGTTCGCGGCGACCTTGGCCTGCGGGGCAATGATGTCGCGGCGCCGGTTGCGCCGTTCCTTTTCGATCCACAGGCGCATCGCCGCGCTCGCGGGCTGCTGGCCACCGGGCTTGCGGGCCGCGATGTCTGCGCCGGGTTCGTAGGCGGCCACCGCCACGCTCACGCGATCGTCCACCGGCACGACATCGACCTCCACCGAGCCGATGAACGCGTTGACCTTCACAACGGTCGCCCCGGGATTCTCGCGAACGGTCAGCACGATCGCTTCGCAGATCTCCTTCTCGCTCATTCGGAGAGGCAGGCCGATGAGTTCGGCGGAGCGCAACAGGCGCTCGGCGTGCTCGCGCAAACGAAAGATTGCCGGCCCTCTGGGTGACTCATGAACGCTCAGGAAGTCGAAGATCAGCGAACCGCGTTGCAGACTGTGCGACAGGAGGTGGACGGTGGCGCGATCCCAGGGCACGAGTTCACCGTCCAACCAGATTCGGCGATCGGGAGCGGTACTGGGAGCTTGATCGGCGGGATCGCTGGACACGCGCGCAACTGTATCACGGGAGCACGGCTGGGCGTTGAGGACTCCAGAAGTCGATCGATCGGTGGTGTCGGGCAGCCCGCCACCCGACGGATGCCTCCCGATCGCGGATATCGCGCCGCCGGGTCCTGAAAATTGGGCCTCGAGGCCGCGGAACCGGTGTGCGCTCGCCGATCAGAACCTCCTTTCGCCCCGGGAAGCTCCGCTGATTTCGGGCTAGACTCCGGCCCCCACGTCACCCGCAGTGGGAAATGCCGACGTAGCTCAGCTGGTAGAGCAGCGCATTCGTAATGCGCAGGTCAGCGGTTCGATTCCGCTCGTCGGCTCCGCCCCACTTTTCGTTACCGTGTTTCGTAATCGTATGGATTTTCTGAAGATTCACTGCGAACCATCACCAGCTTCGACCCCTGCCCTAGCCGGTGCTGGTGAGCGGCGGAGTCGAA
>SMVA01397930.1_pt1 | contig 13043 bp, 10 predicted proteins | sample 2456451 | NCBI WGS metagenome assembly SMVA01 (sample SAMN11095933, study PRJNA526329) | marine sediment metagenome | biome: Marine sediment; feature: Surficial sediment; material: Deep marine sediment; isolation source: Hadal surficial sediment | place: Pacific Ocean | collected 2014-05 | depth...
TCGGGACGCTCGAGTTTCTCGTGCATCCTGATAATTTCGGCGCCGCCTTTGGTGGTTTCACGACGAAATTCCGGTCGTGGCGCTTCAGCATTGTTATCGCCCGCGGCTTTCACTGAATAGCCGATAATTTTCTTTTCGATTTTTACTTTGCTCATCTTTCTCAAACCCTAAAACTTGCCGTAGTAACCTTCCTTGAGCGCGTCAAACAGATTGGCCGCCGTGTGCACCTCGCCGTCATACTCGATCTCTTCGTCGCCCTTCACCTCGATCTCACTACCGTCTTCCAGCGTAAACGAATAAATCGTGCTCTTCAGGTCCTGCTCCTTGACCAATACGCCCTGGAATGCCTCCGGGTTAAAGCGAAACGTTGTGCAGCCCTTCAGGCCCTGCTCATAGGCGTACATGTAAATATTCTTGAAATCCTCGTACGGATAATCGGTCGGCACATTCGCCGTCTTGGAGATGGACGAATCGATCCACTTCTGTGCCGCAGCCTGAACATCGACATGCGCATTGGGCGTGACGTCCTCGGCCGTGATGAAATAATCCGGCAGCGTATTTTCAGAAGAATCCTCTGCACTGCCCGCAGTCGGCATCGCATTGGCATTGATCAGTTCGCGATACGCCAGCAATTCGAATGAAAACACATCCACTTTCTGCTTCGACTTCTTGCCCTCACGAATGACGTTGCGGAAGTAGTGGTGCGCGAAACTGGGCTCGATACCATTGCTTGCGTTATTGGCAAGCGACAGGGAAATGGTTCCCGTGGGCGCTATTGAACTGTGATGCGTGAACCGCGCGCCGACCTTGGCCAGTTCCGCGACCAGCTCCGGTGCCTCCGTAGCAACGCGTTGCATATATCGACTGTACCGACTGTGCAGGATACGACCCGGAATCCTGTCGCCGACTTTGTAGCCGTCGGCAGCCATCTCCGGCCGTTTGACGAGCATTTCCGGCGTGACCTCGAATTCCTCGATCATGATTGGCGCCGGCCCTTTCTCTTTGGCCAGATCCAGCGCTGTCTCCCAGCCCGCCAGCGCGAGCTGCTTGGCAACCTCTCCCGTGAACCTGATGGCGCCGGCGTCTCCGTATTTCATCCGCAACATGGAAATCGCCGAACCGAGCCCGAGGAAGCCCATGCCGTGACGACGCTTGCGATTGATCTCCTCTCGCTGCATCGGCAGTGGCAGACCATTGATCTCGACTACATTGTCGAGCATCCGCGTGAAGATCTTCACTACCTTGCGGAACTCGTCCCAGTCGAACCTGGCGTTTTCCGTGAAGGCATCCACAACGAACTTGGTGAGATTGACGGATCCCAACAGGCAGGAGCCGTACGGTGGCAACGGCTGCTCGCCACAGGGATTGGTCGCGCGGATATTTTCGATAAACCAGTTATTGTTCATCTCGTTGACTTCGTCGATCAGAACAAAGCCTGGCTCCGCGAAATCGTAGGTCGAGGCCATGATGAGATCCCACACCCGACACGCCGGTAGGGTCTTGAAAATCTTGCAGGCGACCAGGCCCGCTTCGTTGCGCACATAGTTGTCCGGCTCGGGCCATTCACGCCAGACGAACTGGGCCTCATCCTGGACATCGAACTGGTCCTGTTCGACTTCCTTAGGGGTCACCGGAAATGCGAGCTTCCAGTCCGCATCGTTTTTGACTGCCTGCATGAATTCGTCTGTAACCAGCAGCGACAGGTTGAATTGCCTGAGCCGTCCGTTCTCGCGCTTGGCGCGAATGAACTCCATCACGTCCGGATGACCAATGTCGAAGGTTCCCATCTGCGCGCCACGCCGGCCTCCCGCCGACGAGACCGTGAAACACATCTTGTCGTATATATCCATAAACGACAGCGGACCCGAGGTATAGGCGCCGGCGCCGGTGACATAGGCGCCCTTCGGCCGCAATGTGGAAAATTCATAGCCGATGCCGCAGCCCGCTTTCAGCGTCAGGCCAGCCTCGTGAACCTTGTTAAGAATATTGTCCATCGAGTCAGCGACCGTGCCGGAGACGGTGCAATTGATGGTCGACGTAGCCGGCTTGTGTTGCTGCGCCCCGGCGTTGGAAATGATCCGGCCCGCCGGTATCGCGCCGCTGCGCAACGCCCACAGAAATTCTTCGAAACACTGCTCGCGTAAGTGTTCTGATTCGACGTCTGCCAACGCTCTTGCCACGCGCTTGTAGGTGTCATCGATGGCACCGTCGATATGCGCGCCATCTTTCGCGGTCAGCCGGTATTTTGTATTCCATATATCCAGCGACGCTGGCTGTAAGGTGATATCGGCGACAGTGTGAGCATCCAGATGTACTGCGGACTTCATGTGGTCCTTTACTCCCTAAACCGTGTTGGGATCCCCAACTTTTTGTTCACTCACACTTTTAAAAGAGCGAACAGTTTCCCGCTCGCCGCTATTCATTTTTTCAGCGGCGAGTGCCAAATTTGGCCCCGGTTCTTCGTTATGGCAGGCACAAGATGTTGTGCCTGCTAAGGGTCAAGATTATGCCTGGAGAGGTCGGCTGTCAAGGCTTTGCGTGTTTTTTTTCCTAGACGCTTAATTCATAAAAAACAATAAGTTATAAAACAAACCGAAATAAACCCTTTAAATTATTAGCGAAAAAAATGACACTTTCACAAATACTATTTTCCACTATATATAGTGGCATCAGGTCACGCAAAAAACGCCTCGAAAGAACGCTTTTTATGGTGGTTTTCCGTGACTTGAAATCACTTTTCACGACCTCATCTATGTCCACAATCAAGCTTTACCGGACATTTTCTCAGACCCGGTTGAAGCAAAGAATCTATGCTAAATCAGGAGTGGAAAATGAACGTAACGAGGTATGAACCCTGGAGCCTGATCAATCTTCTGCATCAGGACCTTGACCAGTATGCCGGCCGCCGATATGGCGGGGCAGGCACTGACAATAACGGCAGCAGCGTTGCCGACTGGATACCGGCGGTCGATATCGTCGAGGAGAAGGAGCGCTTTGTATTGCGCGCCGACGTGCCGGGTGTGAAGCCTGAGGACATCGACGTCAATATGGAAAACGGCGTTCTGAGCGTCTCAGGTGAACGACACCACGAATCCACGGAGGAAGCGCAAGGAATGCGGCGTGTGGAACGCGTCAGCGGCAAATTCTATCGGCGCTTCAATTTGCCGGACACGGCCGATGCGGAGGAAATTTCGGCCAAGAGCGCCAACGGCATCCTGGAGGTTGTCATTCCGAAGCAGCCTCAGGTCCAGGCACGCAGAATTACCGTAAAATCTGTCTGACAGCGTGCGACGTTTTACCCGCGTCCGGCATCTGTCGAAGATGCCGGACGCAAACGTATGCGGATACCGACGGAACTTTTCTTGACCATTCCATGTCCTCTGCCAAACAGGCTATGATTTGGACCTTCGTTCACCGGCCATTCAGCGCTGCCAGTGCAGAATGACAAGCCAATCTTTGTTGATGAGGTTAATCGGACCATGAGTAAAATGTATCGCCTGATCTGGGCATCCCTGCTGATGTTTGTCGCAACGACGAGCATTGCTGCGCTGCCCGATAGTGTCGATGGCCAGCCACTGCCCAGCCTTGCGCCCCTCGTCAAGAAGGTAGCGCCAGCGGTCGTCAACATCCGGGTCAGCCAGACGGTGAGATCGCAGTCGCCATATGGTGACGAGATGTTCAGGCGCTTCTTCGGACTGCCCGACTTCCAGGGCGGCCGATCGCGGGAGGTTGCGAGCGCTGGCTCCGGCGTCATCGTGGACGCAGCCAATGGATACATACTGACCAATCATCATGTCGTTGCCGGCGCTGACAAGATTCAGATTTCGCTGTTCAACGATGACTCTCTGGATGCGGAAATCATCGGCTCCGATGCCGCGACGGACATCGCTGTCCTCAAGGTCGATCCCAGGAATCTCGTCGAATTGCCGATTGGCGATTCAGACGAGGTAGAGGTCGGCGATTTTGTCATCGCTATTGGCAACCCATTCGGACTTGGCCACACGGTTACGTCAGGCATCGTCAGCGCGCTGGGCCGCACTGGCATCAACCGCAACGGCTACGAGGATTTTATTCAGACGGATGCATCGATCAATCCGGGCAACTCCGGTGGTGCGCTCGTCAACATGAAAGGCGAGCTGGTCGGTATCAATTCAGCGATCGTGAGCCGTACTGGCGGCAATGTCGGGATCGGCTTTGCCGTGCCATCAGAAATCGCGCGATCGATCATGCGCCAGATTCTTGACTTCGGTGAAGTGCGCCGCGGACTCCTTGGCGTCTCGATTCAGACGATCGACGCCGAAAGTGCGAAGGCGCTTGGTGCGGAAGTCAACAGCGGCGCACTGGTATCAGCCATCGAACCCGGGTCCGCGGCCGAGACCGCCGGCCTGCACGTCGATGACATTATCATCCGGGTGAACGACAAGAAAATCGACAACAGCCGTGAGCTGGCCAACGCCATCGGACTGAAGGGATCCGGCGAAATCATCGATATCGAATTCGTGCGTGACGGAACGACGCGCACGTTGCAGGCAACGCTCGGCCAACGCACGATTACGCAGAGCAGCGGCAGCGATGTGCACCCCGGATTGCAGGGCGCTCGCTTCGCAACATCGTCAGCAAACGCGACGGGCGGCATTGACGTGACTGAAGTTCAACCCGGCAGCGCGGCCGCACAGCGCGGGCTGCGGTCCGGAGATATCATCATCGAGGTCAACCGGCAGCAAGTTCAGAATCTGCAACAATTGCAGGAAATCGCGGATACCAGCCGGATCCTGTTTCTGATGGTACTGCGCGGCGACCGTTCACTTATGTTGCAGATTCGCTAGCCAACACTGAAAAGAACACGCACATGAGTTCGGCATTGAGACTTTATACTGTCATTGCCGGTGTCTTACTGGCAAGCGCCCCATGCGACGCTCCGTCAGCCCAAACCTACGATATTGAACAACAGCGCGCGGCATTTCGCACGGTCCACCCTGAGGTAGAACGCGGCAACTGGCAGCCCGTGCTCGAACATGAACAAATGCTGCGGGACTACGTTCTCTGGCCTGACCTCAAAGCAAGCTTTTTCAGGGCCCGGCTCAAATATGCCGATCATGCGGAGGTAGGGGCCTTCCTCGATCAGTACGGCACGTTGAAGCCGGCCCGGGAGCTTCGCTACCAGTTTTCCCTGCATCTTGCAGATTCCGGCCACCTGTCGGAATACCTGGAGATATACCGGCGGTACTACCATGGGCTCAATATCGCAAAACTGGACTGCCTCGCCTTGCAGGGGGAAATCCGGGAAGGCCGGCAAGACAGAATCATTACGCGGGGGCTCGACCTTTGGCTGGTTGGCAAGAGCCAGGCTGACGAGTGCGATCCTGTATTTACTCACCTGCGTACTGCCAATGAACTGACCAACGAACATTACGAAATACGTTTTGGACTGGCGGTAGACGAGAGGCACTTCTCGCTCGCCCGCTACCTGTCAAATCCGTTGCACGCCGAGTACTTCGAACAAGCCAACTTCTGGCTCGAGGCACAAAACGAGTCCATCAAATTCCTGCGGACGCACCAGGACCGTGTTGATAGCGACGTCGGACACGAGCAAATGATCTACGCGATCGAACGCATCGCGTTTAACGATCCCATGCTTGCCTCTGAAAACTGGATCGCGCTACGCAAAAAGTATCAATTCGCAACCGGGCAACAACACCACATCAGCCGTCATATCGCACTCTGGGCAGCGCGACGGCAGCTGCCGGAGGCGCAGGCCCTGCTGTACAGCCTGCCGCCCAAAGCGATCGATCAGGAAGTCGTTCGCTGGATGATCAGGACCAGTCTTCGCCTCGAGGCGTGGGACGACGTGCTTCGATCGATTGCCATGCTGCCCGAGGACCAGCAGCTTGCTGAAGAATGGCGCTACTGGGAAGCGCTGGCTTTGAAATATGCCGGCCAGGAAGAACCGTCCACTGCCAGGTTGAAAGAGCTTGCCACGACCAGAAGCTACTATGGATTCCTGGCCTCTGATGCGCTTGGCAACGACTACACATTTGCAGACAGCCGCCTGATCACTGACGACGAGGTCGCCGCGAAGCTTGCGGAAATGCCGGCCCTGATCCGCGCGCGGGAACTATTTTACGTGGGTCTGGACGGGCGCGGCCGCTCCGAGTGGGATGCTGCGGTCAGCATCCTGACCCCGCATGAGCAGGTACAGGCGGCAATACTTGCACATCAATGGGGATGGCATTCCCGTGCCATTGCAACGGTATCCATGGTGGGCGAGTTCGACGACCTCAGCATTCGCTATCCACTGCCATGGCCCGAGGAATTTGCGCAGTCTTCACGGGATGCCAAAATCAACGATAGCTGGGCCTATAGCATCGCGCGCAGCGAAAGCCTCTTTATGCGCGATATCCGCTCGAGTGCGGGCGCCATCGGTGTTATGCAAATCCTGCCGGAGACTGGCCGGCGCATGGCGCGCGAATTGAAAGAGCCGTATGCCGGGCGTGCAACACTGACTGATTCAGCCAGCAATATTCGCCTGGGGACGATGTACCTGCGCAAGATGTTCGACCGCTTCGACGAGAACAGAGTGCTTGCGACGGCGGCCTACAATGCCGGTCCATTGAATGTTGAAGCATGGCTACCAGACGCCAATCAACTGGATGCGCGAATCTGGATCGAGAATATTCCTTACAATGAAACCCGGCAATACGTTCGCCGCGTGCTGGCCGCTGACGCCATTTTTCATTGGCGCCTTACGGGCGAAGTCAGGCGACTCTCAACCGAATTGTCGAGCATCAATCCTGCGCCAGAGGTCGTGGCAGAGACGGATTAGTCAGCCATCTGATCCAGGCGCTGCTTGCGTTCGTCCAGCTCGAGTTCTGCCAGTTCCTTCGTCTCCACGTAGAAACAAGCAAGCTGCCCGTTACAGTCGCGAAGAATTTTCTTGAACGCCCCATGGTGTCCTTCATATAGGCCGAGGGATGCCAGTCGCGCATTGTTCAGCGGCGGAACCAGCCAGTTCGTGGTAGCCGGCCTGCTAGCCTCGAGCAGGCGTGCAGCGGCCGCCGACAGGTCGTCCAGCAATTCCTGCTTGCTTACGCGCTTCGCATCATCGTCAAGGTCTGATTCATACAGCGCCTTAAGTTCTGTTTTGCTCGCGTCGACGAGCGTCATCATCGATTGCCGCAGCGCGCGATTCGCGTCAAAGACGCCGACGCTGGCCAATTCATCTCTGCCTTCCAGCCATCTCGTCATACCGATTTCGGCAACTGCCGTGGCAAAAGACTCGTTAAACGCCGTATCGCCTTTGATGTACAGTTTCTGGTGTGCCAGCTCGTGAAAGATCGTGGATATGAGTTGCACATCAGACCAGCGCATCATCGTGTTGAGTACCGGGTCCGAGAATTTCCCAAGCGTCGAGTACGCCGATACGCCACCAACCGCAACGTCGTATCCGTCATCACGTAAACTCTGCGCTTTCTTGCGGGCTGCCTCTTCCGCGAAATAGCCTCGGTAAGCAACGCAGCCGGCCACGGGATAGCACCATGTTTTGGGATCCAGCGAAAACTCGGGTGCCGCAAATACGTTCCAGACGACGTAGTCCCGTCCGAGGTCTGCGTACGATCGATAGCTCTTGTTGTCAGGAAGTAATAACTCGTCGACCGCAAAGTCCCGCGCTTCCTGCACGATCCGCAACCTTTTTTTGAGATCATCGGGCGACGCTGCATCCGCAATGACTTCCGGTATCGGCTGCCGGCTATTCATGACTTCAAACTGGCCACGAATCGCCTGCATGTAATAGCAGCCTTCGATTTGCAGTATCGCAAGCAGCACGGCAATGACGATGATGAATCGCCATTCGCCCCTTTTTCTCTGCGGTACTCTCAAAGGCAATCTGATCTCATGCAAGATAGAATCGTCAGTACGCACGCGCTCTTGTTCGATCTTTTCTTAACAAGAAAGCGCTTTATGAGGGCAGCTTAGCCTATTTTTTCACGATCTCCGGGAGTCAGGACACACTCGCTTTTACCGCTTGCCCCACCTCTGACGTGGGTTTTTTTGTGCCAAGGGGTCCGACCTTCACCGATTCTTTTGGCACTGCGGATACTTTGGCCGCTTCTTCTCCCATGTCGATTTTTCCTTTGAACTTCGCACCGTCTTCCATGACGATACGGGCGCAATAAATATTGCCTGTAACATCAGCGCCCTTGGCCAGGGATACAATACCGTTACTGTGGATGTCGCCGACGAGCTGTCCTAATACGATAACAGAGCTGGCATGGATATCAGCCTTGACCCGACCTTGCTTGCCCACCGTCAGATGCTTTTGGTGATGCGCAATCGTGCCCTCTATCTGACCTTCAATGATCAGGTCCTCGTCTGCCGACAACTCGCCCTTGAACACCATGGTTGGACCGATGACTGATACATTCTTGGGTTGTACCGGCCGTGTCTCCCCGATTCTTGGTAGCGACGCCATGTCCGGCTGTTCGTTTTCATCTGACACATTGAATATTCCCATTATTTCCTCCGCATGTGGGTGCGAGATAACGCTATTGGTGCCACCGGCTGGAAATTTCCTGGCCGGTGAGCGTAAACCTGTTAGGGCCTTGGATGAAAACGAATTACAGCATGCTTTTTAGATCGATGGAGTGTCCGTGATCACAGATCCTTTTGTGCTCTGGTTCGACAAAAACCAAGCCCAAAGGCTCGCTAGTTATTTTCCATAATTTGGAGGGGTCTGACCGAGCTGAATTGGAGATTAAGTTCGGAAAAAGGATATTGTGCGACGCCTTTATCCGCATCAAAAATACCGCCCCAGATCCGATGTCTGCTTTCGACCAGGTGGTCCGTCATAGTGGGGATTACCAGTCGAAAGCGGACCCTGTTTTCCCCGAAATTGACCAGACTGGAACGTCCGCTTTCGGGAAAAGCAGACATTCAGATTTTGTCAGTGAGTAGTCTGTAGATATAGAAGCTCACAGCGGGTAGATTACTATCCACTTTTTGGCCGTTTACTGACGGTTTGCTACTCATGGTGCTGCCCAAAACGAGGGCAAACAATTGATCTTTCTCTTTTTTCTATGTAACTCAATTAGTTACGTAGATAATATTTTATAAAAGAGCCTGCCTGTATGAAAGTCTACCTTGTCGGTGGTGCAGTTCGGGACGAGCAGCTTGGCTTGCCGGTCAAAGAGCGGGACTGGTGCGTTGTGGGCGCGACACCGGACGATCTTGAGCATCTCGGTTATAAAGCAGTTGGCAACGACTTCCCGGTGTTCCTGCATCCGGAGAGTGGCGAAGAGTATGCGTTGGCCCGCACGGAAAGAAAAACCGGCACTGGTTATCACGGCTTCACTTTTCACACCTCACCCGAGGTGACCATTGAAGAGGACCTGGCTCGCAGGGACCTGACGATCAACGCGATGGCGATGGACCCGGACGGGAAGCTGATTGATCCGTGTAACGGGCTGGCCGATATTCAATCAAGAACATTGCGACACGTGTCTGATGCATTTACCGAAGATCCGGTTCGAATCCTGCGCACCGCCAAGTTTGCCGCGCGCTTTCGTGGCCTGGGATTCCAGATTGCTGACGAAACCATGCACCTAATGAAACGGATGGTCGTCGATGGAGAAGCCGATGCGCTGGTGCCGGAACGTGTCTGGAAAGAAACCGAGGCGGCGCTGGCCGGGTCCGATCCGCAGGTCTATGTGGAGGTCCTGCGTGAGTGCACTGCGCTCGCCGTCGTTTTTCCGGAAATCGATGCGTTGTTCGGCATTCCGCAACCCGAAAAATGGCACCCCGAGATCGATTGCGGAATCCACTCGCTCATGGTCCTTGAGCAGGCTGCTGCATTATCGAAAGACGCCGACGTTCGATTTGCCGCACTCGTGCATGACCTGGGAAAAGCGACGACGGCCAAAAATATCCTGCCCAAACATACTGGACATGAACTGCGCAGCGTCAAGCTTGTGAAGTCGTTGTCGAAGCGGTTGCAGGTTCCCGCCGCTTTCCGCGATTTGGCTTGCCTTGCCGCCGAATTCCACGCACACACACATCGGGCATTCGAGCTGCGCTCGTCCACAGTGCTCAAGGTCCTGAATCGCGTCGATGCGTTCAGGCGGCCGGAGCGATTCGAAAAATTTCTGCTGACCTGCGAGGCTGACGCGCGGGGTCGAAGCGGTTTCGAGAACCGGCCGTACCCACAAGGAGATTATTTCCGGGCGGCGTACCGAGCTGCCGACGCAGTCGACATCAGCGATCTGACGAACGGCGGCTTAAGCGGTCAGGAAATTGGCAAGGAAATTGAAAAGCGGCGGCAGCGTGCGATTGCGGCGATTAAGAAAAATCAGGAACCGCCAAAGTAATACAGGTAGACAGTCAACGCCGTTGTATGGCCGAAATTTTCCGATTCGTCGAACGAAAGACGAAACTCAATATCGGTGCGATCGCTCATCGGCGTCAGGAAACCGATGGTGTAGGAATCGACCTTGCCCTGATCGACCACAGTCTTCCAGCTACCAATTGACAAATCGATACTGCGCAGACCGAACCTGAAGTCCACGCCGACGTTGATGCGGTAGTCAAGCAAGCTATTGATAAGGCTGAGCCGCGATGCAGACAAGAATCGAAGGACGTCAATATCAGGCTGGATGCGAATATTTCGAGAGTAGCCGTAGTGCATGCCGCTCAGTCGAGCAGTGATTCGTTCACTGAACTGAATCCGGCTCGTCATACCCCAGCCATCTGCGTGAAATTCCGCCTTGCGCCTGCCCCCCCAGGCGATCTGAACCGAAGACAAAGTCGAATTTTCGTCGTTCGTAGTCTACGGAAAATGACGCAATTTCGTCACGATAATAAAGCGATGCACGTATATCGTCGGAATCCAGAATATCAGGGTCGCCCCAGTGTGCCCCGCCTATGCGTATGCCGACTGGATTGAAGTAGTGATCGATGCCGACGTCGGCAAACGTCGTTGCGAATCCGCCGGCGATGCCGCTGGTATCAGTCGAGCCAATCGTTGCGGAAAGCCAGGTGTTCTCACGAATGCCGAAGTCGCCGAAGGCACTAATGGCGCGCCCGTCTTCGGAGTCTGCCGCAGCGCCGAGACCAAGAATATAGCTGGCTGCAAGGACACTGCCATTGCAGGCAAGGCATAGCAGGACCGAACTTAAAAATCGCCTAAAAAATAACATACAGGATCACAGCCGCAAGTAGCAATCGGTATATCGCAAAAGGCAGCAGACCCAGAACACTGACGAAACGCATGAAAAAGTCGATGCTCAGGTAAGCGACGATACCTGAAATCAATGCCGCCACAGCCAGATTTTCCCACGCGACCTGCATATCGCCCGTGACGAGCTTCACGACTTCGTAAATCGTTGCCAGCAGGATCACGGGCGCCGCAAGCAGGAAGGAGAAACGTGCCGCGTCCTGCCTGCGGAATCCAAGCAAGCGGCCGGCGGTAATCGTAATCCCGGATCGCGAGGTACCGGGCACCAGCGCCAGTGCCTGCGCCAGGCCGACGATGACAGCGTCCTTGATGCGGATTGAAGAAATATCGCGGGTGCTAGGCGCAAAGCGATCGGCGAGCGCCATTAGCACACCATAGGCAGCGAGCGTCACAACGACGATCGCCGGACTGCGCAGATTCGCACCAATCCAGCCTGCAAGCATCAATCCGGCAGTGGCGGCCGGGACTGTCCCGATGCCAATACACCACGCCATCCTGGCCTGCTGTGTTTCAGAACGGCCCGCAAGAATGTCGCCGGCACCGCGGAACAAGCCCGCAACATCGTTGCGAAAATAAACGCAAATCGCAGCAAGCGAACCAAAGTGAACGGCGACGTCAAAGGCCAGTCCCTGATCCGTCCAGTCGAAAAATGTCGGCACGAGGATGAGGTGACCGGAACTCGAGATAGGCAGGAATTCCGTCAGCCCTTGTACGATGGCCAATACGATAATTTGCAACCAGGTCATTCAAAGTTCACTTTTGTTTCCGTCACAGCATGTGCGCCCGGTCGGATTGACGGAACGCGGCAGATGGCGCGATGTCGCCGCGAATCAAACCGATGCACTTGAAGCTTTCTCCCATTTCGCCGGGCAGGGTAAGTAATTTGGTCTGTCGCGACAATTCGATTTGTTCTGCGACAGGCAAGGACGTAAATCCGTCGAGTTCCTCCTGCAATCCGCCGTTGATCAGGAACTGAGCTTGCGCAACGAATCCGGCAATTTCGGCACCACTGTCAACAGCTGCATCGGCAAGCGCCGAAAAATCGACCCAGGCGGTGAGGTCCTGAATTCCGGGATAAATTAATGGATTGTCGTGTGCGCGATGCCGAAAGTGACACCTTAGCCAACCATGGTGCCGATCCACTGCATAATATTCCCGGCGAGTCACACCATAGTCGAACAGGAATATCAGGCCCTCGCTTAAGCCTTTGACCAGATCGTTAATCCATGGCCTGAGCGCCAGGCAGATTTCCGATTGGTAGTGGTCGGCAAACTGTCTACCGATTTTTTTTTCGACCTGGTCGACGGCTGTAGCCAGCAAGTCGGGGGCTTCATCCAGATGCCACTGGAACCTGCCGTTTTCCACGACAACCCTGATTTGCTTGAGCGCGCCGTCGGCTTTTGTGAATCGTTCAACCGGAAGTGCGTCCGCAACTTCGTTAGCAACAACGACGCCCGAGAATTCGACCGGCAGCTCCGAGAGCCACTCGATTCGCGCTGCCAATTCCGGCACTTCGCGACTGAAGAGTTGTTGCTGCCGCTGCTGCAGGTCCGCCGAAACTTCCAGAATGAAATAGCGATCGGGCAATGCATTCAGCAGCGAAAGCTTCCTGAGAATAGCCACCGCAAGCACACCGCTGCCGGCGCCCAGTTCAAATATTTGCCGATCGGCAACCTGTTCCCAGACAGCGGCGATTTGCCGTGCCAGTACGTGACCGAACAGCGGCGAGATTTCCGGCGCAGTAACGAAATCCCCGGCGGCGCCAAATTTCGTCGTGCCGGACACGTAATAGCCCAGGCCGGGCGCATAGAGCGCA
>SMVA01445508.1_pt1 | contig 13038 bp, 16 predicted proteins | sample 2456451 | NCBI WGS metagenome assembly SMVA01 (sample SAMN11095933, study PRJNA526329) | marine sediment metagenome | biome: Marine sediment; feature: Surficial sediment; material: Deep marine sediment; isolation source: Hadal surficial sediment | place: Pacific Ocean | collected 2014-05 | depth...
AAGGGTACAGCGTGGAAATTGTGCACCATGGGGAATCAAGTTATGTAGTTAGTGGTAATTGACTTACATATAAGTTTTGTAAATGTTAATAGCTTTTCGTAGGTTGTATGGATGAAAAGATATATAATGTAGATAAACACACCTTTGTTCCTGTTACACAATTGTTACCCAACATAAAATGAAGGTGGTTAAGAAAATAGTGAAATTGATTATTGCAATTATTTTAATTCCTGTTGTGTATTTTCTAGTTTCATTGATTTTAATATCTATCCCAATAAATAATGAAGAAGAAAATTCAGAGAGAAATAAGTCAATTTATTTAAATTCAAATGGAGTTCATTTAAATATTATTATAGCTAAAAATCAATTGAACTCAGAACTTTTAGATGGACTAAAATATTTTCAAAACGATAATTATTTTGCATTTGGCTGGGGTGATAGAAATTTTTACCTCAATACACCAACCTGGAGTGATTTAACTTTTAATAATGCTTACAAGGCATTATTTCTTAAAAGCGCTGCTGTAATTCATTTAGTTAGATATTCAACAACTAAAAGAGATTGGGTAGAAATAAAAGTTAATCAAAATCAACTGAATAAAATCAATCAGTATATCGACAAAACATTTTATTTAGACTCACTGAATAATAAGATATTATTGAATAACAAAGGCTATTCATATAATGATGACTTTTATGAAGCTTTGGGTAGTTTTACCTGTTTCAAAACGTGCAATACTTGGGTTAACTCTGGATTAAAAGAAAGTGACATAAAAGCGTGTTTGTGGACACCTTTTGATTTTGGCCTACTTAATATGCATAAAAAATAATCGTTGGTAACCCAAAATAAACTGTATTGAAACACAGTTTATTCAAGTCGTTATTTTTTAGGGATTTTTCCCGGGGTGCTTTTCGTTTTCACATCTTTTTTTGATTCCTTCTTCACGGAATCGTCAAAAAGTAAACGAACTGAGGGAGAATATGTATCATCATATTGCCCTGATTTGACTGACCATATAAAGGCGATCACAAATGCAGATGCGACCAATGAAGAGATTAGAATAAGAATAAAAATAATTGACATTAGCTGAATCCATATTTCGTGGCAACGAGCCTGGTAGACAAAGTAGCAAATACAACCACACTGATGCTACTGATTGGCATTAATATAGCAGCAAATATTGGCGTGAGTAAACCACTGACCGCATAGCTTAGTCCTGCAATATTATATAAAAAAGACAGGACAAAACTGGCAATGATAATTCTCTTTGTCCCTTTTGCCAGAGATAGCATTCCTGGCAGCATGTTAAATTGAGCCCCGGACAATATTACATCGGAGGCCGGAGTGAAATTGTTTGTATTGTCCGTGACAGCAATCCCAACATCCGATTGTGCAAGCGCCCCTGAATCATTTAACCCATCCCCAACCATCATCACTACCTTGCTCTTTTCCTGGTCTGCTTTGATCTTTTCTAATTTATCATATGCAGATTGATTGAAGTAAAGCCCTGCGTTTTCAGGAAAAATTTTCTCGAGGTATTTTTTATCCGATGCATTGTCCCCGGATAATACTGTCATTGGATAATTTAAAGCCAATCTATCAAGCAAAGATGCAAGTCCTTTCCTGTAAGAAGACTGGATATTAAATGTTCCTTTGAAATTGCCATTGATAAGAACCATCACCCTGGAAGTTTCAGGTGTATCATTATCATCAAGTCCTAAAAAATCTGCTGATCCAATTTGAATATCATTACCCAAAACACTCCCGGAGATACCCTGACCTTTTACCTCAATAAAATTTAGTGTATCAAAATTTTGAGCTTGACTCGTTTCCAATTTCTGAACAATCATGCGGCTTAGCGGATGAATGCTATTGGAAGCCAAGCTCGCTACCCAGCTCGCTTCCTGATTGGTTAAATTTCCATTAAAAGTTACTTCTCTGGCATTACTCTGGTGAGAAATTGTTCCTGTTTTATCAAATACTATCTTATTTACGTTTGCTAGCGTTTCTACAATGTGCCCATTTTTGAGAAAGATTCCTGCCTTACCCAGTATGCGCATTGAATTCCCTACTGCAAAAGGTGTAGACAGAGCCAGTGCACAAGGGCATGCCACAATCAAAACTGCAGTAAAAGCATTTAAAATTTTACCCGGATCGACTAAATACCAATACAAAGAGGTGAAAAGTGCTAATAACAAAACTATAAGAGTGAAGTATTTACTCACCCGATTGATCATTACTTCACGATGATTCTCTTTCTTAAAAGCATCATTGTTCCATAATTGAGTCAGATAACTTTGTGATACTTCCTTTTTTACCTCAAGTTGAATTCCAGGACCAACTTGCCGGCCACCGGCATATATATAGTCGCCTTTTTTTACGGAAATCGGTTCTGACTCTCCGGTCACGAAGCTATTATCAATACTTGTGGCATTACTAATTAAAATACAATCCGCAGGAACTAATTCATTATTTCGAACCAGGATACGATCTTTAGGCTTAAGCTCATTGATGGGAACACTCTTGCTTTCTTCTCCATTAATCCTTGTGATGGCAATCGGAAAATAAGATTTATAATTTCGATCAAACAAAAGGTTTTCATACGTTTTCCCCTGGAACCATCTTCCTAATAGAAGAAAAAATACAAGTCCCGCGAGGCTATCAAAATAACCCGTTCCTGTAGCTGAGATCACTTCGTACACACTGCGTAAAAAAAGAGCAGAGATTCCTAAAGCAATTGGTACGTCAATGCTAATAATGTGCTGTTTCAACGATTGCAATGATGCTTTAAAATAATCGCCTGCACTATAGAAAATTACAGGGAGAATGAATAAAAAGCTTACATATCCAAACACCCTGCTAAAAGACGGGTCTATTAAACGATCCATACCCAAATACTCCGGAAAGCTGAACAACATGATGTTGCCAAATGAAAAGCCTGTCACGCCGATTTTTACCAGTAATTCCCTTTGTTTGTTTGATCCTTTTTTTTGCTGGTCAACCCCTTTTTCTAATGTTATTTCAGGTGCATACCCCAATACCGTTAACATCTCAGCAATTTCTCTCAAAGAGATTTCGACAGGATTATAATCAATGCGGGCTGTTTTCTTTGGAAAATCAACCTGGGATACTAAAATTCCTTTCTTAAGGCGGTGCAAATTTTCAAGGAGCCAAATGCAGGAAGAACAATGAATTGACGGAATGTAAAGCCGGATTTTTGCTATATTCTGATCCTGAAAATCCAAAATCTTTTGCTGAACTTTGGGATCATCCAGGTATTGATAGTGCTGATTTTTAACGGCTTCCTTTAATGTGTTGCCAGGCTTATTTTCCAACCGATAGTATGCATCCAGTCCATTCTCATGTAAAATCTCGAAAACAGTTTTGCACCCAAGACAGCAAAAATTTGAGTCGTTAAATGAAATGCTGGTTTCGTCACACAATTCTCCACAGTGTGCACACAAACTTTCGGTACCGATGTTCTCTTCAACAATCATTCATTTGTGAGATAACCTTCAGATTACAAATCTAATCTATTGAAATGGGGATCACATTTTTTTACAGATCATTCACGCAATATCATCAATGGCATGTTTGATTGCTGAACAATTTTGTTTGAAACGCTGAAAGTGAAGGCTTGTTCGAGTAAGGGATGGTGGCGTTTCAACACAAGAAGAATATCAGCAGTGTTACTTTCAACGAATTTTAATATACCCCGAACCACATCAATATCGTTAATAACCTGGTATTTAATATTTTCAAATTGAATGATACGTTCTACCATTTGCTTCTGTCTTTCAGTAATCCCATAGCCATCATCATTAATATTTAAGACCTCAAATGTCATACCTTTTGTCCCCAGGAAATTAACCGCTGATTGCAATTGTGTTTTATTTTTTACGGGCTTAAAATCAAAAGCAAAAGCCACATTACAAATTTTTGCATATTTTGTAATAGCAGGTACGACAATAACAGGGACCGTAGAATTATCGATGACACTACTAGTTGTAGAACCATAAATACCGGCCCACCCCCCCTCCCCCTCGCCGGAAGCGCCAATTACAATGATCGATGCATTAAAACTTTTTATATTCGATTGTATTGAGTCATCAGCAAAACCTATCTCAGTGACAAATTCATATCGTGCGGAAGTGTCTACCAGGAAAGACTCTTTTAGTTCATTAAATTTTTCAGAAGTGTAGGTATTCCACTCCTCCTTAATTATAAGTGGAGACTTTTCCATTGATGGAATTGTCTGCAGCAATCGAAAAGCATGCAGAAATACCAGTCGCGAGTTGGTGTCTTCTGCCAATCTGACTGCATACTTAACGGCAGCTTCTCCGTTTGTTGAAAAATCGGTGGGAACAAGGATCACCTTTTCCTTCATAATTCGTTGTTGTACTAGCCAAATCAAATTTTTGTTAAGCAAAAGTGAAATAAAAGTACGTGCATTCAAGTTTTAGCCTCCTGATATAAATCAGGTTATCTAATGAATTTTGTCAAACGATTCATAGTTTAGTCTAAGTATTTTTACATTACAAAATGACGGAACGCATTGATAATCCCTTCCAATCTATTTTTGAATCAGTAGTTGAGGGAGTGATTCTTTCAGGAGAAGAAGGTGAAATAATATTGGCAAATTCAGCTGCTGAAAAATTATTCAGATATGAGCGTGGAGAACTTATTGGGCTCCCGATAGAAGCACTTGTTCCACAGAAAATTCGACACTCACACAAAACCAACCGGGCTACTTTTGAAAAAGATGCAACTTCCCGAAGAATGGGATTAGGTCGTGATTTGGCCGGACTTTGTAAGGACGGATCCCTGATTCCTGTTGAAATAAGTTTAAGCAACACAATCATCAACGATAAACCAGCTGTTATTTCGTTCATTATTGATATTACAGAAAGGAAAAAAATTGAAGAAGCCCTGCACAAAGAGAAAGAAACTGCGAGGATGTACCTTGAAATTGCCGGTGCTTTTTTAATGGTACTCGATCATAAAGGAAATATTAAGATGATTAACCAAAAAGGTTGTCATATTCTGGAGAATAAAGAGCCGAATATACTTGGGAAAAATTGGTTCGATTACTTTATCCCAGCGGATGGAAGAGAAGCAAAACGTAAATTATTTATCCGCATCATAAATAATAAAAGTGAAAAATTTTTTTATGAAGATGTGGTAGTCAGCAAGAGCGGAAAGCTAAAAACAATAGAATGGGATTTTGTTCTGATTCCATATTCTGATCAAAGTAATTCTTTGTTATGCTCCGGTGTAGATATTACAAGCAAGAAGAAAGCTGAAACAGCACTGAAAAAAAGTGAAGAAAAACTAATTGTATATGCAACTGAACTTGAAAAACGGGTTGGAGATCGAACAAAGCAATTGGCGAATGTGAATGAAAGCCTTGAGGTTGCAAATACAGAACTCCAGGAAGAAATTAAAGTGAGGAAAAAGGCAGAGGAGGAAGCCCAAAGAGCATTTGCCAAAGAAAAGGAATTGAACGAGCTTAAATCAAGATTTGTGTCTCTTGCCTCACATGAATTCCGAACACCTTTAAGTACCATCCTTTCATCAGTCTCCTTAATCGACCGGTACGACACAGATGAAACTTTGGAAAAACGTAAAAAACATATTCACCGCATAAAAAATAATGTAAACAATCTTACTTCTCTATTAAACGATTTTCTCAACCTCGAAATCCTTGAAGAAGGGCGCTTTCAAGCAAACTGTGAATCATTTGATCTTGCGCCATTCATGGAAGAAATGCAAGAAGAGGCTCAATCTATCACCAAGTCAAGTCAAACCATTATATTATATGCTGAAAAAGGCCCCTTTGAAGTTTTTCTTGACAAGTTGATGCTAAAAAATATTTGTTTCAACCTGCTTTCAAATGCAATAAAGTATTCCGATCCCCAGCAGGAAATTGAATTTAGATATTCTAAAAAAGGTGAAAGGCTTGTGATTCAGATTACAGATCATGGACTCGGAATTCCCAAATCAGAACAGGCTCATTTATTCAAAAGATTCTTCAGGGCCAAAAATGTTTCAGGTATCCAGGGAACAGGATTGGGCCTCTATATTGTAAAAAAATATGTAGAACAAATGAACGGTTCAGTTACTTTTGTGAGCGAATATCAAAAAGGGTCCACATTCACGATTCAATTACCAATTAGATATGACAAAAATATTACTGATTGAAGACAATCACGAAGTACGTGAGAATACATCCGAGATTCTCGAATTAGCCAATTATGAGGTAGATACAGCCGAAAACGGCAAAATTGGAATCGAAAAAGCACACTCCTTTGCTCCGGATATCATTATATGTGATATCATGATGCCTGAACTTGATGGGTATGGAGTTCTGCACATTCTTGGTAAATCTCCGGATACGTCCGGTACGCCCTTTATTTTCTTAACAGCAAAAGCAGAGAAAGCAGACGTTAGAAAAGGAATGAATCTGGGTGCTGACGATTACTTAACCAAGCCGTATGATGAAACCGAACTTTTGGATGCCATAGATACTCGTTTGCACAAGGTAAATCTTTTACGAAAGGATATTTCTTCTGACCCTAACGGGTTGGATAACTTTTTTGCAGCTGCCAGAGAAATAGGCAACCTCTCGAAGTTATCTGAAGATAGAAAAATCAGGACCTATAAAAAGAAAAATAATATATTTTTGGAAGGAGACGTTCCTGTTTCTGTTTACTACATTAATTCAGGTAAAGTAAAAACCTATAAAACCAACAGGGAAGGCAAAGAATTTATTACAGGATTGTACGGATCCGGAGAATTCATCGGATACATCGACCACTTGAAGGGTACTACATTTTCTGAATCTTCCATGGCTATGGAAGAGTCGCGAATCAGCATCATTCCCAAACAGGACTTTTTGCAATTAATCTATAGTAACAGAGATGTCTCCACACAGTTTATTAAAATGCTTTCCGATAATATTGCAGAAATGGAGGAACAACTTCTTCATCTCGCTTACAATAGCGTTCGACAGCGCGTAGCAGAAGCACTGCTTACTCTTAGAAAAAAAGCTCAGCACATTAATCAAAATCCTGATACTTTGTATATATCTCGCGAAGATCTTGCAAATATGGTAGGTACGGCACCTGAATCTGTTATTCGTACTTTATCTGATTTTAAAGAAGAACAAATTATAGAGATCAAATCGAGTAAAATATATGTAGTGGACGCTCCCAGGCTCGATAGAGTAAGTCAAGGTTATGTGAGATAATTAAAATGAATACCATTGACGTTTGCCTGAGTCCTGACCTCATACATAAATATAACTTGTCAGGTAAAATTGTTGTAATAGTAGATATCCTGCGAGCAACATCCTGCATTACCACGGGGTTGGCCGTGGGTGTAAAAAGCATTGTTCCGGTAGTCTCTTTGGAAAAATGTAAAGAGATGAAATCGGAAGGTTTTTTTATTGCAGGTGAGCGAGGCGGGCAAAAGGTTGATGGATTTGACATTGGCAACAGCCCGTTTAGTTACATGGAACCAAGATTCAAGGGTTCAAATATTGCAATTACAACTACAAATGGAACCGTTGCCATTGAAAAGTCTGCTGATGCCGATCTCATCATTATAGGTTCATTTTTAAATATCTCCGCTGTAGCCATGTATGTGATGAAATTCAATCTGGATGTTATTGTCTTCTGTGCCGGATGGAAAGGGCGTGTCAGCATTGAAGACACTTTATTTGCCGGCGCACTTGCAGAAAAACTTGAAGATTCCTATGAAAGCGCAGATGACAGTGTTCTCCTTTCAAAATCTTTATACCAGAAGGAAAAAAATAATCTCCTCCAATATGTGGAAAATGCGGGACACGCAAAGCGATTAAGGAAATTCAATGTAATAAAAGACATTGAATTCTGTCTTTCAATGGACACCTACAATGTGGTCCCGGTCATTAAAAATGGCGTGATTCAACTTGCTTGATCAACTTATAGTTTGGGGTTATTTCGATGACGATCAGAGTCTCTTTTTGTTTTTTTCTCCAGATTTTGCCGGAATGCATCGGTAATGTCTACCCCGGTTTGGTTGGCTAAGCAAAGAACCACCCAAAGAATGTCTGCCAACTCATCTTTAATCCCTTCTTTTGATCGTCCTTCCTTGTACGACTGGTCTCCATATTGGCGGGAAATGTGCCTTGCCAGTTCCCCAACCTCTTCTGTAAGTATTGCCATGTTGGTCAATTCGCTGAAATACCTGACGCCATGTGTTTTAATCCATTGATCAACCTGCTCCTGAGCCTCTTTGAGTTCCATATTACTTTTTACTTTTTATTCTTTGTATCAATAAGTATTGTAACCGGTCCATCATTAATTAATTCTACCTGCATATCTGCCCCAAATTTGCCGGCAAAAGTATTTGGAATGAGCTTTTTCATTGTTTTGATAAATTCTTCATACAAGGGAATAGCAATTTCTGGTTTTGCTGCATAAATATAGGATGGTCTGTTTCCCTTTTTTGTGCTCGCATGAAGTGTGAACTGGCTCACGACCAGTATCTCAGCTGAAGCATCCAGACTGCTAATATTCATTACTCCCTGGGAATCATTAAAGATTCTCAGGTTCGCAATTTTACCTGCGAGCCAATCAATATCCTCAGATGAATCATCAGGGGCAATTCCAAGTAAAACCAACAATCCATGATTTATAGATGTTTTTATTTTTTTATTAATCGAAACTGAAGCTTTAGAAACCCGTTGAATGACAGCAATCATGGTTCAAATTTTTGTATTTCATCCGACTCTACAATTCTGACCCCTTCTGTGTTTTTTTCTTTTAGCATGGCCCTGGCGATAGCGCTTGCCGAAACCCCTTTGTATTTCTTTAATGGGCCAAAAAATATAAATCCAAGTTTCTTGAATAGTATCTGCGCAATGCGTTCTCCCGGTCTTCGTTCATTTCGATCTCCAAGAATAATTGAAGGCCGAAAAATTGAAACTCCTTTATATCCTAATTTTTGAACTTCTTCCTCCAGGTTTCCTTTTACCCGGTTATAGTAAAACATCGAAGATTTATTTGCTCCATTGGCTGATACAAGAAAGAGCTGAGTTGCATTACGCGACAAAAATAACTTCGCAATCTTTAGTGGGTATTCAAAATCTACCATGCTAAAAGCTTCCCTGGATCCTGCTTTTTTCATTGTAGTACCCAGGCAGATATAAATATGATCCGCTTGTATCTCGCTTGAGATATTTTCAATAGCATTAAAGTCAACCACTTTTTCAATTGTATTATCAATCTTCAATTGAATCGGTCGACGCAATAAAAGAATTATTTGACTATAATTTTGATTTTGAATTTCCTTTAGAAGCTCCCCACCCACTAATCCAGTGGATCCTGCTATCAATGCGATCATTGCTGATTATTTTTCTCCCACCACATGTAAGTGTTGATGTCATCCTGCAAATGATTGAATGCCCAAAATATAAGTGAAAAATCATCTACATAACCTGTCACCGGGATAAAATCAGGAATTAGGTCCAGCGGTATAAAGAAATATATCAAAACTGCAGTAAGCACAATGATAGTTTTCCAGGGAACAGTTCTGTACTGTCCATTAACATATGCCCTGACCATTCGAACCATGACTTTCAATTTTCTGCCGGCGCTGGAAAGATCCAGATTGCTGTTAGCTATCTTTTTGGTTACACCTGAAATCACGTTCATCAGTTGATCATGATCTTTCAGCAATACTTTAGCCTTCCTTAGAGCGATATCGTAGAATTTATTATTCAAAATGATTGCCTTATTTCGTCTTTCACTTCATGCAAGGCAAGAGTGATTGGATCAACTTCCTTTTCAATAATGTCATCAAACAATTGCTTGGCAAGATCTAAACTTGAACTTTCTGTTTTCATTTTCTCAGCAGCCTGATTGATAGAAATAATGAGGTCTTCTTTCGCATTTTTCACCATCTCCCAGACATTTTCACTCATATATACCTGTTGCGAAACATTATGGTTGTATTCATCTCGAATCTCCTTCAGCATCATTTGCTGAAATTCTCTCGCTTGCGTTTGGGTAACATTCAATCTCGAAACAAGGTTATTTGGAGAAATCCTCTCCAGAAAAAGAACTATTCTTTCGTAAGCCTGTAATCGAATTGGTAGAACAATCCCAGTGTTTTTCCCATTTACTTCAATCACAGCTTTTTCAATCTCCTTATGCAAAAATGCCCTGACCGTCAGGTACATTGCGTATAAAACCAAACCGGCAGGTACCAGTATTTTGATAAATTCAATTAAAACTTCCATATCTGACAAACTTAACCATCATTAAGTAAATTAATAAATTTGTATTGAATAAACGCAAAGTGATTTATTGATGGCAAACATTTTCAAACCTGTAAAAATAAGTAACAAAGCAATTGAAAGAATCAAATCAATTATGGAAACCAAAAAGGTGCCTTCAGACTACTTTCTCCGAATTGGTATCCAGGGAACCGGTTGCGTTGGAAACACTCACACCCTTGCCTTTGATAAAAAACGTGATCGCGATCTTGAACTGCACGAAGAAGGATTGAATATTATCATAGCCAAAAAAGAACTAATGTATATTGTTGGATTTGAACTTGATTATATACAACAAGATGACCAACAGGGGTTTATCTTTAAGATCATCTAAAGGGTTCATTAATCGTTGCGAAATACTTTAGTTTTGGTAACTATTTTTTTTCAGATATTATTAAATACATTGTCGTATTAACAATGATTTTGCTACTATTGTAAATAGTAAGGCGTAATAATTGCGGGTTTCAAACTGTTTTAAATATTCTTATTATGAGAATTGTGACTGAAGCCCAGGTATTGAATAATAGTAAAATAATCCTAAGAAGATTTCGCGAAAGTGATCTGGATCAACTAATTCGAGTTACTTCCGATCAGGAAGTTATGGAGCACATCGGTGGCCCTATGACATCTTCTGAAACAAAATCATATCTTTCTGAGTTAATCCAAAATGAAGATAATTCCGAAGCAATGTTTGCACTGGTATACAAACCAACAATGGAATTTGCCGGTTTTGCAGGATTTGCGCACAATGGAAGCCCATATCCTGGAATCCATGTAGCCATAATGAAACAATTCCAAAGAAAAGGATTAGCTAAAGAAGCTTTTAAATTTTTTACAAACTACAGCAGGAATGTCTTAAATAAGACTACTGTAATTGCATATATTAAATCAGGAAACAGGACTGCCAAAAAGGTCCTTCGAAAAATGGATTTTAAATTCAAAAAATTTGAATTTAAATCAGGACGATCTCACGAACTGTATGAATTTAGTCCATCCTTCTTAATGAATTAATGTTTCTTCGCCAGGCGATTTAACCCATACTTGCCTGACCCACCGATAAAATAATAAGAATATAAAGAAGAACAATAATGTTTTTTCTTTGCCCGAGAAAGGATTACCGGCATGACGAATAAGTATTGCAACTAACATCGTTACGGAAAGAAAAGAACTCGCGTAACGAATACCAAGGCCCAGTGTCAGTAACAATCCACCAAAAAATTCTGAAAGACCAGCTACCCAGGCAAATAAAACTGGAATTGGAAAACCAAGGTTTCCCACGGCTTCAATAAAGTCGTATGACGTCTGACGGAGGAATTTTATTGATTCCATGTCCGAAGGCAATTGCCAGGCCTGCAAATACCCATAAATAACGGATGCAATTTCTGCATTTTTCTTTATACTTTTAATATTATTCATTTTGATGATAAAACCCTTTTTTACTGGATTTATTCCGTACAAATTCATATCTTATGAGCTCAAAATATAAATTTTGCAGGACTCAAGTAATATAATAACCCTGATTACTTTTTTTGATCCAATCAAAGCGCAAATAATTAAAACGAAATTGGAATCAGAAAATATTCCTTGTTTTGTCACAGATGGGAACATGTTCCATACACATTCTTTTTTTTCTGATGAAGGCGCAATAAAAATTAAAGTAAATTCCCGAGACCTCATAAGAGCTCAAAAATTAATCCAATTACCTCGGCTATAATAACCGGAGAACGTAATGAAATCTCTTCATGTATTTTCATTGCGCAATTAATTTTTGTTTTTTTGTAGCCAGACAATTTAAAAACCGAATGCTTAATAATGAATTGAAGTTTAAGGCCTTTAACAAAAAGACCAAAAAAGTTTATCGCTCAGGCACACTTTCATTTTCAACCGAAAGACATTCTTTCATCCTTTTTACTGATAAAAAAGAAGTTGGAGATTACAAAGATGAGGATGTTGAGATAATGCAGTACATAGGACAAAAGGATATGGCCAATGATGAATTGTATCAACGAGACATAATTGAGATGGAAGGGAAAAGATACATCATCGTATGGGACAATAACAGGGGAGGTTGGTCAATTACTGATGTGGAGCGGCGTGTACTTATGAAGGCATATGGCAGAACTGAAGCAAACAACTCAAAACTTATTGGCAATGAGTTTGAATCTCCAAATCTTCTGAATCCTTCTGTAGAAGTTTAAGAAATTAAAAACGAGGACGGAATTTCTCCGGTCCGGATACCCGAAACTACCAATTTCCCAATGGCAGGGCCATGCTTAAATCCGTGCCCGGAACCACCCCCTAAAATCCATACATTTTCATGTGCGGGGTGGTTGTCAAAAATAAAATTTCCATCCTGTGAATTGGAATATTGGCAGACACGTGCTTCTGCAAGCGGGGCATTTGCTAAAAAGGGGAATCGATATTTCAAATATTTTCTTGAACTCTCAATCTTATTCTGGTCAGGAATTCGATCGGAAGTAGTTGGATCCATTTCCGGACCACGAACATCATGTGCGATTTTAAAACCACGATGATCATGGCCGGGGAAACCATAATAAAAATTTTCCGGGGACCAATCTATCCAGGGGATCAATTTTTCATAACCGGGATAGGCATCTTCGGGTAGCCCAAAATAGTATACTTCCTGCCTGGTGATCCGTAGGTTAAGAAATGGAAATATTTTTTTTAACCACGGCCCGCACGCAAATAAATAAACA
>SMVA01246500.1_pt1 | contig 13036 bp, 15 predicted proteins | sample 2456451 | NCBI WGS metagenome assembly SMVA01 (sample SAMN11095933, study PRJNA526329) | marine sediment metagenome | biome: Marine sediment; feature: Surficial sediment; material: Deep marine sediment; isolation source: Hadal surficial sediment | place: Pacific Ocean | collected 2014-05 | depth...
ATGGATCATATTGGCCACAACATTTTCAAAAATTTCATCCAGGGCGCCACGCCAGCCGGCATGGGCCGCAGCAATTATTCCACCAACCGGGTCAGCAAAAAGCACCGGGGCACAATCCGCGGTCAAAACCCCAAGGATTAAATTTTGTTCGCGGGTAATCAAACCATCTGCCTCAATTTTTCCCCCGGCAGGAATAGGCTTGTCGAGCAAAACGATGGTGCTGGAATGAACTTGGTAAAGGGTATTTATGGGCCTCTTTTTCCCGGTCAGGCAGGTCGATATTCTGTTACGGTTTTCTGTTATCGCGGCTGGGTCGTCTGACGAACCGGGTCCACAATTCAGGCTGTCATAAATTCCGGTTGAAACCCCGCCCCGGCGGGTGAAAAAACCGTGGCTGATACCTGGGTCAGATAAAAGGGGTGAGGCCTTGAATTTCAGATCCATCAGTCCGCCTCAGGCGGGCTGAAGCTTGCTGGTGGCACCGTATTTTTTTTGCCAAGGCACAGCACCTTGAACAGGCCGCCCATTTCTTCAGGTGATACTAGGCGGTCAACCGCGGAAAGGATTTGTTTTTTTTGTTTTTGGTTTGCGCTATCCAGAAGTTTTCCAGCGCGGTGTTCAATACCAATATTTTCCAGAAAATTCCCTTGGCTCAACGGCCCGTAAACTGCGAGACCCAGATTTTCGGCTTTTTCCACAAGGTTTAAGAAATCAACATGGGCGGTCAGGTCACTGACCCCCGGCTCAGCGAGAACACCAACAGGTTGATGATTTTTTACCGCTTGAAATGTGTCTCCTGCGCCTGGCTGATCGTAGCCATAATCAATGATCAAGGCCAAGCCACCCGCGGCTTTCAGGCGTTGTGCCATAGCCCCGATCCAAAACGCTGCCTGCGGGCTGGCCTCTTTAATATCACCCGGCCTGAAGCCGCCTTCGGGCAGCGGCGGGCCGCTGGCCTCACCAACGCCAAGCACCAATTCACCATCTTCGACATCAATCATGCGTTCAGCCCAGCCCGGATCAGTTTTGACAAACTGGCGGATCGGCAGGCAATCAAAAAACTCGTTGGCAATAATGAACGAAACCCCAGGTGGGATATCATCCATACTGTTGTGCCAATTGGCATCGGGGACCGCCTTTTTTTGCGCTTCCATTAACGGCGGGCTGACTTCGATAAAATGAACTTTAAGCGCCTCCCTTAAACCCGGAACCACCTCAATGGCACGCAAAGCGTCGGCCATAAGGGTCCCGCGTCCGGGGCCAAGTTCAACAAAATGCACCGGGCTTGGGCTGCCCATGCCCAGCCAGTAATCGACAAAAAACAGTCCGATCAATTCACCGAACATCTGGCTGATTTCCGGCGATGTGGTGAAATCTCCCTCAGATCCCAACGGGTCACCGCTGATATAATAACCAAATTCGGGGTGGGTCAGGGCAAGCTCCATATAATGGGCAACCGTGATCGGGCCCTGACGGCCGATAAGTTTGACGATATGTTCCTTTAAAGCGGTCATCTATTTGTTCGGTGCGGCGGCCTTCCCCCTTTTCAGGCTGGAGGCGATTAACCACAAGCCAAAGGCGATCATCGGCAACGACAGTAATTGACCCATGCTGATGGCATCCCAGAGTTTCCCCAAATGGGCATCTGGAACGCGGACAAATTCAATCAAATAGCGCGAAACCCCGTACCAGGCGAAAAAGATACCAACCAGCATGCCAGGTAATTTCCGGGCGTTGGTCCGAGCCATTAGAAAGTTAAGAACCAGGAAAAGCAGCAGCCCCTCAAGCGCCGCCTCATATAACTGTGAAGGATGCCGGGGCAGGGGCCCGCCGCCGGGAAAAGGCATAGCCCAGGGCAGATTAGAAGGCGCCCCCCACAACTCGCCATTGATGAAGTTGGCAATTCGTCCGAAAAACAATCCCGCCGGAACCACACAGGCGACAAAATCGGAAAAGCTGAAAATATCGATTTTGTTACGTTTGGTAAAAAGGTAAATCGCCAATATTACGCCCAGCAGACCGCCATGGAATGACATACCGCCTTCCCAAATTTTAAGTATTTCAATAGGGTCGGCCAAGTATTCCGCTGGTTTATAGAAAAAGACATAGCCAAGGCGGCCGCCAAGAAACACCCCGATCAGCGCCCACAAGGCAAAATCATCCACCTGCAGGCGGGTGTAGGGGGTTGCCATTTTTTTTGTGAACCGGGCCAACCACCACCAGCCAAACATCAGGGCGGCGACATAGCTTAGCGAATACCAGCGCAAGACAATTGGTCCCCAGCGAACAATTTCCGGATCCATGTTGTGGTATTCAAGGGTGGCTAGGACGGGCTCGAAAATCATTCTAATTCCCCTGGCGGGTTTGAATAAAAAGTTACAATCGGATCATGGCGGTTACCCGCTTTTTGTCAAGAAAAAGGGGTGTAAACACTATGTTATTTTGACACTCCGGAGGGATCAGAGTAATGTCCTGTTGCAAATAAAAAGCGGGATAAAATTATGCAAACCGACAACCCTATTTTTGATGATTTATCCAAATTGGCGAACGGCCTTGTCAGCACCCTCGATAGCGTCAGAAAAGAATGCGATGCCATGGTTCGCGCCCGGATTGAGCGCCTCGCCGCCGAGTTTGAATTGGTGCCCCGCGATGAGTTCGAGGTTTTAAAGGAAATGATGCTGAAAATGAAAACCGAGAACGCTGATTTGGAAAATCGGCTTGCCGCCCTTGAAAAAACCTCCGGTAAAGCCAAAAAAACCTCAAAAAAATAAATAAAAGCAAAAAATTTAATTTTTCCCCCTTGCTCTTGGACTCTAGCAGTGGCAACCTACATTTAGTGGCTGCCGGCTCAAATTAACCATATCTAGTGTTTGTTTGACGCGCCGGGCCTGGAGGGGAGAAACGGGATATAACCCGGCAGGCCACATTGTTTAGGGAGCTAAAACGATGGCCACATTGTTTTCTGACGAGGTGGATACACCTCTCGTCAATCCTCTTGAAAATATAGAAACTGTGCTTGGGGCTAACGGCTGGCCTTATGAACGCATGAGCGACGAGGAAATTTCCGCCACCGTAAAAGGCAAGTGGTGTGAATATTTCCTGCGCTTCTATTGGCAGGAGGAAGGGCAAATTCTTCAGCTTGCCTGTATTCTGGATTTAAGCATTCCCGAAGACAGGAAAAAACCGATTTACGAAACACTTGCTATCCTGAACGAGCGTATTTGGTTGGGCCACTTTGAAATCTGGGATGAAGACAACGTCATCATGTTCCGGCATGCATCGCTGGCGGAAGAAGGGACGAACGGGGTAAGTTCTTCCACGTCCAGCATGTTAATGGAAATTGCCTTGACCGAATGCGAACGTTTTTATCCGGTTTTTCAGTTTGTGGCATGGACCGACAAGGATCCGTTGGAAGCCATTGATGCAGCAATGCTGAATACGGTGGGTGAGGCTTAAGACCTCCGGTCACTAAATTGTAAGATATTTTCATGGCGTTCTTTTCAAAAATAACGCGCAGTCAGCCTTTACTTCTTATTGGCGCTGGCAATATGGGCGGCGCTCTTTTGCAGGGCTGGCTGGCGGCCGGGCTGGGTGAAGACGCGGTTATCATCATTGACCCTAAAGGTGCATCCGCCATCCAACGGAATTTAAGACTGAAGGCTGCGAAAGTTTTTGAAGATTTAAGCCAAATGGGGGAAATTCCGGCGCCCTCGGTTGTGGTCTTTGCTGTCAAACCTCAATTTATAGCCGACGTTTTTAAACAGGGCGATCATATACCGTTGGCCAATTCGTTGTTGCTGTCGATTGCCGCGGGTACCCGCTTTGATCTTTTTGAAAAACGGTTTGGCGAGGATAAAGCGATCATCCGCGCCATGCCCAACACTCCAGCGGCCATCGGGAAGGGCATCACCGCCCTGATTGGGAATGCCGCAGCGGGGGAGGCCGATTTAAATCTTGCAGAAGAACTTATGGCCTGTGTTGGCAAGGTTCTCAGGGTTTCGTCCGAAGACGACCTTGATACCGTCACCGCGCTTTCGGGTTCTGGCCCGGCATACTTTTTTTATATGGTCGAGGCCATGGCCGCAGCCGGGGTTGATGCAGGGCTGGCCCCGAAGGTGGCGATGACACTGGCCCGGGAAACCCTGGTTGGCGCCGCCCAGTTGTTGGAAACGTCAGACCTTGAGGCGGCCGAACTTCGCCGCCGGGTGACAAGCCCCGGGGGTACCACCGAAGCGGCCCTGAAGGTTTTGATGTCTGAGGATGGTTTAATGACACTAATGAGCCAAGCAATCTTAAAAGCCAAAACCCGCGGCCGCGAATTGTCATCCTAGTTTATTTATTCCACTCTCTGGCTTTTTCCTGGTCGGCATCTTTAGCTTCAACCCAACTGGTGCCGTCGCTATAAATTTCCTTTTTCCAAAACGGGGCCTCGGTCTTTAGCCAATCCATCAGGAACGAGGCGGCCTCAAACGCATCGCTGCGGTGGGCGGAGATACAGGCAACCAAAACAATTTGCTCTTTAGGTTTTAAGGGACCATGGCGGTGGATGATCAAACAATCCTGTAGGTCCCACCTTTTCCTGGCCTCGCCTTCCACTTTCTCAAGTTGTTTTTCGGTCATGCCGGGAAAATGTTCAAGCTCAAGAGCTTCAAGCTTGCCGCGCTCTTCATGGCCGCGCACCAGCCCGGTAAATGTAACAATGGCGCCCGGGTTGCGACAGCCATCAACCATCGCGGCAACCTCTTTTGATGCTTCAAAATCCTTTTGCTGAACTTTTACCGTCATTTAGTCTCTAACCCCCGGTCACCGGCGGGAAGAAAGCCACTTCATCATCCTTAAAAACTTCCTGGTCCCAGCTGACGAAAACCTGATTCAGAGCCACCCTTATTTTTTTTCGATCCTCCAAAGCGTGGACATAATTTTCACCCCGCGTACACAGCCAATCGCCAAGGTCTGAAATGGTTTTCACAGCATCAGGTGGACTTACCCGTTCCTGATCCTTGCCGATACGTTCCCTGACCCAGGCGAAATAAAGAAGATTCATGACGCACCCCTTTAAAAATGTTTCAACCCGACCCGAAGATAATCATAGCCGGTATAAAGGGTGAAAATTGCCGCCAGCCACAAAAGCGTCAGACCTATTCCCATTGCCGGAAACCACGCCGGGGCGGCATTGCCAATCAGAAGCGCGCCAAGGGCGATCAATTGAAATGCGGTTTTCCATTTGGCTATCCTGGTGACCGGGATCGAAACCTTCATTCCGGATAAAAATTCGCGCAGACCCGAAACCAGGAGTTCCCGCAAAAGGATCACCATCGCAGCCAGAATATGAATGCCATCTATGACATTAAACGCCGTCAGCATTAATAGCGTTGCGGCGATCATCAGCTTGTCGGCGATCGGGTCAAGAAATTGTCCCAGCCGAGAGGTGACTTTGTAGGCCCGGGCGAAATAGCCGTCAAAATAATCGGTAATTCCGGCCAAAGTGAACACAACAAAAGCGACCCAGTGGCTCCACGGAAAGGGTAAATAAAACGCCCCAATCAATATCGGGATGACCAAAATTCGCGACATCGAGAGGATGTTGGGAATGTTTTTCATTTCTTTTGCTACGCCCCTTAAACGAACAATATGCCTAATTTACTCAACGTCAACCTTGCTCATGAAAAAAACCATAAATGGTTTCGGCGATGGCCTTGCTGATTCCTTTCACGGCTTCCAGGTCTTTAACCCCGGCTCCTTTTACCGCACTGGCAGACCCAAAATGATTAAGCAATGCCCGTTTGCGGCCGGGGCCAATGCCCGGCACTTCATCTAAAAGTGATGAATAAATGGTTTTCCTGCGCCGGGTCCGATGGGCGTTGATGGCAAAGCGATGGGCCTCATCCCGCAAGCGCTGTAAAAAATATAATTCTGGGCTATCCGGGGGCAGGGTAAACGCCGCCTGGCCCTGGACATGAAACTGTTCACGCCCGGCATTGCGGTCCGGGCCCTTTGAAATAGCGACCAAGGGCAATTCTTCGATTCCTAAATCCTCCATGATTTCCAATGCGGCGCCCAGTTGGCCTTTGCCGCCGTCAATTAAAACCAGATCGGGCCATTTGCCCATCCCGCGGTCCGGGTCTTCCTTGACCAGGCGGGAAAACCGGCGGGTAAATACTTCACGCATCATGCCATAATCGTCACCGGGGCTTAAATCTTTCGAGCGGATATTGAACTTCCTGTAGCCATTTTTGATAAAACCCTCGGGACCGGAAACGATCATGCCACCAACAGCGTTTTGGCCGGAAATGTGGCTGTTGTCGTAAACTTCAATACGCTCAAGCTCTCCCTCGATGGAAAAGAGGTCTGCTAAAAGCCCAAGAATTTTTGTCTGCGCCTTGTTTTCAGCCAGACGCCGCCCCAAGGCGCCGACGGCATTTTGCTCAGCCTCTTTTACCAAATCTTTGCGCCGGCCTCTTTGCGGTTTGGAAATTTTTATAACCCGATCGGTCTTTTCGGAAAACGCAACCTCGATCAGGGTGCGACCTTCCGGAATGGTGTTTACCAGGATCAGTTTTGGCATTGGTTTGTTGGCATAAAACTGGCTGATGAATGCGCCGAGAACCGCTTCCTTTTTCTCGTCTTTTGAGTGGCGGGGAAAGTAAGACCGATTGCCCCAATTCTGGCCCCCGCGAAAGAAAAAAACCTGGATTGAAGTCTGGCCGCCGATCGCCGCAATGGCAATGACATCGGCATCCCCCAGACCACGGGCATAAACAGACTGATGGGCCTGAATTCGGGTCAAGGCTTGCAGCCGGTCCCGAAAACTGGCGGCCTTTTCATATTCCTTGGCTTCACTGGCCGCCTGCATTTGGTGCGCCAGGCGATCTTGTATATCGGTTTTTTTACTTCTTAGAAACGCCCGGGCGTCTTCGACCAGGCCCTGGTATTCGTCACTGGATATTTTACCGACGCACGGGGCCGAGCACCGTTTGATTTGGTACAGCAAACACGGTCGGGTGCGGGAAGCGAACGTTGAATCAGAACACGACCGCAACAGAAATATTTTTTGCAAGGTGTTGAGGGTTTTATTTACCGCCGAAACCGCGGCAAAAGGACCGAAGTATTCTCCATTTTTTTTGTGAGCGCCCCGGTGTTTGGTAATTTGCGCCCACGGGTGATCATCGCGGAGAAGGATGTAAGGGAACGATTTGTCGTCACGAAGAAGAACATTATACCGGGGTTTTAATTTCTTGATCAGGTTGGCTTCAAGCAGCAGGGCCTCGCCTTCGGTGTGGGTGGTGACAAATTCCATCGAATGGGTGAGGGCAACCATCCGTTTGAGCCGGGTGGGTAAGGCGGACAGGCGGGTATAGTTGACCACCCGCTTTTTAAGGTTTTTCGCCTTACCGACATAAAGCACACCACCCTTGCTATCAATCATGCGATAGACCCCGGGCCCCGCGCCAAGGGTTTTCAATTGCTTGCGAATAGTTCCCAGGCCCTTTTCGAGGCTGGGCTGAATTTCTTTAGGGGTATCTTTGTTTCCTGGCATAAGGCATCAAATATAAAACACCGCGTCCGAAATCACCAGAACAGTTGGTATGATTTTCTGCTTAAAATGCGAAAATGTTGCCCCTTTTTAAAGACTTTTTTCTTCTCTGAATTTTCTCCTGAAATTTTACTTTTGATTCGCTGATAAACTATCCACCAAAGCTGTGGATAACCATGTGAGTATTTTGCTTCCCAAGCGGCCTAACCCGCCTGCCAAGCCGCTTGTTTTCAATTTGCTTAAAAAATAGGCAAAACTATTAAGTTGTTGTTTTTGTTACACTTTCACTTTGTCAACGGGAAAGGAAGAAAGATTTTGGGTAATTTAGAAAAAGCCCTAAACCTGAAAAATAGTAAGAATATCAAATGTGTACAGTTTTTTTTGACGTGAATTAAAATTTGTTAAAAAATTGAAGGGGTTAAGGCCCTATTCGGACCCGGAATGGCGTTCAATTTCCACTCCTACACTGGCAACATCATCAACAGCTTCCAGCTTTTCCACCCGGACCCGGGCGGAGCTGATACGCCGGTCCTGCAAGACCAGATCGGCAATTCGTTCAGCCAGGGTTTCAACCAAATTGATATGGCCGGCGTTTAGCAGTTTTCTGATTCCGGAAATGACCTGATCGTAACAGACGACATTGGCCAATTCGTCGCTGTGTCCCTCTTGGGTTTCGGTCACCGACATATCGATGTTGAGGCGGATTTTTTGTTTGCCTTCGGTTTCGTGGCTATAGGCGCCGATATAGGCTTCGGTCACATAATCACGAATAAAAACATGGCGAATGCCCTTGGCGCTGTCGGCTATTTTCAGTGGCAGCACGTTATTAAGCGGGACTGTTTTTTTACTGGTCATAGTGTTTCCTATAACAGGTGCTGGCCGCCGTCCAGCGCAATCATCTGTCCGGTCATGGCCGGGGTTTCAAGAAGGAACTTTGCGGCTCTGGCAATTTCATTCAGCGTTGGGCCCTTGCCGAGCGGAAGACCAGCAACCTCATTGGCAAAATCTTCTTCGCTTTGGTAAACGCTGGGCAAGGTCGGCCCGGGACCTATGCCATTGACCCTGATTTGTGGGCCCAGCTCCACTGCCAGAATACGTGTCAATGTAAGGAGGGCATGCTTGCTGAGCGTATAGGTCAAAAATCCTGGGGTCAGGTTTAACACCCGCTGGTCAATAATATTGACGATAGCACCTGGGATTTTTTTTGGCAGCGCCTTGGCAAAAGCCTGGCACAGCAGCATCGGTGCCCTCAGGTTGGTATTAATATTTTTCTCGAAACTGGTTTCGTTAAAACTTTCCAGGGTGTCTTGCTGAAAAGCTGCGGCGTTGTTAATTAATCCGGTCACCGGCCGTCCCAATTTTTCAGCAGCCCGGCCGATTAAATTTTGGGCTTCCCCGGTATTATCCAAATTTGCCTGAAGGGTAATTGCTTGACCACCTCCCTGGGTAATAGTTTTGGCTACCGCGTCTGCTGCTGCCTTCGAGGTGCGGTAATGGATGGCAATTTCATACCCAGAAGCACCCAGGAAAAGAGCAAGTTCTTTGCCAACCCTTTTTCCACCGCCAGTTATTAGCAGAGCCCCGGGTTTCATCCCATTAATCCGGTCAAGCTGGAAGGATAGTCAATCGCGGACACGCCCGAAGTCAGGAAAATAATATAAAAGATGTAAGCCAGGAAAAAGACTGCCCCGGTAATCCGGGTTATATTTTTCCTCATGATGGCAAATGGCAGGAAGCTCAGGGTTGCGCCAAGCATAATCCAAAGGTCAAATTTCAAAAACCCATTGGGAACCGGAATATTTCCCAACAAGGAAGAAACCCCAATGATACCCAGTAGGTTAAAAATATTACTGCCGATAACGGTGCCAATGGCGAGGTCGCTGTGACGGCGCATGGCAGCAGCAATGGCAGTCACCAGCTCGGGGATAGAGGTTCCAAGGGCTACCAAAGTCAGGCCGATGATAGCTTCCGAAACCCCCAACATGCGGGCAAAATCCACCGCCCCCAGGACAAAAAAGTGGGCTCCGATACTAAGCCCTATCAAGCCGCCAAGGACAATTAGTGACGCTGTTTTTAAGGAATCGGCTTTTTTCGGGACCCCTTCCAGGTCCTCTAGAATTTCCTGGTAGCTGGTATGGTTTTTACCTCTTCGCGCAGTTCGCGAGGAAAAAAACAAAAAGGCAAAAAGACCGGCCAGCAGGAACACACCTTTCAGGGCAGTAAATTCACCATTGAAAGCCATGACCATAAAAACCAGGGTGGCAATGATCAGCGCGAGCATATTGTTGGAAAATTTTGGTGCTGAACAAACCATCGGGGCAATCAGGGCCGGCAGGCCTATGACCAGCCAAATATTGGCAATATTAGAGCCAACGACATTACCCAGCGCAAGCGTTGGGACATCTGTCAAAACCGCATCAATACCCACCATCAATTCGGGCGCGGAGGTCCCGAAGGCAATCACCGTCAAGCCAACAATCATAGGGGGGACATCAAGACGCTGGGCCATTGAAACGGCTCCGCGCACCAAAGCGTCGCCGGCATAAATCAACAGGACCAAGCCCCCCAAGAGTTGCAAAAAGGCTATCAAATTTTATTTATCCGTTCTTTTTTTTGGTCCTGGGCCTCCCCCCATTTCGGACCATGAATACTGTCTTGGTAATATAGGAACATTTTTCTGTGTTTCAAACCACCGAATATAAAAGGGTTTTTAATTTAATTGTTATTCGACTTTCACCGCCAGGGTATCATGGTGATAGGCGAGAAATTCACGCAGGTAAAACCCAATGGTGTTTCGCCCTTCAAACCCGGCAGTAATAGCGGCTTCGTTGGCCACCTCAGGCGACACCGGGGCAGGGGCGGCGAAATCGACAATTGATGGGTAAAAGCCAATCGTAAAGGAATCGATATCAGAGCCCATATCACCGACAAAAATCAGGTTTGGATTGCGGCCTGTGGCTATCAGGTATTCATTCTCCATGATCCGTTCGTTCAGTAGGCCCTGATGTTTTCCGGCGAGAGCTGCAAACATTTCAATATGAAAAAAACTATTGCCCCTATAAAGCCGCCGGACATCTTTGGATGGTGGACCATAGGCAAAAAGTTCCTCGCGAAAAACGCTTAAGGAATTAATTTTCTCAACGTAGTCAGTGGTGTTTTTTTCACCAGAAAAATAAGCCTGATAGCTGCCAATGGGTTGCAACAGAAAAAGATCCCAATGATCGCCCTGGGAATGGCGCATAATCAGCGGGGGTTCCTCTCCAATGGCTTGATAAAACCCTGCCGCCTTTTGCGCTTTTAAAAATTCAATCAGGTCGGGTAGCTTACCGGGTTCTGCCCGCAGCATTGTCACTTTGTATAATTCTGGGGTGGGGATCTCTTGGGCTTTAATAAGTGGGCCAGCAAAAATGAAAACAAAAAATCCGAAGAAAAGCGATAAAGAAAAAACTCTGAAAAAGCGCATGTCGGGATCCTGTTAAAAATTTATTGAGCCGGTAACGTGGCCCAGATTTCTATTTTTAGCAAGGATTTAGCGGGAGCTGAAAAAAAGGTTGAATTGTTCGCCTTTTTTAGCTGGGACTTTAAACCGGGTGGTATCCAAGGGCGATTTGGTTTCATTGAGGTGCAGGCGTTTGCAGGTGGTCTTGAAGCGTTGTTTGATAATATCTGCATAGCTGCCATGATTTTTAAAACGGTCATGAAAACCCGGGTTGTTATAGCGCCCCCCCTTCATGGTTCGGATGTGATGCAAAACCCGCTCGGCGCGGTCGGGAAAATTTTCTTCCAGCCATTCCCGGAACAGGGTTTTTATCTCTAACGGCAGGCGCAGAAATATATAAGCTGCACCCAATGCTCCGTTTTCTTGTGACGCTTCGAGGATGCTCTCAATCTCATGGTCGTTCAGGGCTGGAATAATCGGCGCCACCATAACCGCGGTTGGGATACCGGCCTCTGACATTGCCTTCAAGGCCCCCAGCCGGCGCCCTGGCGTTGCCGCCCTTGGTTCCATCACCCGGGCCAGATTATGGTCGAGGGTAGTAATGGAAAAAGCGACCTTGGCCAAGCGTCTTTTCGCCATTCTCTCAAGTATATCAATATCACGCACCACCAGCGCCGATTTGGTCAGAATCGTTACCGGGTGGGCATAGGCTTCCAGCACTTCCAAAATCTGGCGCATGATGCGCCACTTTTTTTCAATCGGCTGGTAGGGGTCGGTATTGGTACCCATGGCAATAACCCCGCAGCTGTAGTTGGGATTGCTTAGCTCGTTTTCCAGTAGTTTGGCGGCATCAGGTTTAACGAACAGTTTGGTCTCAAAATCTAACCCTGCGGAAAACCCGATGTAGGCATGGCTGGGGCGTGCGAAACAATAAATGCAGCCGTGCTCACAGCCCCGGTAGGGGTTGATTGAACGCTCAAACGGAATATCAGGCGATTGGTTATAGGAAATAATACGTTTCGGGAATTCGCGAAACACTTCGGTTTTTATCGGTTTCATGTCCTCGGGTGATTGCCAGCCATCTTCAAACTCTGATCTTCGAGCGCGCTCAAACCGGCCCGAGGCATTACTGATGGCGGCGCGGCCGCGGCGCTGTTCTTTTTTAACCAAGGGAATTTGGCGTTCCCGGTTTTTGGATATGACTCGCATTTCAAAAGGATACCAGTTAAAAAGAACAAATAAAGAACATAAGTGTTAGGCCCGCGTCAATTTTTTGACCCCGGCATCAAATGCTCGATTAAAAAATTTAGAAAGTGAGAAAATTTGAATCAGTTTTAGGACCTAGCCGAATTCATACCCAAACAGATCAATGTCCCTTTTGTATAAATCCGCAATAAATTCTTTGGTCTCATTATCGTAGTAGTCTCGCCAATTTTTTTGCTGACTTGCCGGTGCTTTATTGACGTGCCCCAGCGTCTTGGCAGGGATGCCGATTTGTTTGCAAATATAATTAAAGTCGTCCTGAAGGTTTTCAAACCGGCCAATAAAGTCCACCAATGGTGACCCATCCTGATCGCAATTAAATTCACTTTGCGGGCCAACAAACCAATAATTTTTTTCCCATTCTTTCTCAACAAATTCTTTCATGACAAAGTGTTTGAATTCATACTTTTGATTATATCCCAAGGCTTTGTAGAGCGAAACCATCCTGCTCCAGGGATTGCGAACAAACGAAAATTTAAAATAAGCATCGTATTGTTCCTGGGTCATGTGGCCACAGGTGACATATTCCCGGGCTTTAAGGTGGGCCAACCGGCGCGGACCCAGGGCAGGGTTTGTGTTTAGCCGCAATAACAAAGGCGACCTGGTTTCCCAGGTCAGGCCATGCAGGTCAAGAAAGACATGCTCGATACTTTGGCCCTCGGTTTTGGGAACATGAACAAGTATGCATTTATGCTGGTGCGAAATCATCGCCGCGGCCCTCCTGCCGTTTGTCCGGTTATGGCAGAATTACAATTCAAGCGCCATTGCTGGTGGGATATAAATTTTACAAATATATTTCC
>SMVA01003816.1_pt1 | contig 13034 bp, 12 predicted proteins | sample 2456451 | NCBI WGS metagenome assembly SMVA01 (sample SAMN11095933, study PRJNA526329) | marine sediment metagenome | biome: Marine sediment; feature: Surficial sediment; material: Deep marine sediment; isolation source: Hadal surficial sediment | place: Pacific Ocean | collected 2014-05 | depth...
AGTATAAGAACAAGACTTTCGTCGGAACCGCTCACCCTTCCTTCAGTGTGCTAGGCGGACGGTGTTCCGCGACCACATGTACTGTAACAGCAGCTTCGCTGAACTACACTTCACTCCGATACCAGACAGTCATGGGAAAGGCGACGACCGCTGGTATCACCACGTTGGGATTTCCGTGGACGACCGGCGCGGTTTCGATTACGGCAACGGCGGGCCCGTTTCCCACTCTATTCCGGCGTACCGGTTACGACAACCGGACCGCGAAGGGTCTCGGGACGATCCAGTTGGTCGCGCCGCAGCTTGTCAGATGGGATTTCCCCGACAGAGATGCGCCCTGGGACCGCCACACAGGGGCGATTGGGATTATGCGGGTTAAGTTCGTGCCTGAGCCGTCAGGTTGGATGATGCTGGTCATGGGGGCTGGGTTCTTGTCGGTGCTCTACTGGCGGCGGATCACAAGGGGGGCTGCGTAGGAAACTGCCTTCGGACCGTCATCGGAAGTGCGCCTCTCCGACTGGGTGCGCTGTGCGGTGAGGAGAGCGCGCAGCCATGCCCAGCCATCCCGGAAGGACAAGGAGATGCGCCACTGCAGCGCCCGTAACTTGCGCAGCTCCGGTCCGCGGACGCGCTCGGCCAGCGACGCCAGCAGCTCGAGGGCCACCTCCACCTGATCGGTTCCCATGTAGAGTCGGGCCAGGTCGATGCAGACCTCGGGATCCCACGGCTCGATAGCGCGGGCGCGGGTGCGGGAGATGGAGAGAAACGGGGAGTTGGAACCGATCCCCGAGGTTTCGGCGACGGCTCAATAACGATCGCGTACAAGCAGCGAGGGGATGGGCTTGCTGGTGGTGCTCTATCGAGTCGGGAGGCCCCCACACCCCGCAGCTTCGCCAGCACCAGCAGCATCCCGGCGCCAGAGGGGATTGAAAGAGTGGTGGAACGCCGCGGTCAATCAAATTTCGGCTGGGGTGAGATGCCCCATTCGGGGGCGGTGAACGTTGTTTAGAAGGGGTGTGGCAAGGGGGTCGTGTTGCGGTGGAGGGGGCGGATGGCCCAGCGGGAGCGAAGCCTATTACTCATTCGACTACGACAACGTCCACTTCGTCGCGCTCGATTCCCAGGACACCAACCGCGCCGCCCCTGCGAAACCCACCACGAACGTGTGCCCAAGGGGCCAGGGCGGTGCGATGTACCAGTGGCTGTGCACGGACCTGGCGAATACCGACAAGGACTGGGTCATCGTGTACTGGCACCACCCGCCCTACACCAAGGGAAGTCACGATTCCGACGACCCGTCAGACAGCCAGGGCATCCTGTTCGAGATGCGCGAGCGATTCGTCCCGGTCCTCGATCACTTCGGCGTCGACCTCCAGCTGACCGGCCACAGCCACAGCTACGAGCGCTCGGTGCTGATCGATGGCCACTACGGATTATCGGACGAGTTTGGTCCGCAACACACCGTCGACGGCGGCGACGGCGACCCGCTCGGAGACGGCGCCTACTCGAAGCCCACGCTCGGCCTCGGCCCTCACGAGGGAACCGTGTACTCGGTGGTCGGGAGCTCCTCGTTTACGGGCGGCGGCCCGCTGGACCATCCGGCCATGACGGTCTCCATCAACGATCTGGGCAGCATGGTCATCGACGTCAATGGATCGACGCTGGACGGGTACTGGATCGACGACACCAGCGTGGTGGCGGACCATTTCCGCATCGTGAAGCTCCCCGAGCCAGGTGTGATTCTTCAACTTGTCGCTGGAGGCGTTGGACTGGCATTCCTCAACCAGCGCCGGATGCTCAAGAACCGGAGACTGAAACCAACGAGTTGAAGTTCGACTCGACTGTGAGCCATCTGTAGTGATCGATGTCTTAAGTGTTGCGCTTGATACGCAAAGCTCGCGTCGCTTGAGTGCAATAGGATCGCAACAGGTTGCCAGGTCCGTGACTTACGGCACGAAGCCCTGCGAGTCATTGGCCGACGAGTATCCTTGGCGCCCGGGTTTCCAGAGAGTTGATGCGGAGCGCCCTGTCAAGGAGACATTCATGTTCCCCGTCAATCGATGCAAACTGGTCGCGGCGTTCATTGCACTCTTTCTTAGCGTGGGCTGCACCTCGACATCCCCCGCCCCCGATCTGGGTACACACGAGGAGTTGAAACCCATCGCGGAAATGAGCGACTCCAACGGGGTCGCGCTTCACCAGGAGCCAGTAGCGCTCAAGCCCGTGTACTTCGACACGAATGAGGCGATGCTACGTGCCGATGCGCGAGATCTGCTGAAGAGCCACGCACAGTCGATCCTGAATCATCCCCAATGGGGCGTGGTCACGATCGAAGGGCACTGCGACGAGCGCGGCAGCGACGAGTACAATCGGGCGCTCGGTCGACGTCGCGCCGCTGCCGTCGAGCAATACCTCGAAACCATGGGTGTGCCGGCAGAGCGGGTCGCGGCGCGGACGTTCGGCGAGGACCGACCGGCCGTTCCCGGTCACAGCGAGGGCGCGTGGAGTTACAATCGAAGGTCTGAGCTTCGGGTCGATGCGCTGACTTCTGCCAGCCTTTGAATCGACCAGCTCGAATGAAGGCGTAGGAGGAAGCTCGCCTGGCTGAGTTGGGGCTTGGTCAGGTCAGCTCCGCCGCACATATCGCGACAGGTTTTTTGGGCTTCGCGATTGCTCTCGCCATTGTGCCTCCTCTCGATCGTCGCGATGCGGCGATATGAGGTGATCTACCCGAGTGCGCGAAGGCGTTGTTTCTCATGCCAGTAGACCTTGGGCGCCGCTAAATCCCAGGTGAAGTCCGTGTCCCGGTTATTCGAGATCGGCGAATCCGCGCGTAGCGTCCGTGAGCAGTGTCACGGAACGGGAAACTTGCCTCCGAGTTGCACATCGATCGAAGCTCCTATCCCGATTCGTTCAAGGCGTTTCGGACTGCTCATTAGTTGCGGATTCTCCAAGCGAAGCGCGATGAAATCTGGAACCTCTCCTATCTGTATATGCCGCGCGAATCAGAACTGGGCATTCGTTGGCCACTAGAGTCTAGTAAGTGTTATTCGACACCGAAGTGGTATGCAGAATTTACATCTATCAGCGGCAGCAACGTGACGTTTTGGTGACACAATGCACATGAAACGCGCTTTCCTGATTTCGCGGGCGTGAGTGTCGTCACATGTGCAGTCAACAGGGAAGCCGAAGGTTCAGGGTGAGAACACTACGGGAGACCGCAATTCGTGACAGCCCCCCATATGTACACACGATTGGCGCGCTGCTTATCAGCGATGTTATTGGCCGACACGCGCAAGCGCTTAGGGAAGCGCTCCGCGATTTCTTTCTGTGGCAGAGCCTCCTGCCTGATTGCATTCGCCCTGGTGTGCGGTGTCAACGCCGCTCCCGTCGACGCAGAACCCGTTTCGAAGGAGCAGATGCGGAGCCTGGACGAGCAGGTTCAGGAGATCAAATCGGATGTACTCGGCATTGCTGCGGAGCTCAACGGTCTCGAGGAGAAGCTTCTCTATCCATCCAACACCCACGTCGCCGTCTTCGTGTCGCTCGCGGAGGGAGAAGGCTTTCGCCTCGATTCGGTGCAGCTGAAAATCGATGGCAATCCGGTCGCGCATTACATCTACAGCTTCAAGGAACTCGAAGCGTTGCAAAAGGGCGGCGTACAGCGAATCTACACCGGCAACATTTCCACTGGCGAACATCAGCTCGACGTTTCCGTTACTGGCAAGTTCAGCGGCGGCAAAGATGTCGGCGCGACCAAGAGCTTCAGTTTCCGCAAAGAGGTCGAGCCGAAACTCGTCGCGATCACACTGGCCGGGCAGGGCTCAGGCGATGCGCTGATCGAGCTTGGAGGCTGGTAGATCGTGTTCGCGATGCAATCCAGATGTTGCTCGTTTGCCGCGGCCGTTCTTCTGTCCGCCGGTTCGGCTGCGGGCACGGAGCTCGAAGATCCCTACTTCGGCGAGGCGCTCTACCACGCGTTTCAGGAGCGCTACTTCGAGGCGCTGGAACGTCTCGACGCTGAAATCGGCCAGCACTACGGCGTGGACGAGCCCGAACTGGACTCACTCCACCCGCACATCGACCACGCGGAGTTCTCGGTCGGCGACTTCGAGCTCTACTATCGAATGCACCACCGAGCGGGGCGCGCGATTCAAGCGGTTCTCGATGCGAATGTCGAGGAGCCGGTGCGCAACAAAGCGGCGTTTCGCTTGGCGAAGATCCACTTCCAAAAGGACCAGCCCAGAGACGCGCTGCTCGCCCTCGACGAAATCGACGGCGAGGTACCAGAAGAGATCCGAGACGACGTCGATTTCCTTCGGGCCAACGTCTATCTCGCGATGGCTCGGCCGGCCGATGCGGTCGACGTACTCGAAGATCTGAAGAACGCGGAAGATCTGACCGGTTTCTCGCGGTACAACCTTGGCATCGCTCTCCTGCAGGACGGCCGACAAGCGGAAGGCATCCGCGAGCTCGACCGAGCCGGGCAGGTGATGGGCGACGACCGCGCCACACTCGCGATCCGAGACAAGTCGAATCTGGTACTCGGGAACCTGCAACTGGAAGCAGCCGAGTTCGAAGCCGCTCAACTCTCGCTGGACCGTGTTCGACTCGAAAGCCCCTTCTCAAACGAGGCGCTGCTTCGCTCCGGGTGGGCCTCCATGTCCGCAGAGAACTTCGAGAGGGCGTTGGTTCCCTGGAGCATCCTCGTAGAGCGGGAATCCACGGACGCCGCGGTCCACGAGGCCATGCTGGCGCTTCCCTATGCGTACAGCCAGCTGAATGTGCACGGCCGCGCAGCGGTCTTGTACGGGCAGGCCGTGAATGCTTTCGGTAATGAACTCGAAAAGATGAATGCCTCGATCGAGCGCATTCGCGAGGGGAATTTTCTCGAGGCGCTGACACGGGAGGAGATTCGACAGGACAAGGATTGGGTGGTTCACCTGCGCAGCCTGCCCGAAGCACCAGAGACCTTCTATCTGCTGGCCTTGATGGCGTCGCACGATTTCCAGACTGCGCTGCAGAACTATCTCGATCTCGAAGACCTGCGTTCAAAGCTCGTGACCTGGCAGAGAAGCCTCGACTCCTTCGAGGACATCATTGCTCTGCGGCACGCGTACTACGAACCACTGCTTCCCGAGATCGATCGTCAATTCCGAAAACTCGACGCGCAAGCTCGCCTGCGTCAGGAACAGCGCAAGCACGTCGAACAGCGGCTTCAGCAGATGCTGATCATCCCGAACTCGGACGCTCTGGCCACTTCGGAGGAGAGACGGGACGCGGTTCGGCTAGAACAAATCGCCTCCAGGCTGCAGGACCTGAACGATCCCGAATCGGAAGCGCTGCGGCGCAGGCTCGATCGGCTCCGGGGTGTACTCACCTGGAACGTGGAGACGCAGTATCACCAGCGCCTAACGCAGGCGCACGAGCACCTGCGTGAGCTGAATGAAGACATGGAAATTCTCACGGCTCGGTACGACGCATTCGTGCGGGCGCGTCAGGCGGCGACCCACAGCCACGTCGGATACGAGGTTCCGGTCAATCGCCTACGCGTACGCGTGGGCGACGCGCTCGAGCGCTTGGAACTCCTCATGGCCAAGCAAGGGAACATCCTCGAGATTGTCGCAATCGACGAGCTCACAGGGCGCCGAGAGCGTCTCGAGGGGTATCAGAACCAGGCGCGTTTTGCGTTCGCGGACAGCTATGACCGAGCCGCGAAGGCGCAGGCACGGTGAGGTCGTGGACGCGATGCAACGCACACGTACAGCCTTCCTGCTTATTCCGACTCTTGTCGTCGCGTGCGCGAGCCCTGACCGGCATACGCTTGCCGAACTCCGCTACGTCGAGCCCGACATGACGGAAGTGCAGATCGAAAAAGGCCTGGATCAGGCCATGATCGGCTACCAGAACTTCCTCGAGCAGGCGCCGGAGTCTTCGCTGACGCCCGAAGCCATGCGGCGCCTCGCCGACCTGAAGCTCGAGAAGGAATTCGGAATTTTCGGAGATGGCAGTGGGGAACTCGTAGAGCTTCCAGCTCCCGAAACGGGCGCAGTGAAGAGTGAGGCGCGCAAGCGCGAACGCGTTGCGGGCCTCGCAGACCATTCGGAATCCGAGCGCGAATTCGAACAGCGCGCTTCGATCGAGGCTGACGTGCCCCAGACCGAGCAAAGAGCCGATCTCGAATTGCCGGGCGGGGAGAACGTGGCGTCGTCGGGTCCGCTCGAGGCCATCGCCCTTTACGATGATCTCCTCGCCACCTATCCCAACTACCCGCACAACGATCAGGTTCTCTACCAGAAGGCGCGCGCCTACGACGAACTGGGTCGAAGCGACGAGGCCATCGGCGTGATCGATCGCCTGATCTCCGAGTACCCCAACTCCGGCTACATCGACGAGGTCCAGTTCAGGCGCGCCGAGTACTACTTCGTTCGGAAGAACTACTTCGAAGCCGAGCACGCCTACGCGGCAATTACCAAGAAGGGTGTGAGTTCCGACTTCTACGAGTTGGCGCTCTACAAGCTCGGGTGGGCGCTCTATAAGCAGGAACTCCACGAAGAGGCGCTGACCGAGTATGTCGCGCTGCTCGACTACAAGGTTTCCACGGGTTACGACTTCGACCAATCGGAGGACGAGGCCGCCGAGCGGCGCGTTGCCGATACCTACCGCGTCATCAGTCTGAGTCTCTCCAATCTCGGCGGGCCCCCGGTCGTCGAGAAATACTTCGCCGCGCACGGACGTCGGAGCTACGAGGATCGCATCTACAGTCACCTCGGCGAGTTCTATCTCGAGAAGCTCCGATACAACGACGCTGCGGATTCCTACGAAACATTCGTGGGGCTTCATCCGCTGCATCGATCTTCGCCCCACTTCAGTATACGGGTGATCGAGATCTACGAAGCGGGTGCCTTTCCCATTCTGGTGCTCGAGTCGAAGAAGGCGTTCGCGGCGAACTACGGTCTGCAGTCCGAGTATTGGCGGCACTTCGACGTCGACGCATCACCCGAAGTCATGAGTTACCTGAAGAGCGATCTCGAAGACCTGGCGACGCACTACCACGCCCTCTACCAGGATCCGGAACTCTCGGAAGAACGGGCTGCGAATTTCGATGAGGCGTTCCACTGGTACCGCGGGTATCTGGCGTCGTTTCCCACGGACCTGGAGTCGCCGGGTGTCAACCATCAGCTGGCTGATCTGCTTCTCGAGCACGAGGACTTCGGCGAGGCCGCGGGCGAGTACGAGCGCACCGCCTACGCGTATCCCGAACACGAACGCGCTGCAGACGCCGGGTACGCGGCGATCTACGCGCACCGAGAAAACGAGAAGGCCGCGAGCGACGGCGAAAGGAGTGCGGCGAGGCGCGAAGCCGTCGAGAGCACGCTTCGTTTCGTGGACGCCTTCCCCGATCACGAACATGCCGCCGTCGTGATGGGCGCCGCCGTCGACGACCTGTACGACATGAAGGAATTCGACCACGCGATCGCTACGGGCCAGCGGTTGATCGAGGCCTATCCGCAAGCGGATCCGTCCACTCTCCGTTCCGCGTGGACGGCCATCGCCCACTCCTTCTTCGACATCGTTGACTTCGTACGCGCCGAGCAAGCCTACGAGCGTGTGATCGAGATGACCGCCGCGGGCGCCGAGCCCCTCCAATCGATCGTCGACAACCTCGCGGCAGCGATCTACAAGCAGGGCGAAGAAGCCAACCTCGCGAGCGACTATCGCGCTGCGGCCGATCACTTCCTTCGCATTGCGAAGGCCGCCCCGACCTCCGAGGTTCGCCCGGCTGCTGAGTACGACGCCGGAATCGCGCTCGTCCGCCTCGAAGATTGGACTGGCGCCGCCGAGGTATTGGAGACGTTCCGGGAAACCCATCCCGATCACGAGATGCAGCACGAGGCCACCAAGCAGATTGCGTCCGTGCGCCGCGAAGAGGGAGACCTCTCTCGCGCTGCCGCGGAATACGAGCGCGTCGCTCTCGAGGCCGAAGATGACGTGCTGCGCGCAGAGGCAATGCTGCTCGCGGGCGAGTTGTACGAAGAAGTCAGCGAAGCGGATCGCGCTTTGGCGGTGTATCTGGCTTACGTCGAGCAATTTCCCGAGCCCATCGAAACCGCCATCGAGACGCGCTTCAGCATCGCCGAGATCTATCGAGCGGCGCACGACGCAGCGGCGTACCGCGAGCAGCTGCGCGAGATCATTACGACAGACGAGGCCGCCGGTGCGGAACGCACCGACCGCACGCGGTACCTGGCAGCCCGCTCCTCACTGGTTTTTTCGGAGGATCTCTACGAGCGCTTCGACGCGATCGAACTCGCTCAGCCATTCGAACAGAACCTGCAGGAAAAGCAGCAGCGCATGGACGAGTCCATGACGGCACTCAGGGCACTCGTGGATTACGAAGTCGCGGAAGTCACCGCGGCGGCCACCTTCTACATGGCGGAGATCTACTCCGACTTCAGCCGCTCTCTGATCGAATCCGAGCGCCCGGCCGAGTTGTCGCCCGCTGAGCTGCAGGACTACGAGATGGTCCTGGAGGAAGAAGCGTTTCCATTCGAAGAAAAAGCCATCGAAGTCCACGAAAAGAACCTCGAGCTGATGGCCGCCGGCATCTACAACCCCTGGATCGAAAAGAGCCTCGACGAACTCGCGATCCTGGTGCCCGGCCGCTACGCGAAATTCGAAGTCAGCAGTGGCCTGATTGCTTCGCTCGATGGCTTCGTGTATCGGATCCCGCGCGCACCTGAAAGCGACGCGCAAGACACCGCACCCGATGGAGCGTCCGAAGCCGACGAGTCGTCGTCGAAACCCGGTTCCGACTCGGGAGCCGAGGTGTCGTATCGAGACCGAACGTTCGAATTCGCGGAGGCTGGGTGAGCGATGTCGTCACTTAGTGAATCTGCAATCCGATCGAGGCGATGGCTGTGCGCCGGTGTACTCGCGCTTGCGGCGAGCCTTTTCGCGTGCTCGACCTCTGGAACGACTCGCTCGGCGGCGATCGCCACGCAGGATGAGAGCGGCTTTACGATCAAGGAGCGGGTGAGTGTCAGCCCGAGTATTCGCGCCAGCTTCAACAGCGCCATGCGTCTGCTCGAACAGGGGCAGTACGACAGCGGGATCCCTCTATTGGCTGATCTGACGGAAGCGGCGCCGGAAGTGACATCGCTTCACATCGATCTCGGAATCGCCTACGCCCGGGTCGGAGAACTCGACCGCGCTGAGGACAGCATCAAGAACGCTCTGCAGCTCAGCCCGCGCCACCCCGTTGCGCACAACGAGCTCGGGATTCTCTATCGCAAGATGGGGCGCTTCGAGAAGGCACGCGAGAGTTACGAGACCGCGCTCGACGTGTACCCGGATTTTCACTTTGCGCGACGCAATCTCGCGATTCTCTGCGACGTGTATCTGAGCGACTTGAGCTGCGCGCTGGAGCACTACCAAGCGTACAGCGGAGTGGTGAAGGATGACGACGCCGTCGCGATGTGGATCGCCGATCTGCGCAAGCGGATCGAAGAGTAGGAGGAAGCATGTTTCGCACGATTCTCTGCTTTGTATTGCTTCTTCTCGTCGCAGGCACCGCTGCGGCCGAAGAAGCGAACGAGATGGACAGCGAGCGACGGCTCGGCATGTCGATCGTCGGAAACGACGAGGCACCGAAGTCTCTCGTCATCGTGCCTTGGAAGAGTTCAGAGTTGGGCGACATGCTCGACGTGTTACGAGATCTAGACGATGGACGTCAACCGGTGGATAGGGATGTCTTCAACAGACAACTCGACTACTACGAGATCCGGTTGACCCCTGCAACAATGCGCGTCTCTGGGAAGCAATAGCTTCACGGGGCGCTCAATGAGTGTCACATCCGGGAGGATTTAGTCATGGACTTCATTTATTCGATGGTCGGGTTCTTCGTGACGGGAGGTCCGTTCATGTACCCGATTCTACTCGTGTTCGCAGTGGGTACTGCGATCGCGATCGAGCGCTTCGTCACGTTGACGAAGGTGACTGCCAAGAACCGGAGTGCGTGGAGCAAGGTTCAGCCCGCACTCATGAACGGTGACTTCGAGCAGGCACGGGAGATGACCACTAACGACGACTCGACCATCTCGCAGTTGCTGAGCATGGGTCTGGCGCGCCAGGGCGCCGTGCGTCGGCGCGAGGACATCGAGATCGCGATGGAAGAGGGCATGATGGAAATCATCCCTCAACTCGAAAAGCGCACGCCCTACGTCGGGCTCGCCTCGAGCATCGCAACCTTGCTGGGGCTGTTGGGCACCATCATGGGTCTCATCCAGGCGTTTACGGCGGTCGCCAACGCGAATCCGGCCGAGAAGGCCGACCTGCTTTCGGCGAGCATCTCGGTCGCGATGAACACGACCGCCTTCGGTCTGATGGTGGCGATCCCGTTGTTGATCACGAGCTCGGTCCTCACGAGCAAGGCGGGCGCGATCATCGATAGCCTCGAGATGGCGTCGGTGAAAGCACTCAACGTGATCTCGGCGAAGACGCAGCGACAGATCGAGGCGGCGTAGTCGGCATGCCCCGGCGACATCACTACAGGCGACGGACGAACGAGCCGGCCGAGTTGGACATGACCACCTTCCTCAACCTGATGGTGGTGCTGGTTCCGTTTCTGCTGATCACCGCAGTCTTCTCGCGGATCACGATCGTCGAACTGAGCCTGCCGAGTTCCGCGGGAGGTCCCGCTCTGACCGATCCGAGTTTTCGGATGGAAGTGATCGTTCGCGATGAGGGGCTGGAACTCAGCAACGGAACCTCGGTGATCGCCACGATCCCGAAGCGCGACGATGCGTACGACCTCGAGACGCTGTCCGACATGGTGATGGCGCTGAAGCGCGACCATCCCAACGACGACGACGCATCAGTGCTGCTCGAGCCGAATATCGAGTACGACCACCTCATTCAGGTCATGGATGCCGTGAGAAGCGTCGAGCTTCCGCAAGTCGACGACGAGGGGATCACCCGGGTGGCTCTGTTCACGGACATATCCATTGGAGACGCACCGTGAAGAACTCACGCAGAATCAAACGCATGACGCGAAACAAGACGAAAATCGTCAAGATGAACCTCACCTCGCTCATGGACGTCTTTACGATCCTGGTGTTCTTCCTGCTCGTAAACTCGGCGACCACGGAAGTGTTGGAAACGCCGAAGCAGATCACGCTGCCAGCCTCGGTGGTGGAAGAGAAGCCGAGAGAAACGGTCGTGATCTTCATCAGCAGGGATGAGGTGACCGTGCAGGGCGAGAGCGTCATGCGGGTATCGGAAATTCAGCAGGCGAACGGACAGGACCTCGCGCCCATCGGTGATCGCCTGGAAGAAGTGATCGAATCCGTCATCGGCCTGAGGACGCAGATCGTCGCCGAGAGTCTGGAGGTAACGATTCTCGCAGACCGATCGGTTCCCTTCAGCGTGATCAAGAAGGTGATGTCGACCTGTACGAGCCGCGGGTTCGAACGCATCTCCCTCGCGGTGCTCCAGAAGGCACCCGAGAACCGGGGAGCCTCTACGAGTTAGGTGATTTCGTGTACGAAGTAGCTTCGGAAAACGAAGAAGTACTCCGGGTGCAGCTCGAGCAATCGCGCGAGCGGCTGGATGGATTCGTGCGCGAACTGCACGCCATCGATGCCGAGCTGGAAGAGCTGGCCACCGAGCGGCGCCAATACGAGGCGCTCGACGAGGTGTACGGCGGGCTCGAGAAGCTCGGCGAACTTGGCGCGGTCGAACTCTTCTGGGGTGGACTCGTCGCCAACACTGAAGCCGACGATCACCTGCGTCGGATTCGGAGCCGCACCGACAAATTCCAGCGCCGCCTCGCCGTGACCGAGGGCAGTCGCGAGGCCGCACTCGAAAAGATCCGGCGCGAAGAAGGAAACAGCGAGATTCTCGAAGACGACGCGTTCGAGGCGCGCTGGCAGGAAGAGCAGCGCAAGTTCGAGTGGATCGTCGACCGCGAGATCAGCAAGCCTTCCGATCGACCGTCGATCATGCCCTGGACGCGCGGCGGCGAAGACGACCAGCGCTTTCGGAAGTCGCTGGTGGTTTCTCTGTTGATCGGCCTGCTGCTTAGCTTGGTGCTTCCGATGATCGATCTGCCCCTGCTGGAGCGTTCGGAGTTGACCGAGATTCCGGATCGCCTCACGCGCCTGATTCAAGAGCGGGCGTTTTCGCCGCCTCCGGTCCAGGAAAAGACGCGGCCCAAAGAACAGGAGCTGCAGCCGCCCGAAGAAGCGCCGCTGCTCGCCGAAGAGGGCACGCCCCAGCAGGCCAGCGATCAGCCGCCGGAGAAGGCCGTGGCTTCGAAGGGAATTCTCGCCTTCCGCGAAAAATTCGCCGCGCTCGCGGAACACGATTCGGTTTCGCAACTCGGAGCCCAGGCCCGCGTGAGTCGATCGGGGGAGGTTGCGAGCGGCCGACCCCAGCGCTCACTCGTTTCGACCGCTGCCGCGGGGTCAAACGCCGGCGTCAGCCTGGCTTCGTTCAGCCGCGATGTCGGTGGCGGAAACGGGAAAAACCTCGAGGGCGTCGCCGTCGCGCGCGCGACGAGTTCGATCGGAGGCACGGGCGGAAGCGACCGTCCGTTGAGCGGCGGGCCCGGATCGGCACGCACGGACGAGGAGATCCAGATCGTATTCGACCGCCACAAGGCCGGACTCTATCGGCTCTACAACCGGGAACTGCGCAGAGACCCGACCCTGCAGGGGCAGATGATCCTGCGCCTCACGATCGAGCCCGACGGCAGCGTGTCGTTCTGTGGCCTGCAGAGCACGGACATGAAGGCGCCGCAGTTGTCGGCGCAGATCGTTGGGCGCGTCAAGACTTTTGATTTCGGCGCCAAGGAAGGCGTTCCGGCACTGACGATTGTCTATCCGATCGACTTCCTGCCCGCGATCTGAACCGAGGTTCGTGGCTTGAGAAGGCGAGCGGCATTGAAGATCAATCAACTCGAAACCAGGAGGACGACCGGGTCACATTCCCTGTTTGAAATCTGAGCCAACGACTCAAGACGATTCAGACAATGG
>SMVA01192873.1_pt1 | contig 13033 bp, 12 predicted proteins | sample 2456451 | NCBI WGS metagenome assembly SMVA01 (sample SAMN11095933, study PRJNA526329) | marine sediment metagenome | biome: Marine sediment; feature: Surficial sediment; material: Deep marine sediment; isolation source: Hadal surficial sediment | place: Pacific Ocean | collected 2014-05 | depth...
CACCTGGATAACCGGTATGTTCCTGCTGGCGCTTGTCTACTGGTATGGCGCGGATGTTTATTTGATTGATCGCACTGTGGCGGATCTGTCGGCGACCTACGCGGTGGGGATTGCGATAGCGATTCTTGCGGGTGGATGGGTTGCATATGATTTGCTATGCAGGTCACCTGTGGGAAAAAACGAAACGGTTCTCGGTGCGATTCTGTTTGGGCTCGTTGCATTTCTTGCATGGGGCCTGTGCGAACTTTATAGCGGTCGTGGTGCGTATATCCATTTTGGTGCAGTGCTCGGTACGATCATGGTGGCGAATGTATTTTTCGTGATCATTCCGGGGCAACGCCGAATGGTTGCAGCGGCCGCGCGAGGGGAAGCTCCCGATCCGGCCGATGGCATTCGTGCGAAACAAAGATCGGTACACAACACGTATTTTACGTTGCCGGTCTTGTTCGTGATGACCAGCAATCACTACGCGATGACGTTCAGCCACGAATATAACTGGCTGGTGTTGATCGGCATATCGCTGGCCGGTGCATTGATTCGTGTTTATTTCGTTGCACGGCACAAGGGTAAAGCGTCATTGCTGCCGGTGATTGTCGCGGCTTTGATTATCATGGCCATCGCCGCCGCCATAGCACCGAAGTCGAGGGCGATGACATCGGCGGCGTTGAGTCTGGATGACATCAGACCGGTCATCGAACATCGTTGCGTGACCTGTCATTCGGCAACACCCACGCATATCGCGTTTCCGGCAGCACCGGCGGGCGTGATGTTCGACAATGACGATCAAATACGCGGTGACGCGGAGCGGATATACCAACAGACGGTGGTTACTCGCGCGATGCCGATTGGAAACCTGACGGGAATCAGCGAAGAAGAACGACTCATGATCGATGCATGGTATTTGGGTATGGCGAATGCCTCGAATGACTGAACCCGAATACCCGCGGGACCTCGAAGGATATGGTCGCGATTGTCCCGACGTGCATTGGCCTGGCAATGCCAGGATCGCGGTGCAATTCGTCATCAATTACGAGGAGGGTGCCGAGAACTGCATTTTGCACGGCGATGCGGCTTCGGAGGCCTTTCTTGCCGAGATAGTTTCCGCGGTGCCCATTAAGGCCCAGCGCCACATGAATATGGAATCGCTTTACGAATACGGTTCGCGTGCCGGATTCTGGCGCCTGCATCGATTGTTCAGTGCCCGAAAACTTCCGGTTACTGTGTTTGCCGTGGCAATGGCATTGCAGCGCAATCCTGGTGTCATCGCCGCGATGCAGGACGAAGACTGGGAGATTGCGAGCCATGGCTATCGCTGGATCGACTATCAGTCAGTTGATGAAGACCAGGAACGCGATCACCTGCGCATGGCGATCGATATTCATACTAAACTGACCGGTGAGCGACCTTTGGGGTGGTATCTCGGTCGCTGTGGCCCGAGAAGTCATCGCATCGTTGCCGAGGAAGGCGGTTTCGAATACAACTCGGACACTTATGCGGACGACTTGCCGTACTGGGATACATCGTTTGCTGCGCCGCAGCTCATGATCCCGTACACGCTCGATGTCAACGATATGCGTTTCACAACAGCGCAGGGATTTAATTCCGGGCAGCAGTTTTTTGAATACATGAAAGATACCTTCGACTATCTTTATGCGGAAGGAGGGGCGGCACCGAAAATGATGTCCATCGGACTCCATTGCCGTATTGCCGGCCGCCCTGGCAGGACAGCTTCCCTTGCGCGGTTTCTCGATCACATTGCCGCGTATCCGGAGGTATGGGTTTGCCGTCGTTTGGATATCGCGAGGCACTGGCGGGACAATCATCCGGCGTCCGCGCAATGACACGCGAGGAGTTTGTCGAGCGATATGGCGGAATTTATGAGCATTCGGTGTGGGTCGCCGAACAGGTATTTGATGAGCAGCCTGTTAATGAAGAAATCGATCTCGCACCTCTGTTCGCGGACTGCGTCAATCGTGCCGATGAGCAAATTCGATTGACCTTGATTCGGGCACATCCCGATCTCGCCGGAAAGGCGGCTATTGCAGGTGAACTGACGGAAGATTCCAGCGTTGAGCAGCAGCGTGCCGGTATCAACCAGTGTACGCCGCAGGAATTTGAGATGTTTCAATCCTTAAACGACCGGTACAAGGAAAAATTCGGCTTCCCATTCGTTATGGCTGTTCGCAACAGTACGCGACAGGAAATTCTGGCCGCTTTTTCAACGCGCCTGGATAACGAAAAGCAGACAGAATTCGAAACGGCAATCAGCGAGATCCATCAAATTGCCGGAATGCGCCTTGCAGTGATGTCGGGGCAATAACAGGAAACTTGTGAATTAGGGAGCCTCTGATTTATTCTGGACGAAGTAGATTGGGAATCAGAATATTCAGATTCAAGGCGCGGATCGCCCGCAATGGCTAGCCATTGCGAAGATTCGCAACGCCGAAGCTGGATATTATGGGCCCAAGATACGAGTTCACGAATAGATCAGAGGTTCCCTTTATGAGTGCGAAAAGAGAAAATCCGTTTCACCAGTGGGTACGCCTCGAACAACCGAGGCTGGGCACGCGTGTTGTATTTGCGAACGACGAATTCTTCGGCGCCAAAGAAAGGCTGATCGATTCGCCCGATCCCGTATTCATCGACGACAAATACGATGACAATGGCAAATGGATGGACGGCTGGGAGAGCCGCCGCAAGCGCGGCCCCGGGCACGACTACTGCATAATAAAACTGGGAATACCGGGCGTGGTCAGGGGTTTCGACATCGATACCAGCCATTTCACAGGTAATTTTCCTCCGGCGGCATCCGTCGATGCCTGCGTCAGTGACGATGACATTCCTGATGGTGTTGAGTGGCAGGCGCTGACTGGCGAAGTGACCTTGAGTGGCAATTCTCACAAGTTTGTGGCGGTAGATAACGACGCGGCGTTTACGCACATACGGCTGAATATTCTTCCCGACGGCGGTGTCGCGCGCTTGCGAATTTTCGGTGAAGTGAAACCGGATATCAGCAAACTCGACAAGAGTGAACCAATCGACCTGTTTGCATTGGAAAACGGCGGGCGTGCGATTCTTTGTAACGATGAACATTTCGGCAGCATGCACAATTTGAATATCGCAGAACGTGGCATCAACATGGGTGATGGTTGGGAAACAGCGCGGCGACGGGTGCCGGGAAATGACTGGGTCATTTTGTCGCTTGGACACCTGGGCAAGGTGGAAGAAGTCGAGGTTGATACCGCCTACTTCAAAGGCAACTACCCGGACCGGATTTTGCTTCAGGCGGCCAATGCTGCTGGTGTCGAGATGAATGATCTTGAACAAGCGAGCCGAGACTGGCCTGTCTTGCTGCCGGAGCAAAAATTATCGGCGGACAAGCGCCACCTGTTTACGGACACTGTTCAGGATGTCGGCGCAGTGACGCACCTGCGCATGTCGATTTTTCCGGATGGCGGCGTGAGTCGTTTACGCGTAAACGGTCGCGTGACAGACGGGTCATGAGCGGACGGATCATCCAGGCATTGCCAATCACGCCAGAGCGTTTTGCGCCGTTCGGTGATGTGATCGCTGCATTACCGAGTCATAAAGAGGCGATGAACGCGGCACGCTTTGAGCGTTTTAACGATCTTGCGAATATTGACGTAGACACGAGCGATGGAGCTCACCCTGCAATCAGTATTGCCCGGGCTCGGACGGCAAGTACGATGCCCTACCGATTCGATTTGATGGAACGCCACCCCAAAGGAAGCCAGGCGTTCATACCGCTGTCGCCGTTTCGATTTGTGGTCGTGGTTGCGCCGGCAGGTGAGACGGTCGAAGCGAATGACCTGCATGCGTTCGTGACGAATGGCAGCCAGGGCATCAATTACCACAAGGGCGTCTGGCACATGCCGCTTATTGCCTTCGAGGCGGAACAGAATTTCCTGATTGTCGACCGTGCCGGTGGCGGCAGAAATTACGAAGAACGCGTGCTCGGTGAGCCGGTGACTTTAGAGGTGCCCTGATAAAATGAGCGATGCAAGGGCCTTTCGCGCGTCAATTCTGCACTGCCTGGCGGACCCGGGAAGCAGTGCTACACCTGACAATGTTGAGTATTTCGAAGACGGCGTTCTCGTCGTTGCGAGCGGATGTGTCAGTGAGATCGGGCCAGCGGAAACAGTGCTGGCTTCACTATCGCCCGATGTCGATGTAATGGATTACAGCGGCAAGCTAATCATTCCTGGAATGATCGACTGCCATGTGCATTATCCACAAACAGACATCATCGCCTCCTACGGAGAACAGTTACTCGACTGGCTCACGCGTTACGCCTATCCAGAGGAGCAAAAATTCGTAGACGCTGAATATGCAAGCGAGATCGCGAACGTATTTTCGGATGAGTTGCTTCGAAATGGCACAACGACTGCGCTGGTATTCTCGACCGTGCATCCGCAGTCCGTAGACGCGATGTTCGCCGCAGCAAAACAGCGCAACATGCGTCTCGTGACCGGCAAAGTCCTGATGGACAGAAATTGCCCGGACTCGCTCCGTGACACAGCGGAATCGGCGTACAGCGAAAGCCGGCAGCTGATCGAAAAATGGCACGGAGATGGGCGGCTGGGTTATGCCATTACGCCGCGCTTCGCAGTCACATCAAGCGAAGCGCAACTTGCGGCGATGGGCAAGCTGGCCGCCGAATTTCCAGACGTGCATATTCACACGCACCTGGCGGAAAATGATGACGAATGCGAGTTTGTCGCGCAGCAGTTCCCGTGGAGTCGTAGCTACCTGGATGTGTACAAACGGTTCGGACTGGTCAGGGAGCGTTCCGTTTTCGCGCATTGTCTGCAGCTTGACGGCGAAGATCGCCGGACGATGGCAAAAGAAAAAGCGGCGATCGCATTCTGCCCGACATCGAATCTGTTTCTTGGCAGTGGATTATTCGACCTCAAGGCTGCTACGGACGCGGGCATTCGGGTTGGCGTAGGCACTGACGTGGGTGGTGGTACCAGTTTCAATATGTTGCGAACGTTGAGTGAAGGTTACAAAGTCTTGCATCTCCAGAATCAGTCCCTGCCGCCGTACAAAGCGCTTTACCTCGCGACACTCGGTGGGGCAGAGGCTTTGTGCCTCGACGATAGAATAGGCAATTTCAGAGCAGGCAAGGAAGCGGACTTCATCGTGCTTGATTCAGCTGCATCGCCAACGACTGCGCGCCGTCTGGCGCATGGCAACGATGTTGCCGAGAAACTGTTCGCCTTCGTGATGCTGGGCGATGATCGCGCAGTGGCGGCCACCTACATTATGGGTAACAGGATCATTCCCGCGAATTGAGGGTCTCGGATTCAACCAGTTTGCGTAGTCGATCAATGACTGGTGCGAGTTCAGGTTTGCACGTTTGTAACTCGTCGACGGAAAGTCCGGAAAGCTCATAGGGCAAAACCAGCCAGTCACTGGTCTTGCGAACGAAGTAGTCCGGCTCCCGAATAGTTCGCTCCGTTGGTCGATACCAAACTGTCGCAGTGCGGATGTCGTGTGGCAAATTGCGTCGGGTTTTCTCTGTGAGCCGATCGATAACCGCCTTGACGCTGGAGCCGGTGCTGTAGACATCGTCGACAATCAGGAGAGAGTGCTCCCGGCACAGATTTTCCAGCAGGTATTGCAGGCCATGTACGCGAATGTTGTCCGCCTTGTCGACCATATCCGAATATTCCGCCTGCCCGCTGTAGGAAGTACGAATGGCAATGTGATCGGTCGGAATACCGAAATGATCCAGCCCTTCCTGTACGGCGATGCCAACAGCGCTGCCGCCTCGCCACAGCCCGACCAGGAAGTCGGGTCGGAAATTTGCTGCATGAATCTTGGCGGCCAACCTGAAAGAGTCGAGTAGCAAGTCGTCCGCCGCAATAAATACTTTGTCCATTTCTTTCTCTTGGTGAAGCGCAATTGAGGTAGTATACGCGGCAAGTTGCGGATCATCACAACTCAAATACGTAAAGTGATTCGTGCCGAAAATCCCCATTTTAGCGGAGGAGTTCCTCGTGAAAAAAACCGTCCTGTCGGCACAGGATCTCCTGGAAGATTCTTTCCGCCTTGGTATGGATATTCTGGAAAGCGGCTTCAAGCCCACGATGATTATTGCAGTCTGGCGTGGAGGGACGCCCGTTGGCGTTGCCGTGCAGGAAATAATGTCGTACTGCGGCGTGGCATCCGATCACATCGCAATACGGACATCGTCCTATGAAGGCGTGGACAAGCGAGGTGCGGTGGCCGTTCATGGTCTCAATTACATTATCAAGAAAGTCTGTCATACCGATCGATTGCTTATCGTCGATGATGTTTTCGATACGGGTAATACGTTTGCCGCTGTCATCAATGAGATAAAGCGACGCGCGAGAGGCAATGCGCCCGAAGATATTCGCATGGCCGTTCCGTTTTACAAACCGACGCGTAACCAAACGGACCTGGTGCCCGATTACTTCCTGCATGAGACAGCGGAGTGGCTGGTTTTTCCGCACGAACTCGATGCGTTGACAGCGGCAGAGACGAAAGCAGCAAGACCTGACGTGTACGGGATCATGTATGCGGAAGAATCGTCGGCCGCATGATCCGGAATCGTTTGCGCAACATCTGCGTTTACTGCGGCTCGAATGCCGGCGGTCGCGAGGATTATGCTGATAGCGCCAGAAAACTTGCGGCAGAGCTGGTTGCACGGGATCTGGGGCTGATTTACGGCGGCTCATCCACCGGTATCATGGGCGTGCTCGCCGACGCCGTTTTGGAGGCCGGGGGGCAGGTGCGAGGCATCATGCCGCGCGCTCTCGTGCACAAGGAAATCGCCCACGGTGGTCTCACTGAATTGCGCGTCACAGGGACGATGCATGAAAGAAAAGCAATGATGGCCGAGATGTCGGATGGTTTCATCGCGTTGCCCGGTGGCTTCGGCACGCTGGAGGAAATCGTAGAAATTCTCACCTGGGGGCAGCTGCAGCTCCACGAGAAGCCTTGCGGGTTACTCAATGTGGCGGGCTACTACGATCACCTGTTGCGTTTCGTGGCACATGCAGAAGAAGAGGGTTTCCTGGATCCGCAACACAAGGAAATGCTGCTGGTTGCGAATGATCCATCGGAATTGCTGGATAAGTTCGAGTCCTATCGTGCACCGAAAGTGCAAAAATGGAGCTAGTCCGGACGATTCATGAATAGTCCAGGCTAGGAGTCTGCGTCAAAACAATAGCCGCAACGTTCCTTTGGCAGGCTTGCGCAGATTGGCTCCGGACAACGAGTAGTGAATTCCGAGTCTCCGGTTCTTCAGGTCGGAGCCGACGCAGACGCGTAGCGGCACCTCGAAAGCATGAACAGGTTCGCCGCAGGGAATCTCACCAATCGAATTCAATACGTGCACTGCATCGTCTTTGATGCTGACACCCGGGTAATCTGCCAGCTCTGAAGCTGTGCGATCAACGTAGCGGCCGTTCCGTGCCAGCTTCGGCAATCGACTGGCCACATAGAACGCACTGTGGTTTGGCATTACAAGCGACAATGATGCGTTTTGTATGGGTTCTTCTCCCTGGTTGTAAATGACGAACTGCAGCTTCTGGGCATTTTGCTCGAAAAGGAATAATTGATCGTCGTCTTGGTGTTTTTGTTTTATCTGCGCCATTTCCTCCATCAACTCGGCAGGGGAACGGGTTTCATACGGGCTGTCGGAGCCGAAGAGTCGGGCATGCGTCAAGCGCGCCATCACGGTTGTCGAGCCTGAATTCCTTGCGCTGGTTTTGATGCTAAGCAGCTGGTTCAGTTTGGCGCTGGCAATGGCAGAGGGCAGGCTCGACAGATCAGTCGTCCTGACCTTGAGGTCTTTGTGCATGATTTCCCCGGGAAAACCGATTTCGATGCGTTTTTCCGAGATGGATTCATGAAATTTCTTTTCGAACATGCTTTGCAATTGTTTTCGGCCAAGCTTGATTGCGACATCTTTGACCCGGACGAAAGCATCACCACGCTGTAATGTTTCCGATTGATCGATTCGCATCATGTACGGTTTGTCCTGGCAATCCGGAATTTCGAAAACGCCCAGGCGCTTCGAGCCGACCATGACGGATTTGTAGCGGACACGAATCGGCGGCTCGACAAAATCCATCACGAGCGACTGGTATGAGGGTTTGCCGGAGAAATCATCCTCAGGAACCGAGTGGAGGCACTTTTGTCCTTTACGGTCAAAATCCACGCCGACCACGATGTAACGCGAGCCTTCAACGGCGGCATTTGCCATCGCAATCACATCCCGCAGGAAGCGCCGAATATCACGGTTTCCGTACTCCTTCCGGCGGAACTGAACGCCAGTGGAGGGAGTCGCAAGTTGGGCTATTTTTAGAAGACGATTCATCGCTCCGGAATTTTGAACGATTATGTTCAACGATATCGGGAACCAATCTACAGTTCTGGCAGTAAATCGGCTTAATCACGCGCGATTCAGCCCCTAGCCTGGGCCAGCCCGGCTTCTGCTACCAGCGCAGCCGCCAACCCGTGGGTGATGGCAGGCGGTGTCGGCGGCTCTTCATCTCTGCCTGTATTTCCATCCTTTTCTCTACCAGCCAATCCTCTCTGTGTACCAGCGGGTCAAGCCCCTTGCTTCGACGGCGCTCTTCCTCTGCCACGCGAAACTGGCAAAATTCCTCGTAGGAGCTGATTTCCGAATGCAATTGCTGCATCAAGAGATCGATATAGATTGCGTCGTCAAGGTAACCCAGGCCGGGGACGTCGTCCGGTATCAAATCGTCGGGGTCACAAAAATACAGCATGGCGCTCAGGATCCGTTCCCGGTCAACCGAGCCCAGTTGCCATTCTGAGTCACTCAACATATCGGTTACGACTTTGAGCCTGTTGATGCGATCTACGATGAAATCCGGAAGATCGCTGTTGGTCACTTTCTTGATTAACTTGATGGCCGCCTGCTCGATCGCATCTCCATCAAACCCTTTTTTGGTGGCCGATTTTGCACGGTCGACGACTCGCTGAAAGTGCTCAAGGTCCTGATCGCTCAAGGTGAAAGTAATATCGAGAGGCATGGCTATTTGTCCTTATTTGTAATTATTTGGAATTATTTTATCGGCCCGCGCCATTCCGGGGCCGATCAGGGGCATATTGTATTCTGATCGGCCGCTCTCGGCCATGCGTGCCAGAGTTTTGTTTGTTGCCGCCACCTGATGAGGCAAGCATACTGCAGCGCTGTTGAATTCGTGAATTCGTATTTTCTGAAAACCGGGAAGAACAAAGTGCCACCGAATATGACCCCACAAAATCCCCAGGATGTCGTCGCTTCGAGTCCGCCTGCGTTTAGTGTGCAGCAGGCCATCGACATTGCCGCCGAGAATTACGATCTTGCAATATCGGCCACCGAACTGGTGAGTGAGAGAGACCAGAATTTTCGCCTGACATCGGACGATGGCAGGAAGTTTGTGCTGAAGATCGCCAATTCGGCAGAGGACCCGGTGGTGACCGACTTCCAGATTCGGGCGCTACTGCATATTCAGGCCAAGGCTGACCTTAACCTGGATACGCCGAGCGTGCTTGAAACCCTGGGCGGTGAATACAGCTTTGTACTCGAATCGGCGGATCAGGCGCACGTCGCACGGATCATCAGCTTTGTAGAGGGCCTGCCGCTGGGGGACAACGCACCCGGAGCGGTTTGTGCGCGAAATATGGGCGCATACTTTGCCCGACTGGGCCAGGCGTTGAGTGACTTTTCGCATCCAGGGGCCGATCAAAGCCTCCTGTGGGACATGAAAAAAGCGTCGTCCTTGCGCGACATTCTGCATCACATTGGCGATCCGCATTTACGTGCTCTGGCGACACAGGCCCTCGACGATTTTGAGGCGCACGCATTGCCGGTTTTCGATTCCTTGCGCTGGCAGGTAATTCATAACGACCTGAATCCCGACAACGTTCTTTTGACGGAGTCGGGTGGTTCGGAAATTGCAGGCGTCATAGATTTTGGCGATATGTTGCGCTCACCACTGATCGTAGACGTTGCGGTCGCCGCTGCATATCAACGCGCCTTGACGGGCAATCCTTTGTCCCTGATCGCTGAAATCATTGCGGGCTATCACAGTGAAACGCCGCTGACGCGCGCCGAAATCGATGTCCTGCACGATTTGATCAAAGCCCGTCTGATGACGACAGTAAGCATACTTAGCTGGCGCGAATCGCTGCGCGGGTCTGAAGACCCGTATGTACAGGCATCTGCGGCGAGTCAGTTGATGGCGGGGTGGTTTCTTGAAAAAATGACAGAGATTCCCCGTGAGAACGCCGCGAAAATTTACAGCGAAGTCTGCGCATCGGTGACGGCGCTACAGACCTAGCCCGGACACGCCATGCACGTGCAGAATGATGCGCTTCCCCGTACCGATTCGCAGGCATGGGCAGTATCTCCACGTTGCGTCAAAATTTCGGCCTAAAAAGGGGAAATCCGTGTCGTTGATAAAATTCGACCAATAACGGTAGTCTACATAACGTCAAGCTGTGGATTGCGTCCCAGAATCAAAGGCTTGCGAGCAGTATCATAGTGTCTGGTTCATCACTTAGCCTAAAAGCCCAGCCTTATGGAAATGGTCGTTCCCCTAGCAGCGCTACTGTCGTTCAGCTCCGTCGGTTACATGCTGCTGGCTGTGCGACCTTTTGCGCATATCGAAGAACCAGGGAACCTGACGATCGGGCTAACGTTCTTCGTGGTCGGATTGTGGGTGCTCGGTGGCGTGGCAGAGCTGCTGGCCAGCTCCTATGTGCTGTTTTCGATAGGCCGCTTGGGCCACTTCCTCGGCACGACAATTTTGCCACTCACGTTGCTCATCTACTTTCGCCAATACACGGGTCGTCCAATTTCGCGAAGCATGATCCTGGTTTTGATGATTGTGCCCGTTGTTTCAATCTTTGTTGCGGCAACAAATTACTGGCATGAGTTCATGTGGTATTTGCCGGCAACGAATGCAGCAGGTGAATTTCTTACCCGACCCTTGCAGTGGGGACCGTGGTTCCTGTACCTGCACGTCCCTTACAATTACTTGATCGTCGGCATGGGCGTCATGACTTTGGTAATGCACAGCACCGCCGTTGCACCAGCCAACCGGCGGCGGCTCTTCATGCTGGCTGGCGGGACGACCGCACCGATCATCGCGATTCTGGCCTACGATCTTGGCTACGGACCCAACACGCTGTCCTTGTTGCCGATCGTGTTTACCGCGTTGCTGCCAATATACGCCTGGCTGTTCTTAGGTGAGAAAATCGCTGAGTTTGCGCCACTCGCTTACGAAACCGTGTTCCAGAATATGCAGGATCCCGTTGTTGTTGTGGATGATCAAAGACGCATCATCGGGCTAAATCACGGCGCAGAATCCATGCTCAATATAAAAGAAAGCGATGCATTGCGGGCGTCTCTTGAGTCTGTTTTCGGCGAAGAGGTGCCGGAGGTTTACACCGTACTGGAAACTGGCAAACCGCAACGGATGATGACCACTACCGGGCGATTCCTGCACGTCCAGGTTTCACCCATCAAATGCGGCAATGGTGACAGTCGCGGTGACCGGGTTCTGATGTTTCGTGATGTCAGCGACGTTGAAAAAGCAGAGCGCGAAGTGCGCAATAGTGAACTGATGTTACGGACACTTTTTGATCATTCGGTCAATGGAATTGTTCGCCTGCGCTGGGTCACCGATGAATCTGGCGAAAAGAGTCTGCGATGTATCTTCGCAAATGCTGCTGCTGGCCGTTTCTTGCTCACCGATCCGGATAGCATGATTGATCGATCAGTTGATGACCTGATCGTACTCGCATCAAGCGGACTGGATGATGATGCGGCGGCGAAAGTGCGAGATCAGTTTCGGGTAGGCACGGAACTCGGCGAAGTCGTCGATGCGGAAGCTCGTATTGGAGCGAAGGGTACGGGAAAATGGATGCGGGTTATGGGAGAACCTGTGGGTGATGATGTAGCTTTAACATTCGTGGATATCACGGACACGAAAGCCAAAGAGATTCACATGGAATCGATCGCGAGGTCTGATCCGTTGACCGGAGTCCTGAATCGTCGTGGATTCGAATGTGATGCCGCGCAATACATGGCCAACAGCGACGACGAGGCGACCGGTGCCTTGTTGTTCATTGACCTGAATGACTTCAAACAAATCAACGATGATTACGGACACCAGATTGGTGACCAGTTGCTTATTATTGCGGCTGACCGTCTCCGCAGCAGCTTGCGTGGCTGTGACATCATTGGGCGACTCGGAGGCGACGAATTCGTCGCACTGGTGCCTGATGTGAGCGCCGAGATGGTGCAGAACCTGGCGGAAAGACTGACCGTGTCCCTGGAAGAGTTGTACCTGATTGGCAAAGAAAAGCTTGCCTGCCCTGCAAGTATCGGTTTGGCCCTTTATCCCGTGCACGCGAGCACGCTAACGGGTCTGCTGCGGGTCGCTGATCAGGCTATGTATCGGGCCAAGGCACGGAGTCGCGACGTAGCAACGGTCACATCGATAAGCAGGCTCGAAAAGGCGGGCTGAGTCTGCCATTCGGCAGCTGTCTCTCGAGGGCCGCAGCCCAATCTCAACCGGATAAATGCGCTGTGCCACCCCGGATCGATCAAGCTGTAATAAAGTGGCGTCAGACAGGGTCTCCAAGGAGAGTCAATTACAAAGGATCCATCATGAATTTCGGTCAAAAACTTGCTTACCTGACAATTGCTGCATTGTTGATCTCGACGACAATTTTGTCGCACTCAACTCGCGTCGCGGCGGCGGACTACGCCGAGCTGCCAGCGAGTGCGCAAGAAACAACACCCCTGAAAACAGGTGATCGTGCGCCAGCGTTTACGGTGAGGACCGTTGATGGCATGCCGTTTGAGTTCGACCCGGAAAGCCTTGAACGTACGACGATCCTGATTTCCTTCCGCGGCGGCTGGTGTCCGTATTGCAACATGCACCTGTCCGAACTTCGTACAGTTATCCCCCAAATCAGAGAAGCGGGTGTCGACATCCTGTTCCTGTCCAATGATGCG
>SMVA01045661.1_pt1 | contig 13032 bp, 11 predicted proteins | sample 2456451 | NCBI WGS metagenome assembly SMVA01 (sample SAMN11095933, study PRJNA526329) | marine sediment metagenome | biome: Marine sediment; feature: Surficial sediment; material: Deep marine sediment; isolation source: Hadal surficial sediment | place: Pacific Ocean | collected 2014-05 | depth...
CGTGGGTCGTATTCGCTGTCCCTGTCATAGACCTCAACGCCGATAACGTATTCCTTCAGCCGATCTGATTCTCCAGCGAGCGCCTTTTCGACCACGAACTGCAGGAACCACCGCAATCGATTCGCACTGGAAAATGTTGCACTCGACAGGAGTCGCTTGAGTTGCTGTTAAATTTCGTCCCGGCCCGGTGTCATGCCTCAAGTATCTCACACTGTAGACAGGCCACGTAATCCCGGCCGAAGGTTAGTAACCGTTACAAGTAACGGTTTGTACCTTGATGCAGCGTGATTCAATCCCAATACTTTGAATTCATCGGCAATATGGGAAGTACATCATGGATGCGTTTGTTCATCGACTATCGGAAATAGCGAAGATTACGTTGTTAGCAATAACAATAACCGCCAGTTCAGCCAGCCATGCTGGCGGTTGGGCCACGGCCGTGCTGAGTGAGATCCCTGAATTCGCGGTGCGCAACGAACCCGTCACCGTTACCTTTGCCATCAAGCAACACGGTATCCGACCGCTCAAAGCGCTGAGCATACGCATTTGGGCGAACAACATAACCACCGGAGAAAACCGCACCTTTGGCGTCAGGGAACTCCGAGATGGTCTCTATACCAGCGAGCTTAACTTCCCGTCTCGCGGAACCTGGGACTGGGAAATAAAGACAGGGTGGCCCGGCCCTTCAGCAATGCCCCGGATTGAAGTGATAGAGCCTTCCGAGGTGTGGGCGCAGGAGATAACGAGCTATCAGAAAGGCGCTAGTGTGTTTGTTGCCAAGGGTTGTATTACTTGTCACAACAATACGCGGATTCAATTAGACAAAGCGATTTCTCTTAAGATAGACGTTGACCTGACGCACTATTCTGCAAGCCCGGAGTTTCTCCGCCGGTGGCTGAAAAATCCGAGGAGCGTCAGGCCGACAAGTACAATGCCCGATCAGAATCTCAATCAGGACGACATAGATTCCCTGGTGGCCTTTTTCGGAGGAGACAACTCTTGACAACCGGCGGTGGTTAAGTCTGGACATCGTGATGAACAGGCTCTTATTGTATTCCGTTAGAACGCATAGAGCACTGAACCAGAATCTCTTACTTCGAATAAATCATATGGAATATGCCAGGGGTTCCGATGGGCCAGTACCGTTAATTCAACCTGCCACTTCTTGCTCATAAATAGATTCGCCTCTCTGCAATTTTGCAGCAATTTTTGCGGTTTGTTGTCCCGCTCTTCTGGTTGGGCAGTGCGCAGCAAGATTCCTGACCACGCCGACAAAAATGTTCTCAATTATCGAATCATCCTTCCAGGCTCGAGCCTGGGATACTGCAGCATCCAGCACTTGTAAGCTATGAAAATCAAGATCTTCCCGTACCGTGGCCAGGACCAAACAGTCGATCAATTCGGTAACGGGGTGTCCTGATGAAATATATCGAGCGGCAATATTCGCTACATGATCAATGTTTGAACGCTGATCCAACTGTATCAGCAGTAAATCGAGCAGATCCTCTTTCTCGCCTGGCAGATCTGTCGTGATATTTTTCTCTGAAGGTAATTTTGCAGCAGGGACATTGAGAAAACGATCAATGTAAACACTGATCGCTGCCTGAAATATTGCGCGAACCACCTGGGGTGTGGGGCTACGTTTTACGGCTTGATAAACCGCATTCGAATGGATGTAGGTGTGCTGCGGATTGAACCAGTCTGTCACTTCGTTTGAGGTCGAAAATCGGGCTAACCTTAACGCCGCTGCGTAAGAAACTTCACGAGCGAGTCGCAAGGGTGAAACATTATTTGCCAGGGCAGACTCAAGATCACGAAGAATCGCGATGGGATCATCACCTGACAAGGTCGCAAGTAAACCCTTATCAATCTTCCCCTCACCGGAATTGTTTTCCAGGAGAGCTGGCAATCTTTCATTGAGCTCAGACAATGGCGTCACAATATCAATGGGATGTTGCCAATTTGTACTCTCTTCCTCGCCCCGGGATTGCGTCAGACCCTCAACTAGAAGAGGCAGTAGTATGTTGTGCGTATCCCCAAGATGGTCTTTAAATTCAAATACCTTGTTGCAGTCCTCGAACAAATGCCCGCCATTAGCATAAAGTCGCTCGCTCGCTACGCCGAACAACAGATCTGCAAGTTCTTGCTCAGATGCCAGTCTACCGCCGGTCAACAGTGTTCTTTCTGCCCCATCTCGATGCCGCGTCATGACCCATTGAGTCAACCATTGCTTCAATCGCGCGTGATCATATGCCTGACTTTCGAGTGGGTCCTTCCTGCGATGTGGCACGGCTGATATCGTTTCGCTCGCAATCTGTCGAGTCGCATAGAGCATACCCTGATACAAGGTGTCCTTACCCAGATATTGAGCAAGATTTGAGATGCATCCCAGACGCGTCAAGCCCTCGGAAAATCGCGACAGGTTTTTTGACGCGTATGAAACAATATCGCTGAGCAATGCCTTAAAATCATCGCTTTGTTGCAACACTGTCAGCAGGCTTTTTGCCTGGACTAAAGCAATATCTTGTTCAATTCCCTGGATGAGTCGGCGCCGATAAAACGATTCGCTTCGTAGCGTGGCAGGGCGCCTTGCTACATAAACGATATTGTCTCGAATCCAGGTAGAAAAATGTTGCACATCATCCGCCCAGAGATCGAATGTACAACCACTTTTAAGATCAAAGCGAGCCTGGTGCCAGTGACACGTCAGGATCCCGTCCTTTACTGTACCTCGGTCCAGGGGGAACCCCATATGCGGGCAACGATTGTCGACCGCATAGACATCATTGTCTTCTGCAAACACGGCAATGTTATGTTGATCGCCACGCACGACGATCACGCCCTTATCCAGGAGCTCAGAGAATGTCGCAACTCGAACGCCGTTTTCGGTATCCTTGTCCAGATTTTCCATGTCGGCTCTCATCATTTAATAAAGTATTTACTTTACTATAAATAATCGCTTTGTCAACCAGAAGTGGTACCGATAGGATTGATACCGCCTTACCACTTATTCCGCAATTCTCGTAGTTTGACAAATACTGTTTTTGGATCCGGATCATCAGGCAGGTCTGGAAATTCTGCCCTGAGCTTTGCAATAACCGTTGGGCTCTGGAGCCGAAAAAATGTATTCACTTCCTTTTCCAGACCCAGGGTTGAAACGAGCGCAGCGTCAGTATTCTGGTTTTCTATCTTCTTTAGCAAGGCGCTTGCCTGTTCATTGTCCGGTTCCCGGGACAGGGTGAATTCAAGATTGTTGCTGATGTAGTCATGGCCAGGGTAAATCCGAGTATTGTCGCTCAACTCCGAAAGCTGGCTGGCAAAGGTTTCATAGAGTTCGTTGGGATGGCCGCCGTTGTGACAGTTACCCGCTCCGGCGTTGAACAAGGTATCACCCGAAAACAATCCTGGTTCATCCGTTTGCGATAAAAGACAAACATGAGACATCGTATGTCCCGGGGTGTCCAACGCGAGAAGCTCTACGGTTTTACCCACCTTGACCACATCTCCTGCGGATAACCCGACATCCATACCTGGGATACTGCCGCTGGCCTTGTGGTGAGCTAACAGTTTTGCACCTGTTGCAGCGATTACCTTCTGATTACCACCGGTATGATCACCATGCTCATGGGTATTGACAATTTGAGTGATGGTCCAGCCATTTTGCTTCGCAGCCAGCAAGCATTTCTCGTGATCCAATGGATCAATCGCGAGCGCTTCACCCGTCTCCGGGCAGACGATCAGGTAGTTGAAGTTGCGGTATGCATTACCGGTCCAGATTTGTTCGACGATCATCTTTAATCTCCTAGAATAGTGGCAGCCTTCACCAAGGATTGACATCACAGAAGGCTTATTTTGCCAAGTTCCTATTTCTAAAGATACCAGCCTGTGCTGTGCGATTTTCCAGCAGCTAATAGTATTGAGGAGAAATCAGGCGCCCCCGGGTTTGAAAGTACGCGTTTGCGAGGGACAGGCTCACCGATATCATGATTTTTCCAACCAGTGGAAAGTTAACAGGTCACATCGATCACGTGGTTGAGGCAGCGGTAGTTGGACTACTGGCCGCCCATCCCGCCAGGATACTGTGCTAACCGAAGCCTGCTTTGCCAGGCCAACATAGATTATTAGTCTGTTCGGTCATTCAAGAACCACGCCAAGAATGCAAGATTGCGAAAAAGAGAAGAGACCTTTGGCGAAGGTCTACCATGGGCCCCTGTACCTAACGAACGGATTGTGCACTAATGGTTAATCCGACGAAGAGACACAGACAATGGAAGTTTCCGCCTACAACACGTACGTTAACGAAAAAGATAATCGAGACCTTTCTCAAATCCCTGGTACCTATGGCTATCCAATAATTGGCCACACCTTTGACTTTCTCAAAGACCCACTGGCATTGACCCTAAGGAACTATCAACAATATGGGCCAGTGTTCCGTCAGTCCCTGGCGTTCCAACGCGTGGTCGCTACCGTTGGACCAGACATGGTTAAGCTAATCACCCTCGACCCAGACAAGGTATTTTCATCCCGTATGGGATGGGAAGGCCTGACCGGCGAGTACTTTTCAGGCAGTCTGATGTTAATGGACTTTGATGACCATCGTCTGCAGCGTCGCCTTATGCAAACTGCGTTTAAGACGAACTCAATGCGGGGATACATTGATAGTGTCAACACGATCACCAAAGATACAATAAGTACATGGCCCACAGACCAGTCGTTGGCATTTTATCCAACGATTAAAGCACTGTTGCTGGACATTGCCGCAAAAGTCTTCCTGGGTGCGCAGCTGGATGAAGAAGGTGCGGCCCTCAACAAGGCATTCATCGACTTTGCGGGCGGCACGGTTGGAATAATCAAGAAGGACTGGCCGGGGCTGCTGCATCGCAAGGGCCTACAAGGCAGACGTGTTCTGGAAAAATTTATCTGGCAGTCAATCGACAGTAAGCGCCAGGGAGATGGCACAGACATGTTCAGCCACTTCTGCCACGAGAAAAATCAGCAGGGTGACTACTTTAGCCATCAGGAAATTACGGATCACATGATCTTCTTGCTGTTCGCGGCGCACGATACAACAACGAGTGCTTTGACAATGGTCATGCACCTGTTGGCACAAAATCAGGACTGGCAAGAGCAACTTCGGGGTCAAATACTTAGTAGCAATATCAATGAGCTGAACTATGATCAGCTCGACGCCATACCCTTAATCGAATACACCTTTAACGAGGTGTTGCGCATGTACCCGCCTGTTGTCGGTGTTATCCGCCGCACGACCAGACCCTGTGAAATTGCCGGCCATAAGTTAGACGCCCATACTGTGGTAATGACTTCTATACTCGCCAACCACTACCTTGAGGAATATTGGCGGGACCCTTTTAAGTTTGACCCAATGCGATTTGCCCCAGGTCGGCAGGAACATAAGCAACATTCATTTTTGTGGGCACCCTTTGGTGGTGGCGCACACAAGTGTATCGGCCTGCATTTTGCTGATATGTTGTTTAAGTGCGTTCTGTTTCAAACGATCAAAACTTTTCGCGTCAATTTCGTTCAAGAAACCCAGGCTAACGACAAAATACAGTATCTACCCTTTCCCAAACCCAAGGATGACTTACCCCTTATTTTGAGCAATGTGTAGGCGCACTAAGGAGCAACACCTGGCACAAGCAGAAAAAACCAACATTGTATTCATCCTTACCGATGACCAGGGCATCTGGGCGGCAGGTTGCTACGGCAATCCTGAAATTCGCACACCCAATATTGACCGCCTGGCGGCCACCGGTGTCCGCTTCGAAAATTTCTTTATCACCATCCCTGTTTGCTCAGCCAGCAGGGCGTGTTTTCTTACGGGTCGAATTCCATCCCAACATGGTGTCCACGACTTCCTGACAGGCAAGGCAGACATGGGCCCGGATGCAAAATCTTTTATGGATGATGAGATCTGTTACACCGATGTGCTGGCTGAACATGGCTATACCTGCGGTCTTTCGGGCAAATGGCACCTGGGCGACTGCATATTGCCGCAGCACGGATTCTCTCACTGGTTCGCACATCCCCATGGCGCCGGTCAGTACAACGATCAAGAAATGATCCGCAACGGTGTTACGGAAGTCGCACCTGGGTATGTGACAACAGCGATCACCGATGACGCCCTGTCCTTTATCGACACCCACGCCAACGATAACAATCCGTTTTATCTCAGCGTGAACTACACAGCGCCACATTCTCCCTGGGCAGGTCACCCGCAGGAAATTGTGGATTCCTATGACGATTGTGCATTTGATTCCTGTCCCCAGGAACCACGTCACCCCTGGGCGATTACCCCGCGCAATGCAGACCTGAACAAGCCGGACCCGACGACCCTGGGGTTAAGCGACAATCTGGGTAATCGCGAAAGTCTAAAGGGTTACTTTGCTTCGGTGACGGCGATGGATATTGATGTAGGCCGAATCGTCGATAAGCTCGAAGCCCTTAACCTGCGCGACAATACCCTGGTGATTTTTGCTTCCGACAACGGTTACTCCTGCGGTCATCACGGCTTCTGGGGAAAGGGCAATGGCACGAACCCGGTGAATATGTACGAAAACTCAATTAAGGTGCCCTTTATTGCTTCCCATCCGGGTGTTCTTCCCCAGGCTATGGTGCAGTCAGCGATGATCGCGTCCTATGACTTGATGCCGACCCTGCTTGAATACGTTAATTTACCCCTACCCGACACCCAGTTGCCAGGCGAGTCATTCTTGAGCGCACTGCACGATGAACAGGCGCCAGGACGCGACACCGTGATCATTTATGACGAATATGGTTACTGTCGCATGATTCGTACCCGGCAGTGGAAATATGTACACCGCTATCCTGACGGACCCAACGAGCTATGGGATCTCGTCAAGGATCCGAATGAACTCAAGAACCTGATTGAAGACCCTGACCAGCAAACACGCATCAAGGATCTTAAGGCGCAAATGGAAGCCTGGTTCGACGAATACGTCGACCCTAACCTGGATGGTATCGGTTTTGATGTCGGTGCGGGTCAGCACCGACCGGTGGGTATCAAGTGGGACGATGGCACCGATGCTTTTGTTTACACAGCAATCAAACGACGGCGAATCGAAAAGCAAGGCGAGTAGTTTTAGTCGCTCCTGATCCCCGCAACGCTCTTATGATATCGTCACTGGCGACTGACAAAATAACATCAGGTGTCGCGTGAAAATACTTCAAGATATTAGAGTGCTGGATCTCAGTAGAGTCATCTCAGGTCCTTTTTGTAGCCGAATGCTGGGTGACCTTGGGGCTGAAATTATCAAGATTGAATCACCAAGAGGTGATCAGCTCAGAAATACAATTCCCATGAAAGGGCAATTCTCTGCTTCATTCACCCAGTTCAATGCCGGTAAGAAAAGCCTTTGTATTGACTATCGTACTGAGCGCGGTGTTGAGCTGGTCAAGCAGTTAGCCGGTAAATGCGATGTCTTCCTTGAAAACTTTCGTGCCGGGTTGCTCGCTGAAACAGGGTTAGGCTATGACGAAATCAAGGCAGTGAAGCCTGACATTGTTTATTGTTCAATTTCCGGATTCGGTCAAGCAGGGCCAAATGCGGGAAGACCTGCTTATACAGATATCATTCAAGCCCTGAGCGGTTTCGACTATGCTGCCCAGAAAATGTTTGGCAATGAAACGGACAGCCCACCAGGATACCCGGCATCTTTAGGAGATACCTGTGCTTCGCTGAATGCAACCATCTCAATTCTCGCGGCATTGTATCACCGGGCTGTGAGCGGGCAAGGTCAGTACATAGATGTGTCCATGCTTGATTCCCTGATTGCATCCAACGATTCGACCTTGCAGCGAACTATCTTCAGCGACGGTGAGCTGGATGAACCCAGTATTATTTTCCGACCGCCACTCAGGCTGAAAGACGGTTATATCGCGGCTTCTGTTGCCCTGAATTTTGAGAAAGTTGTCATGGCCATGGATCTCCCCGAACTCATCATCGATGAAAGATTTAAAACTGCCATGCTACAGCGGGAAAACATGATGGAATATATCAGCATCGTGGCAGAGTGGGCGCATGACAAAACGGTCGAGCAAGTGAGTGCCATTTTCGATGAGTATGATATCCCCTATGGCAAAGTGAATTCCTCCCAGGAAGTTGTGGACAGTCAGATTGTTAGTGACAGGGAGATGAAGGTTGATCTGACATTGCCAGGAGGGGTTTTAACTTCTGTGATTAACACACCTTTCAATTTCTCCAGTGGCAAATCCAGACCGCAGGGGCCACCGCCTTTGCTGGGAGAGCATAACGATGTCGTTCTGCGCGACCTGCTGGGATTATCCGATGATGCCCGCCAATCACTCGTTGATGAAGGCATAATAGACTCTCATACGGGTGAATCAAGGAGCGAAGTATGATCATCGATATTGAATGCGACATCCCGACAAAAGAAGTCAGGGAAGCTGATCTTGCCGGATATGAGACGACCGAAGATGAAGGCATGGCTAACTACATCAATATCTTCGGTGCCAAATGGGCAGAAGATGCTGGTATGAGCATCGAAGAGTTTGAAGTCGCAAAAAAGACCATGAAGCCAATGGAAGTAAGGCGAACAATCGCATCACGAGCGGTTGATACCGCCCCCAGTGAAGATGAATTCATCACTATGCTGGATGACGCAGGTATTACTCGGGCTTGTATCGGCACAGGACGCCACGCGTCAATAGAGCACACACTGACCCTGGCTGCCAAATATCCGGATCGATTCATTCCCTGGGCTCGTATCAGCCCCAGGTCAGGTATGACAGGTGTGAGGGAGTTGGAATCCCTGGTGAAGGAGCGCGGTCTTAAGGGGCTCGAGGTTTCATGCTTTAGAGAAAAAATGCGAGCCAACGACAAGAAGTATTATCCCCTGTATGCCAAGTGTGTAGAACTCGGCATTCCGGCGCGAGTCTATTGCACCATGAATTATGCCTCTGACCGGCCGATGGATCTCGGTCGTCCACTCTACCTCGACGAGGTCTGCTGTGATTTCCCTGAACTAACAGTGATCGCAGGACTCGGCGGCTGGCCCTGGGTACCGGAACTTGTCGGTGTCGCCAGAAGGCATCAGAATGTTTTTATTGATCTTGCCGCACACAGACCGGCACATATACCCAAATCAGGCAGTGGTTGGGAGATGATGCTTCAGTTTGGCAATACGCTGCTGGCTGATCGAATGTTGTTTGCCAGTTCCTGGGTTACACTTGGCCTTTCCCTAAAGGAAGTCGTTGAAGAATTCAAGACGATTCCCATACGCGACAGTGTCAGACCATTATGGATGGGTGAGAACGCTGCAAGGTTGCTGAAAATCTAATGGCACTTCACAATGAGTGACGGTCGGTCAGACAATCGCTTCGAACGTCATCCGGTACTTACCTGGATATTCATTGTCTCGGTAGTGACGATCATGTTCGAGCTTGTGCTGATCGTTGCGGATCTGGAAATTGTGCGTTTTGCGGCTGACTCGCGCAAGATATACCAATATCACGAGCACTGGTACACGGACTTCGAAGCGAACACTTCTACGACCATGCGTCTGAGCGACAGTGAGAAGTGATTTTACGTCAATTTTCTCGTGACCGTTAATGAACTCGGATTTCGCTGGCATGACCGGGTAATGGATCATCCATTACCCGACCCGTCCGTGAAGCCAATCATCCATACGATTGGCGATTCATTTACGATGGGCTGGGGAGTGAATTATGATTCCAGTTATCCGACAAAACTACAGGAGCTTTTTGATCCCGGCGGTACTGTACTCAATCTGGGTCTGAACGGTTATGGCACGATTGGTGCGACGGGGAAATCACTGATTCTGACCCAGAATTACCCACCTTCAGCGGTTGTATACCTGGCCACAGAAAATGACTATACAGATGATAAAATGGCGCTACGACACGCCGCGCGGCCGCTGATTCTGCGTGCGCTACTTGACCAGGTCAATGCATTGCGCAAACATACCCGACCGGCTAATGTCTGGTATGCCGTACGCTGGTGGTTATTTTATCGATCGAATCGGGTGCCGACCGGTACTCCCTGGTTGGACCCACATGGTGTAACGATTTCCCGACTCGAACTCAATGGCCCATCCAATCCGGAAATCGGTAGCGCATCTAAAGTGGCTTTGCGGACCTTTATGGACGAATTACAGCGGCAGGGCGTCCCCCTCTTTGTTATTGGTCATGGTGACGGTCCGGTGGTTGCCGACATTGCTCGCTATGCAAAAGAGCATGGCGTGCAGAGTTACCTGATCGATTTTCCGGAGGCACTGCGTCAGCGACGTGATGGCCATCTCAATGGTGAGGGAAATGCTCGACTGGCTGAATATGTTTACGAACTGCTCCTTGCCAACGGTATTGGGAAGTCGCCTCAAGAAGTAATGGTGTCGCAGTAGAATGGCAGCATCAACCCAGGAGTTTGTATGAGTTGTAATATTCTTGGCATCTCAGCCTATTATCATGACAGTGCGGCAGCACTGGTGCAGGACGGCGAGATTAAGGCTGCAGCCCAGCAGGAACGTTTCTCACGCAAGAAACATGATGCTGCATTTCCCGCAGAAGCCATTCAATACTGCCTGGGCAGCGTTAACCTGAGTATTAAAGACGTGGATTATGTCGTTTTTTATGACAAGCCCCTGGTTAAGTTTGAACGTTTGCTGGAAACTTATCTGGCTTATGCACCCCTTGGATTTCGTTCTTTCGTTGCCGCTATTCCGATCTGGCTGAAAGAAAAACTCTACCTCAAGGCAACGTTAAAAAAGGCGCTGGCGGAACTCGGTAACCTCAAAGAAAAAGAGTTGCCGCCGCTGATGTTTACCGAACATCATCAGGCCCATGCGGCTTCTGCATTCTTCCCAAGCCCTTTTGATAATGCGGCGGTTCTATGTCTCGACGGTGTCGGCGAATGGGCCACCAGCAGCATTTGGAAGGGAGAGGCGAATCAGCTTGTTCCCCAGTGGGAAATCCAGTTTCCCCATTCCCTGGGATTGCTCTACTCGGCGTTCACTTACTATACCGGTTTTAAAGTCAATTCCGGTGAATACAAACTAATGGGTCTGGCACCTTACGGCGAACCAAAATACGTCAACCTGATACTCGATAATCTGTTGGACCTAAAGCCCGATGGCAGCTTTCGTCTGGACATGAGTTATTTTAACTACGCCACTGGTTTGACCATGACTAACAAGAAATTCTCGAATTTGTTTGGCGCGCCAGCGAGAACGGCGGAGTCCGAGATCACCCAGCGTGAGATGGATCTGGCACGTTCAATTCAGGTGGTAACCGAGGAGATCGTTCTCAAATTAGCCCACAGCATTCACAGCGAACTCAAGCAGGATAAACTCTGCCTGGCGGGAGGCGTTGCACTTAACTGTGTTTCCAATGGCCGTCTGCTGCGCGAAGGACCATTCGACGACATCTGGATTCAACCTGCGTCAGGTGATGCAGGCGGCGCGGTTGGTGCTGCATTGGCTATCTGGTACGAATATCTGGGAAACAACCGGCAGGCACTCAGCAGTGATTCAATGCACGGCAGCTACCTGGGACCGCGCCACGACAATCTGACTATCAGGGACTACCTTGATTCCGTTGGAGCCCATTATCGTCAGGTTGAGGATAGCGATCTAATCCCGGAAGTTGCCCGCATTATTGCCGGGGAAAAAGTTGTTGGCTGGTTTCAGGGGCGCATGGAATTTGGTCCCCGGGCCCTTGGAGGCCGATCCATTATAGGCGATCCACGAAGTATCAAAATGCAATCGGTTATGAATTTGAAAATCAAGTATCGGGAGTCTTTTCGCCCATTCGCACCGGCTGTAAAAGCTGACAAGGTCGCTGAGTGGTTTGATTTTGATACCTGCAGCCCTTATATGCTGATGGTGGCGAACGTGTCAGATGACAAATGTCTCGACATGACCGATGAACAAAAACAATTGTTTGGGATTGAAAGACTCAACGTGCCCCGTTCTGAAATTCCCGCCGTGACCCATGTGGATTACTCAGCTCGCATCCAGACCGTCCATAAACAAACCAATCCACGCTTCTATCAGCTACTCGATGCATTCGAGGCGCTGACGGATTGTCCGGTGCTGGTGAATACATCTTTCAATGTCCGGGGTGAGCCGATTGTCAACAGTCCCGAGGATGCCTATCGATGCTTTATGCGCACCGAGATGGATTACCTGGTTATGGAAAACATTATTTGTTTTAAGCAAGACCAACCTGCCTGGCAGGAATCGACAGATTGGCAAACCGAGTTTGAGTTGGATTGATGGCTAATTCCAAATCAACAGGCGTAGTTGTGCGGCCCGACAAACGCCAACTGCGAATATTTGGATTGATGTTTAGTGGTATTGTCGCCACCATCTTTGGTATCGCACTACCACTGTTGTTAGACAGACCGAGTCCTGTCTGGCCATGGATTATCACGGTTGTGATGGTGCTCTTTGTTCTTGTTGCGCCTCGACTACTCATCTATATTTACAGGCCCTGGCTTAAGTTTGGGGCCATTGCAGGTTGGATCAATACACGAATTATTCTATTTATCATGTTCTATGGTTTGATCACACCCACTGGTCTGATCATGAGGCTGTTTGGCTCGGACCCCCTGAGAAAACGTTTTGAACCCGACAGTGACAGTTACCGAATTACCAACCAACCCCAATCGAATGACCATATGGAGAAGCCATACTAATGTGGGATTTAATAAAAGACCTTGCCGGTTTTATGGCAAAGCGTAAAAAGTATTGGATGGCGCCCATTATATTGGTCATGCTGTTACTTGGCGGGCTCATAGTATTCGGCGAAGGCTCAGCAGTTGCGCCGTTTATCTATACTCTCTTTTAGTAGTCAGATACTCATGGATCAATGATGCTACCTGTGGAAAAGGTCTTGTAAAAAGTGATTTCCCCACATGCAACTACCACTGCGAAATCCTGAGAATGTACTTCATCCAGAAAAATGAGGCAAGAGCGGGTAAAGAGTTCACTACTCAAGCATATACTGGAACGGGTA
>SMVA01346868.1_pt1 | contig 13030 bp, 19 predicted proteins | sample 2456451 | NCBI WGS metagenome assembly SMVA01 (sample SAMN11095933, study PRJNA526329) | marine sediment metagenome | biome: Marine sediment; feature: Surficial sediment; material: Deep marine sediment; isolation source: Hadal surficial sediment | place: Pacific Ocean | collected 2014-05 | depth...
CCCGTGATCTCCTGCAGGTTCATGCCGGCGCGCTCGACCGCCTCGTCACAGATCACTGAGAGGTTCGGGTCGAATAAAAATGAGCCGGTGCTTGCCATCGTTAGAACCTCAGTCCGCTTTCAGCGCCGAGCGGACTGTTGATCGGAGTGCCATTGACCTGGCCTGGGCCAGAATCTTTTGTCGCTCCAGCCCCGGACGCTGTGGCTCCTGGCACCCACTCTCTGAGTTCCCACCTGTGCAGCAAGCCATGGACAATGCCGTCGCGTCCGAGCGTCGTGAACATGGTTTCGATCTCGGCTGCCGACAGGGCACGATCATAAAGTCGGCAATCCGCCATGAACGCATTGACCTCACGCTCTGGGCTGCCAGCTACATCGACGGCTGCAATGCGTGTCGCTTTCGCACTGCCCACGACATTGCCTGTCTGCGCTCCCGTGGCCGCCAACACTCCATCAAGGTAGAACCTTTTGTTCGCACCATCGTAGGTTCCTACGAAGAACCGCCATGCAGGTGCCCCAGTGGGACCTGGACTGCTTGTCAAAACAACACCACCAGCCCCGGTGTCTAATACGAAATCAACCTCTGGTGGCCCGGTGCCGTCATACCCCAATGACCATTCCATAGCCGAAGCAAGCAGGCCGTCACCCTTGCCAAACATTATCGTACGCTCAGGGCCGCGCTGGTTGATCTGTATCCAGCACGCCATCGACATCGCTCCGCTAAATGCCGGAGCCAACGTACCCAGATCAATCGCCTCGTCCTGCGCTGGCGGAGTATTGACACCTGGAAAGTTGGTGGACATCAGTCAAACTCTATCCCGACTTCCAACAATGCCCAGTCGCCAGTAAGGTTCGTACCGACAGGCGGTATCCTTATCAATTCAAACTGCGTCAGTTCTCCTGGTGTGGCAGCCACTGTCGCCATGGTGAAGGTTTGCGAATCGTACTGCCATAGCTCGTTAGTCGGCAGGTCTATGTCGGTCAATGCCGGCAAAGGATCCCACGCATCGACCGCTCCATTGTCAGCAAGGCCTCTCTGAGCCAGTCGCAACCCCACCTGCCGTGTTCCGGCCGGCGTCGTTTCAGCCCTGGATACGAAGCTGATGGTCATGTTGCTTGCGCCGCTTGGTATTACAAGCTGCCATCCGACACCCTCCTGAGTCGTGTCATCAAACAGCCTTACGCTGAGACCAGCGTTGTTGCTATCGGCAGCGGCAGGCGCCAAAGCATTAACATTCCAGTCAGCATTGTTGGGATTCTGCAAATCCGCCGATGAAAATGAAAACTTCTGCTTCGCATCAAATGCAGCGGCAATCGCAGCCTGAACGCCTCCGCTTGTGAGTTCTTCAAGGCCTCCGCCTCCGAGGGCCATGACTTAAGCTCCGTGCGAGGCTTGTACAACCTCGAGCGACACATCGTCACCGGTCAGCACTGCATTCGACTTCAAGCGAATCGCTCTCACCGGGAAGGCGAGATTGCCGGTCGTGTCCGCGGCCACATTCACCAGGCTGTCGTGATCGAAGACGTTGACCGTCGGGAACAACAGATCAAAGTCACTACCGAGCCACGAGCCAACCTGTGGCTGCGGATCGTTACCCCGGCGAGCCAAGATGTTGGACAGTGTCAGTTCGACCGTGAGATCGGCTGTCGCTGCACCGATGGCGATTCCCATCGCTACCTGGAAGTCAGTCCGCAGATAATCAAGCGGCAGCCAGTTGCTTGAGACAATCGTCAGTGTGCCGACCTGAATTGCTCCGGCGGTATCGTCGTCGACCTCGACCGAAGTCACGGTCGTGAAGGCCTGCACCGTGGAGACGGTGCCGGTATCTGGACCGTCTACCGCTTCCGAACGGAAATTGCCTTTCTTGTCGGTACCCTTGACCAGGAACCTCCGCGCTGAATCATCGGCGGCCGAAGTGATCACGACCTGCCGGCGGAAGTCCATGGTGGCTACGCCGTCTGAGGCAAACGCGCCGTCGAGAGTCAGTGCCTGCCGCCCTCCGGCAGCAGGCGTCTGAGATGTCGCAACAGCATCTGGATCAGTAGCGGCGTAGGGCGAGATATTTAATACTCTTGGCCTCATGATGTGGCCCTCCTATTCGCTGTGATTAGATGGCTGACGGTACGCGCTGTCTCGAGTCAGTGTAGTTCTCGCCCAGACCTTCCTTGGTGAGATCCGCCAGGTACGTTACCTCGATGTCGTCAGTTAAGGCGATAGGAATGTAATCCGCACGTTGATCCACGCTGGTCGCAGTTGGCGCGATGTTGTTGCCAGCGTTGTAACTGCCAGTGATCTCGACGGTGCTACCCTCGACAGCAAGGTGGGTTTCCATCCTGCCCGTTGTGTGGCTGGCGAAAGTGTTTATTGCTTTCCTTCTCAGCCCACGAGGTCCGGTTTCCTGTTGGCCGATAGAAACGACACCGGCTGTATCGTCATCGACGATGACGCGCCTGATCTTGGTGAAATGCTTGTTACCTTCGACCGTGGTCGCGTTCGGGCCTGCACGTTCTTCGGCCATTGGTCTGCCGTTGGCATCATCGCCGAGAATCGTGAATGTCCTCGCGCTTTCGTTGCCAGCCGCAGTGATCGAAAAACGACCGCAAAAAAGGTTAATACCAACGCCATCGACGGCATCATTGCCGTTGATATCCAGATCCTGTTCACCGCCAGCCGCTGGTGTCTGGTTCAGCGCGACCGATTGGTTGTCGCTCGAGCCTCCCTGAATAGCCTCGGTAACCATGACAGCGATGCGAATTCCTCGCAAAGTGTTGCCAAGCTCGTCGCCCATCCCGAAATCCGGATCAGCGAGATTAAAAGCAACGCCGTCGCCGGCCAGTATTTGTGATGCATGGGTCAGTGTATGTTTACTCATGACAGCCCTCCTTAGGGGCAGCGGCGCTTTTAAGCCGCGTCAGTTGTTGTAAATGGGGCCGGCACAGCGCCGACCCCACGGTCACGGATTTGCTAGGTGCCACCTCCCGGTGATCCGTATGCACCACGCCAGTCAGACCAGCCGTAGCTGTAGCGTTCCCGAGCCTTGTAGCGCAGGTTGCCGGTCTCGAAGTCGCCTTCGATTCCTCGCTGCACATTCTTGCGCACAAAATGCTTTGTGCCATCAGGGCAATCGGTCAAAAGAAACCAGGCATCCGGATCGGTGAATCGGTGATTCACACAGAACCCGTCGGCCACTGTTCCCAGTGTGTTGATTGCATTGATGTCGTTATCGCCTGTGCCGGTTCGATATGGCGACTGCAGGATCCGTGTTGCCACGAACTGCAGTTGCGTCGGCACTGCCATCTTCTTGATCTGACAGGCGATCGGGATTCCCCGATCATCGTCAAACTCAGAGATGTCTATAGCGGCCTGCTCCAAAGAAGCCTCGGACAGATCGGCTGCGACTGCCAGGGTGTTAGCCTGGACGCCACCACCGAACTGCGGATGCGATGCACTAAACAGCGGCACACCGTCACCACCCGGGAAGGTGGCATCGAAGCCGTTGTTAAAGATGTCCGCACCCTTAACTTCTTTGGTCTGTTGTAGTGAGCGAGCGAGCGCTCGAGCGTACTTGCTACCGATCGAACCGTACAAGCCGTCCTCTTCCGCTTCCTCAGTGATCGAGAAAGCCAAAGCGATCGTCTCATGCGTGTATCGGGCAACGTAACTCTCAGCCCCCTCGTCGTACGCGACACCCTCACCTTCAGGCTTGACCGGTGCTGCATCAAAGCCAGCGAGCAGGACATCTTCCTCGAAGGCCTTCACAGACCGTTCGATTGCGAAAAGATATTTCCACTCTTCTGGGTAGCGTGCGTACTCCATGCCGAACACCGTGTTCAGCCCTTCCTGCAGCTGCTTTCTAAAGTCAGCGCGATTCATAGCCATATGATTTCTGCTCCCTTAGATAATAGTTACAGTTGACCTGTTCTCATGTTGATTTATGAGAACCAGGGCGTCAGCAAACTCGCCAAAGTCGTTGTTGACCACAGGGCCAGCAAGCCCCAAGACCTTCAGTGTTCCCGTGCCGCCAAATGTTGCTTGGTCAAGCTCGAAAGCACTACGACCTGTGAATGAATTCCCCGCACCGACCAGATAGTCGGCCTGTGCGCCAACATCTGCTGCAGCCAGTCCGGCGGCGCCTGATACTTGGATCACGAATCTCATGTCGGGATCGTCGTATACCAGCGCCTCTACCGGGCTGCGGGGGTCCTCTTGTACTACGGTGCCTGCTATCCAGCGCGGCCGGAACTGCTGTTCGCCATTACTATCGACGTAACGTACGCCTGCGAATACGCCTATGGCGACATCGCTTGCTCCGACTACATCAATAAAAGCTCGACCATTCAGCAAACTCGCCGAACCCGTCGTCTTCACCGGGTCACCGGAAAAGATGTCGTTCGGATGCTGATCGTCGATGGCGTACGCCACTAACCTACCTGGCGTTCCGCCTGTTCCATGCCTTACTGGAAGCAGACCATTTGGTCTGTCCACGTTCATTCGGATAAGCCCTCCGCTATCACGTGATGGTTAATTGATCAAAAGTCGTCGTCGGCTGCCTCTACTTGCCTGGCCGTACCTGCGGCGACTCTCACCCTGGAGCGCGAAGCTGATCGGATATTTCCGAAACCAATATGGTCCTCGCTATGCACTCCCTTGACTTGCCGTTCGACCGCGCCAGTTTGCCGAGCTTGCTTTCGCTTGTAGAAGCGATCGCGTTGCTGAGCGACACGTTCGGGCATTTCCATCAGGATCAAGTCCTCTGCGCCGATGTAATCGCCTTCGCCCAGGCTGTCGTGTTGGATGATCGGCAGTGAAAGACCGCCCATGGCCGAAGCCTTGAGTGGTCGCCATCCCTCACGCATTGCCTTATTCAGGCGAGCGGTGTCTCGGACGTTTCCAAGACGTATCCGAATCCAACGGTTAACCATGCCCGACCGTGCAGGCGGAGCTTCAAGGTTTGACGGCCTGATCCACTCGGTGACCTCGTTATCGAGATCGGCCGTGTAGTCAGACGCGAACGCTGAATCGGTATTTTCATCATGTGGTGCCTCGTGCCCGGATCCGGCTGGATGCACCATCTGATCTGCAGTGTTGCGCTGGCCCTGCTTCTCGACCTTGCGCTTCTCGAGCGCCTTGCGCTTACCCTCCAGCATTCGCTTCGTAGCTGCGATCTGGGCTGGGGTTCTTTCTGGTTTCTCTGCCTCTGCCACCTGCGGATCAAATTCCTCAGAGCTATCGACATCGACATCAAACACGCTATCGCCTTGTCCAGGATTCATATCGCTCTCCTTTCTGCTTCACGCCTGTTGGTCTCGGCCACCTGCTTGGCATACTCGGCGCAATGTTCCGCGTTCTGGGGATCCAGATGGAACTTGACCATGTTTGCCTTGTGCGCAGCAGTCAGCGTGACCTTCGAGCTACTCTGACCGTTATCCCCGCGGCGCTGCGACCGTCGCGTTCCACCGGCCCCGCCGGGTAAAGCAACAGGTGACTTGCCGCGGCCTCTGCTTCTACCCTCATCAAGATCGATATCGATGTCGTCGGGGTCTACCTCGCGGAGGTCGTCGAACTTCTTGTCAAAGTTATGGTTGAAGCGAATCCAGTAGGCATCGCCGTTCGGGTCGAGACCCATCGCGACGAGCTTCTTGTCCAGCTTCCTGGCATACACGACTGCATCTTCATGGTCGGGATCGGACCACCAGGTCTCGTTGTCCCGAATGAATTGCATCGCGCGTTTGTTCGCTGGCAGTTCACCAGCACCACCGTCCAGGCTCTCGATGATTGACACAGAGGACTCGGCAGCAGCCTGCTTGGCTTGCTTGTCGCTGTTGAGTTTGATCAGTTGAGAATTCAGCGCAGACTGGGCTTTGGTATCGCCTTCCTCCATCGCCGCTTCCATCTCTTCAGTCAGCCGCGTTTCTTCCGCAGCGAACTCTTCCTCGATGGTGTCGACTTGCTGGCCAGCCTTGAGCTCAGCGACCTCTTGCTTGAGTGCGTTGACCTCGCCGGCAACGACCTCGCTTGCTTCCTCGAGGTCCACTTCCAACTGACTTATTTTGCGACTCTCCAGTGTTTCGCGTCGCTTGTCTTTCGAGCTACTGTCCCGATCGCCTGCGGACCTTGCGTCGGCATCGTTATCGGCAGCGCTCACAGCTTTCCCGGGGTCTTCCTCGTCAAGGTCAACCTCCACAAAAGCCTCGTCTGGATTCTCAGGGTCCTCGACCATGTCCCCAAACCCAGCGGTCGATACCGGCGTGGATTCACGGCGGATATCTTCGAACTGATAGTCGAAATCTTTCTTAGGCATGCTGCCCTCCAGCGGCCTGCGCATGAAACTTACAGAGTCCCGCGCACGTTGTCACGATGATTAGATCGCTAACGTATCAAGTCTCTCCGGCTGATCTGTCTCGCCCCACATCTCGGTGTCGGTGATCTGTACGAACTGCAAGCCGTCAATCGTTCGAAAACGAGTGCCGGCATTCTTGTAGAAAACTACCTTGTCGCCCAGCTTTGGGTTGTCCTCATCGCTGAGCTTCAGCCCAGAACGAGTCTTCGCCTTATAGGCCAGTCGCCCTACCGCAACCACCATTCCGACGTACGTTAGATACGATTCAATGTCTAAGCTTTCGCGTATCATCTGGAAACCCCATTCGGTGATCTCCTCCGGTTCGCGAATCATGACAAGGCATCGCCAGTACAACGGTCTGAACGGTACGTGCGGCGCCCGTGGCCTGTGCCACGGTCTCATGAAATTCCACAGCCGAACTCGCCAGCGTCTCTGATCTGCGCACCATGCTTCGATTTCATCGTACTTGGCATTAGCTGCCTTAGCTTTCGTGTCTGATGCAACGACCAGGTCAACGACTTGTTCAGCGGTTTTACTCATGCACGTAGTTCCTCCAGTTCATCTTCACCGGCATCGTCATCCGAGAGATCCACGACCCAGGCACGGAGATCATCGAGAGCCTGGACGATGCCAACCTTGCGGTTGTACTTGTCTAGGTCGAGACCACTGTCCATGGAATCGTGGGCATCTGAGATTTTTTCATCGATGCGATTCAGAATTTGCCGTTTGTTCAATGCATATAGCCCTCGTGACCAGGGCGATGGCGGTTACCAATCGGATGCGCCACCGTCCCCGGTCTGTTGGTTTTTCCCCATGGCACCGATCGCGCCGTCATTAGCTGACTTCGCTCCGTGTCCCATCGTGTTGCGCGCCATGCTCGGTTTGCCGTGATGAAGCTTCGACTTCTCCTCGCCTGACTCGCCCCCTCCCTGGATGTCCGTACTCTTCGAAGGTTTCTTATCGGCCTTGTGAGTCGCTTTAACGTGACTCACGGCTAATACTTCATCTTCTTGGAGCCGTGACCGGGGTTGCCCCCTTTCTCGTTCTCCATGCCGTCACCGGTCTTCTGGGCCTTGCCCATGGTGCCGTCGGCAGTGTCCTGCCCTTTGCCGGTCATAGCATCGCTCACTTTCGTGGCTGACCGGCCAGCATCCATGTCTGGTGATGGCTGTGGATGCTTCAGGTATGTGGTTCCCATAACCGAAGTCCTCCTCGTTGTGCGCTGATCTTTGCCGGCTCAGCGCTTACCGTGAAACCTCTCGTTGCAGCAACTCGTGGATCGCCTGTTGCTGTCCCTGACCGCCGGCATACAGTCGCCGGATGTAGGCCAGGAGTTCACGAAATCCTATGTTCAGTTCCTTCGCTGCCGCAGCGAATGGCCGTGGTTGTAGCGGTGGTCGCACTCCCCGGCGCTGCAGGAATGCCCTGGCCGCTCTAATCTCAGCTGGCGTTGGCGCTTTGGCCATCGGCCTTCTTCTTCGGTGTCCTGTTGGTCTCAGTCTCTAGCTTTCGTGACCGGCTGACCGGCGCCTGTACCAATGCCTGGCGTTTAGCCGCAGCGAGTTTCTTCTCGCGCTCGATGTCGGCTACGTTCTCCTGGTTCTTGCGTATCTCCTCGGCAGTGAATGCCTGCTGTTTCTGCGTCATCTCCTGCGCATGCTCTTCGGCAGCCTGGCGTTGCTTCTCCTGATGCTCAGCCTTCATGCGCTCGAGCTTGCCGATGGTCTCGGCATCCTTGGCGTCCTCGATCGCCTTGACCTCGGCCTCTTCCGGGGTGAGCGGCGGGCCGCCCTCGGCAGCTTCCTTCTCCTGCTGCTGCTGGCGCTGCTTGGCAGCGATGGCCTGGCTGAGCATCTGCTCGATATCAGGCGGCAGGTCCTCGGTCTCAGCCTCGTCATACAGGTCGAATGGCGGCAGTTCCATGCCCAGCATCTGCTCGACTTCCTTGCGGTACTGGCTGACCAGATGCTCCATCTTGTGCGACATGAACACCGGCTCGACCTGCTTCCACAGATCTGGCTCGCCCGTCGCCATCATCTCGGCAAACGTCTGGTGAACCGCCATGTGGGCATCGTCGTCCTGCGTTGTCTGCACCTGCACCGGCAACCCGGTGGCCATCATCTGGTTCTCGCTGACTGGGTCCAGGTTCTTCGGCTCTGTGTCCTCTGGCAGTATCTTGTCAATCTCAGGGACCTTGAGCGCCTGCAGCATACGTCGATGCGCTTCCTTGCGGCCCTTCTCGCCGTACAGGTCCGGTGCCGACTCGACAAGCTCAAGCACGCCTTGCGACTGGGCGATGCGCTGCACGCTTGAGAAAATGTTCGGGTCCGATACCGGAATGACATCGACGCGGCCGTCGAAGTCCTGCTTCAGCACCATCTTGCTCTCGCCGCCAAGCTCGTACGGGTATTCGTCCCGATCCATGAGTTCGAAATTCAACTGCGCCATCAGCGAAAGCTCTTCGCGCATCGCCTTGTGCAGGCGTTTGTGGATGGCTGACTGTGGCTTGCCGGCCTGCTCGATCAGCGCCAGGGTGGTGCCAACAGGTCCGCGGTTATCGGCACCGCCAGTCAGCACTTCCACCGTACCCATGAATTCCTTGCCGCGCTGGATCAGGTTCTGGTAGGTATCGGCCAGGGCTTGGCTTGGCTCCTTGACCGGCAACGGCAGGAATGCCATCTGCAGGTCCTCAGGCGACATGTCGATGTCACGGAACTCGCCCAGCGTGAAGCGGTACTCGCCGGCTATCTTGGCTTTCTTGGACTTGAATCCTCCTGGGAGGTTAGACAGAGCAGCGGTGTCGAGGATAGCGCGCAAGCTTCCAGAAGCAGCCTTAGCCAATGCTCCGATGATGTGCAGATACCCGAAGCCGTAGAACCCGAGGCCTGGCAGGAACTTGTAGTGCGAGAACCAGACGCGCTTGCGGTACTTCTCGTCGCCTTTCTTCCAGTTGCGCCGGACTGACAGGACCTCACGGCTCTCCTCCTCGATGGTGACGATGTACGGTGGCGCGATGTCCGTGTCGCCGACCTCCGGATCATCGAATGGCATCTCGTAGTCGATATGGTACTCGTAGAGCTTGTAGACCTCGTCGTCCTCGTGAACGATCGGCACGCGATCGTCGGCCACATCCTCCATGTTCTCGTCGGTGAAACTGACATTCTTGTCCGACATGATCTGCGGGCTGGGAATCAGGAATGCGTCCTTCAGGAACTGCCCGTCAATCTGGGCGCGCTTGATGTTGTTGCCCTCCATCGTGTACTCATGCGCGTACCTGGTGGCTGACTTCAGGTCCTTGCAGTAGTACGGCACGATGAAATCTTCGGCGGTGACGTATCGGGAGGTCGTCATCTCGGTGATCGGGTCGATGTAGATTTTCTTGAACGCCGATCCCGACATCGGCAGGTAGAACAGCATCTGATCGACATCCCAGAAATAACCCTGGTCCTCGACCGTCAACTGGTAATTCATGTAGTCCTCGAGGCGCTCGGCTTGCTCCTCTTTCTCTCGGGTGACCTCGCCCAGGATAGAGGCCTTCACCGGACCATCAGCAGGGAAAAGCTCCTCGATCGCTCGCGACTGGAACTGCACGACTGCTTCAGCAATGAGCGGGTCCGTGACGCTGGCAGCGCCGTCGAAGGGTGTGTCAGATTCCGGTAGGTCTTTGAGACCGAGAAGCTCAAGGCCATCTTTGATGCGGCGGAAATGGTGTTCGCGGACCTGCTTGTCCAGCACGATGTACTCGAGCAACTGGTCGGCGATGGCGTGACGTTCGGTACCGGATAACTGGTCAGCGAGATTCGCGTGCCAGTCAGGATCCATCTCTGGGGCGTGGAATGGTTCGGCGTCTGCAGGGTCAAGGTCGACGATCGTGTCTTCACCCTGCTGGGTGACTAGCGCGCCATTGCCTGCCCGTTGAACTTTTGGTTGTGTTGCTGGCATCTCTTCGACAAAAGAGCCAACGTCTTCACGCGCCATCGCGGTCGCCCTCCGCACCGGTTTCGCGAAGTGTACACGCACGCAAGGCGCTGCAGCAAATCTATCGTCTACGGTGGTCGGCTAACGTGACGCCGTCCAGGTGTTCGATCTCGTGTTGAATGCAAGCGCCTTTCCAGTCTGAACCTTTTGTGCAGATGCGGCCCCATGATGTATCGAAGCCTTCGACCTTGATGCGCTTGTGCCGGCGTACGCGCACCGGCTCGCCATCACGCAGCTTACCCATGTCCTGAGCGTACTTCGGGCAGGTCTCGGGAAATGACAGGCAGCCCTCCCAGACCCAGCGCATCTGCTCCGATGCTTTGGTGATCACCGGATTAACGATGATCAGTTCCTCGACCATGATAATGCGCAGCATCTCGCCGATCTGCGGTGCAGCGATCCCCAGCCCCCGATGGTCCTCCATCACCCGCAGCATGCTGTCGATGATCTCGTTGCAGTCCATGCCAAATGGCACGGGTTCGCAGGTCTCCTTCAGCCTTGGATCAGGCCAGAGGATGAGCTTGCTTCCCACTTCAGCTTTCGCTGCAGCGGGTGATTGTCCACTCTCGGTCTCGACTTCGTGTTCCAACTCCCTCCTCCTGCCTCGCCCAGGAGCCGCCAGCCGGCACCCCGGAGAGATGCGCCGCCCTCCTCAGGCAAAGTGTAAGTGATCAGACGCTTGTATCCCATGGACCTGGCTGCGCGCCAGCAGGCTGCATAGAGCATGGAACAGGCGTTCTTGGTGCCATCGGTACAGACTCGGGTGACCTCGGCCGTCCAGGTATCGGCCGCTGCTCGGGCTACCGGACGACCGACGACGGCGACGCCGCAGATGTAGCCGTCTGGGTGTGAGATTCCGATGGCAAAGATTCCACCGCGGGACGGCTTGTGGTGCCGGTGCTTGGCCTCGACAAACGAATGCGCTTCGCGCAGCGTGATCGGCGTGAGGATCAGTCTTCCGACTCTTCCGCTTCCTCTTCAGGCTCAGGCGTGTTGGCCTCGACGATCTTGTCCGCATGCCTCTGGCTGCAGGCATCGAAACAATCGGCCTCGATGTTGAAACTGGACCAGCCATCCGGTGGAATCCATCCATTCTTGGACGGTCGACTAGGTTCTTTCTTGACGCAGCCCTCGGCGTCGCAGTAGGTGATCACGCTCATCGGTTTCTCCTCGTTGTGCGGCGACCAGTGGCTCCAGGCCGCGCTTGTCCCTGATAGTACCCTTTTCTGGTGTACTTACGGCGCGCATGCCGCCATACCTTCTGGCCGCCGCGCACGGATTCTACTCGTCACTCACGGTGGTGAACCGTAGGCCATGGGATTTTGATCCAGACCTGCTGGTGATCGATGTACTCATCCTTGTCGTCGAAGTACTCGATGCTCAGCATCAGTTCCAAGAACGCAGGATAATCCACCGATACCATCGAATCCTCTGGTATCTCGCCCAACCGCTTGGCGCTAAACGTCTCGATGCCAAGCTCGACCTTCTCCAGCATCTCAACAATAAAGTCGGGGATCTCGTCTGCTTTCATCAGTTCGTTTTCCTCTTGAGTGCCTGGTCGACGGCGTTCGCCGCGCCCTTCACAAAGCCGACCAGCCACCGCGTGTACTCCGGATGCCTGGTGTCGATGTAGGTCGTCTTGCCGATTCTCGACACATACGGCGCCGACGGGTCCGGCGCGATGTCGATCAGGAATGACTTCTGCCAGTACTGCAGCGGCACCTTGCCGCCATGCTTGGTGGAGATCCGGTCCTCAGCCTTCGGCATATTTCACCATCGCCTGGCAATACCAATAGAACGGCTCGTCGCCCCAGTCGAGAGAAAAAAATGACGTTACCGCAATACTGCCAAACGGCTGCCATCCATCCTGAATGGCAACCTTCACAGCTTCCGCAAGCTGCTCATCATCGCCAGATTCAACGACCTGGTAATCAGTAATCATGAGCCATAGCGCTTCCGCAGTTGACGCTCAAGCTCCGGATCCTCCTCGAGCTTCACGCCGTGCCTGGCCAGCGCCTTGTCGAGCTTCAGGCTATACGCCAAGCACCAGCCCCCGGTGAAAGCACGCCAGTCGGCAGACATCTCATGCCAGCGACCGCGCAGCGATTCCATCGCCACGCATGCATCGCTCCTCGCGAGCACGATCTCACTGTCACTGATCATCTTGGTGGTCCGGCTCATACTGGTTTGCGCGTCAGTTTAATCCAGCGCAAGTGCAACCTCTGTCGCCAATGCCAGAATCTTGCCTGCCGACGCCCCCATGGACCGGCCGACACAGCCATGCCGGCAGCGCCCATCGAGATATTGATCTCGGCCGCTACCTCGCTTGGCAACTCGTCGAGTTCACGATTGCATGGCAGGCCTTCTTGAAAAGTGTGTTCTTCAAGCTCGATGATTTCGAGCGTGTCATTGTCGCCCGGCGTGAAGAGATAAACGAATCGTCTCCGCGGGCCGTCCCAGTTCTTGACCAGGCCAATCTTCATCGCATCAGACCTCTCAGGCGTGTGCTGTTGAAAAGCAGCGCCGAGACCGTTGTCAAGAACCCGGCGCCGCCTGATGCCATCAATAACTTGGAGATGAATTGTGTTCTGGACTCCAGGCCATTGCCTTGCTTGGGCCTAGTCAGTATAGCACCGCTTGAAACGATCCAGAGAGTCCGTTGGCATGGTCACGGGTATGGCTTTCATTCCCAGATTCAGCAGTACGCGAGTC
>SMVA01364861.1_pt1 | contig 13027 bp, 7 predicted proteins | sample 2456451 | NCBI WGS metagenome assembly SMVA01 (sample SAMN11095933, study PRJNA526329) | marine sediment metagenome | biome: Marine sediment; feature: Surficial sediment; material: Deep marine sediment; isolation source: Hadal surficial sediment | place: Pacific Ocean | collected 2014-05 | depth 0-1...
TTCCTTGATATTTTTAAAATTTATTTTCCCTTTACCCACATGAACCTTATCAACTCGAACCTTTCCCATGAGATAAACGGGACTTTTTCCCATGCTTAGTCTCTTGGAGATCTTTTGTTGTAGGTTTTTTAAATAATCTAGTGAATAGGGGGTAGTGGAATTAACTACTAAAGAGAAGTGGATATCGGACCCCTTATCCGTATGATAAATGTAGAGGGTATTATCACTTATTTTAAGCAGCAGTTGGTTTTTAAGTTCACTTAATTTTCCCACAAACTTTTCTGTCACTAAATAGGTTGTCTCTAGTTTAAAATGTAGAGGTAAATAGATTTCTGTGGGGGCCTTGGAGTTACTTCCCTCCCACGCCATAAAAGAAAATCGGTCTTTATCAAAGTGATTTTTATCTTCAACTCTTATGGCCGCCCAGTCTAGAAACTTTGCTCTCCCGTCAAAAGGTCTGGCGTTGTAGTAAAAATGGAGCAGGTTTCCCTGACAGGCCCTAGGGTAAGATCTTTCCACAACATATTTATCAGGAGTGGTGTAGCTTCCTCCATAGTCGGTAATGATAGAGAAGTTTTCTCCGTTCCAGGCATCATTATCTTTTAGAACTTCTCCCCTTAAGGGTTCCTGGTGATTATTGTGATAAAAACCCCAGTGCCATTGGGTTCCGGATATGAGAGGAGTTCTAAATTCTATGTAATTTGAATCCACTTCTTTACTGGCATCCATACCTTGATAAGTGGCATTTATAATTCGAACTTGATTTTTAACTCTTCCCTTTTCAATCCACATGCCAAATTCTGACAGGAATGGAGGGGCCTTTACTTTTTTGGCGTAGTTTCTAATATGATCCATGTTGGCCATATAGGCGCCGTTTTTTATAGAGGAAATCCCCAGAGACATTCTGATAGCATCGTAATAATGAGCATTAAAACTAATATTTTCTATTTTTAAATCGGGATAAATGGGATTGTTGGCATTGGTAAAAGGAGCGCTAGTATTCCAAACGACAATGGGTTCAGCAAAAAGAGTCTTTTTCTGCCAACCAGAATCGTTCATGATTTTTCTAACTTTCTGGTAAAAGGGATAGAGTTTTTGTCTATTCCACTCTACATCACTTAGTCCTTCTAGTCCGCCATCAGATGGTTCATTAAAGGGATCTAGTCCTAAAATATAGTTCCATTCAAAAGGTGTTAGATTTTTCTTTAAATAGTTAAGAACTTTTTCCAGTTGCCATAAATACTCACCTTGAATGTCCCTTTTTCCTTTTTTGGTATCAATAAAAATATTGTTCCAAAAGTTTCTATAAGCTAACGTTATAGTTTTATTTAAGACGGTATTAACACTCCAAGCAATACCACAAACCAAACATCCCTCTTTTTCGTAGCTTGAACCCTCGATAATATATTTTGGGGCCCCATTACCAGTATATTTGGAATCTTGGTGGAATAGATGACGGGAAAAAAGGTCTTGGTGATAATCCAGGAGGATATAAATTTTATTTCTTATCGCTTCCTTTATTTGTTCGGTGATGTCTCTTAAATACTTTTGATCTATGGTATCCACCTCAAGGTGGGCACCTTCCCAAACGATGGTATAACGGATGATATTAGATCCGGTTTTTTCTCTTAAAAGTTTTAAGGATTTTTTAGCATCTGAGATATTTTTAAAGGCCTTAAACCCGGTGGAAGTTAGCTTAACTGCACCAGAGACATTCCAACCCCTAAAAAAAACCTCTCTGCCAAAGCTATCTTTAAAGATGTAATTACCTTGGTTTGTAACGCTATTTGTTATCTGCGCAAAGGCGGTAGCAAAGAAAAAGGGAATTAGAACTATGGTTTTCCACATGGGTAAGACTCGCTGTTGTGCATAACACTAAGTTTATTATTAATAATCTTAGTGTTAAATGGCCATTTAATTGACTATATTTTGCCGAGAAATTAAGGTTTTTGCAGCATTTAAAAAGAAAGGGACAAGAATGAAGGAATTTGATGTCGTTGTGCTGGGCAGTGGTCCTGGCGGATATATTGCCGCCATTAGGGCAGCTCAGCTTGGTAAGAAAGTTGCCATCATTGAAAAAGAAAAACTTGGTGGAGTCTGTCTGAATAAAGGATGTATTCCCACCAAAGCTGTTCTTAAATCTGCTCACATGGTTCATGAGATGAAAGATCTAAAAGATCTAGGGATCAATGCAGAAGTTAAAGGTTTAGATGGCGCCCAAGCGGTAAAAAGATCAAAAACAATTTCAGATAGAATCTCTAAAGGTGTGGGATTTTTGATGAAGAAGAATAAAATAGAAATCATAGAAGGTAATGGCGTTTTAAAAGATAAAAATACCATTGTCGTTGGTAAGAATAAGGTAAAGGGAAAAAAGATCATCATCGCTACCGGTGCTGGTTATAAAACTTTTCCCGGGCTGGTCCATGATGGAAAAAAATTAATCGGTGCTTGGGAGGCCATAAAGCTTGAAAAACTCCCAAAATCCATCGGGATTGTTGGTGCTGGTGCTATCGGTGTGGAGTTTGCTTATTTTTGGAACGCCTTTGGAGTTGATGTTCATATCTTTGAAGTTCAACCAAGACTACTTCCTATTGAAGACGACGATTCTTCAAAAGAAGTTGAAAGGGCCTATAAAAAATACGGCATCAAGATGTCTCTTGGAGTTAAAGGCATCAAGGCCAAGGCAGGCACTAAGGACGTAACCTTCTCCGTTGAAGGCGATAAGGATTATAAATTTGATATGGGCCTTATCGCTGTCGGAATGGTGGGAAATATTGATGGTATAGGACTTGATAAAGTAGGAATTAAGACTGATCGCGGTTTTATTAGCGTTAATCAAAATTATGAAACTTCCGTTCCCGGTATTTATGCTGTTGGAGATGTCTCAGGGCCTCCGCTTCTCGCACACGCCGCTTCTCATGAGGGAATCATTGCGAGTGAGCATTTATCGGGATTGCATCCTCATCCACTTGATCCTTTAAATGTTCCCGGTTGTACCTATTGTCAGCCACAAGTGGCCTCGGTGGGACTTACTGAACGGGCGCTTAAAGAAAAAGGGATAGAATATAATGTTGGTAAAGCTCCTTTTATGGCCAATGGAAAAGCAGTGGCCAGCAATGAAAAATCAGGATTTGTAAAAGTTTTAATGGGTAAAGAGCATGGTGAGCTTTTAGGGGCCCATATAGTTGGTACTATTGCCACTGAGCTGATACATGAATATACACTATTTAAAACGATGGAAGGAATTGATGAAGAAATTTTTGCCACCGTTCATCCCCACCCAACCCTTGGCGAATGGTTAGGGGAAGCAGTACTTAATGCCAAGGGAAGATCACTCAATATTTAAGGAGAAAGTTAAATGGCAAAGGTAGAAATTGTAATGCCTCAGATGGGAGAATCTATTACCACTGGTACCATTACCAAGTGGACTAAAGCTCCCGGAGATATTATTGAGGTTGATGAAATACTACTTGAGATTTCAACGGATAAAGTTGAATCAGAAATCCCTTCTCCTTATAAGGGAAGAGTGGAATTTCTTCACTTTAGCGAAGGTGACACGGTTGATGTTGGTACCGTGATAGCTGAGCTCGAAACAGATTTATCAGTTGAGTTTTCTGGGGGAGGAGCTCCTTCACCAAAGGCGGAACCAGTTGAAAAAGTTGCAGAGGCACCAAAAGTACTGACCAAGGCCCCATCACCTGAAGATGAAGGGCGAAAATTTTATACTCCGCTGGTTAAAGCACTGGCCAAAGAAGCGGGGATTCCCTTAAGTGAGCTGGGTAGTATAACTGGAACCGGTGCCGGTGGGAGAGTTAATAAAGCAGACTTTTTGGCCTTCCTAGGTGGTAGGGGGCAAAGTCCTGAGGGAATTAGCACAACGAGTGAACCTACAAGAGAGTCTACCAAGTCGGTAGTGGTAACGAGTCCTTCTGAGCGAGTGGAAATTATTCCCATGAACAATATGAGAAAAATTATCGCTCGGAATATGGTATTATCTAAGGCCACATCTCCTCATGTAAACTCTATTGCTGAAGTTGACATGACTAAAATTGTAAAATTTAGAGAAAGTGTGAAAGGCGATTTTAAAAGAGATGAGGGATTTAATCTCACTTATACTCATTTTATTATGTTTGCCATCGTAAAAACCCTAAGGGAATTCCCAACAGTTAATGCTTCGCTTGAAGGGGATAACATTATACTTAAAAAATACATCAACCTCGGCTTCGCCGTGGCCACTGGTGATGGGCTTGTTGTTCCAAATGTAAAAGATGCAGATTCACTAAATATGTTGGGGCTTGCAAGATCAGTAAATGAGTTGGCAGAAAAGGCCAGAACTAAAAAACTCAGCATGGATGATTTATCTGATGGGACTTTTACTTTTACCAATAATGGGTCTTTCGGGACTCTATTTGCCACGCCAATTATCTTGCAGCCACAAGTGGGAATTTACTGTGCCGGTGTAATTAAAAAGCAACTAGTAGTGGGAGATGATGATTCCTTTAATATCAGGTCTATCATGTATGGAACTCATACTTATGATCACAGACTTGTAGATGGCTCTGTTGGGGGAACCTTTCTTTATCAATTACACAAAAATTTAGAAGAGATGGATCCAGCAGCTCTTTTTTAATCCCAGAGCTTTGATAATCTTTCCTTAAGGGCCTTTTCTCGGCCCATTTCACTTGGCCTGTAAAATTTAGGAATATTTTCTTTGGTATAATCTTGTTTTACGAAGTGATGGGGATACTTGTGGGGATATTTATAAGTGATAGCATCTTTTGGAGGAAAGTTTTTTAAATGATCTGGAACCGAAATGGTCGATTTTTCTTTTACAAAATCCATTGCCTCATTAATGGCCATATAGGCGGCATTACTTTTAACCGTTGAGGCCAGATAGGTGGTTGCTTGTGCTAAGTTTATTCTCGCTTCGGGCATGCCAATGCTGGAAACTGCCGTAAGTGTTGAGGTGGCAATCATTAAGGCCTGGGGATCAGCGTTGCCAACATCTTCTGAGGCAAAAATGATGAGTCTTCTCGCGATAAAAACCGGATCTTCACCACCATCTAACATGATAGCAAGATAGAGAATTGCCGCCCCAGGATCACTTCCCCGCATGCTTTTAATGAAGGCGGATATGATATCAAAGTGTCGGTCCCCATTTTTATCAAAATTACGGGCATTTTCTAAAATGAGCGATTTTATTTGCTCCGATGAGAGATCCTGGTGATCATTTACAATATCTAAAATATTGAGTGCCTTGCGGGCATCTCCATCTGAGTAATCAGCGATAAAATCCAAGGTATTCTCTTCTAAGTTGATAGCAAACTCATCGCAGGCATTTTTTAAAATGGTGGCAATGTTATCAGGCGTAAGGGGACTTAGTTCAACAATTTGAATTCGAGAAAGTAAGGCCCTATTTATTGAGCTGCGGGGATTTTCCGTAGTAGCGCCAATCATGGTAAAAGAGCCGGACTCGATGTGGGGCAAAAGAGCGTCCTGTTGGGCCTTATTAAAACGGTGAATTTCATCAATGAATATAATGGACTCTTTGCCAAAAGAATTTTTAAGCTCAAGGCTTGATTTAATTAATTTTTTAAGATCGTTTACGCCACCTAAAACAGCATTGAATTTATAAATTTCTTTATTGCTATTTTGCGCCAGGATAAAGGCCAAAGTGGTTTTACCGGTGCCCGGTGGGCCCCAAAAGACAATGCTGGGAAAATTTTCTTTGGTAAGGAAGGAGTATCTGCCAAGCATTTTGCCTTGGCCTATAAATCCTTGGAGATTCGTAGGTCGGGCGCGAAAGGCCAGAGGTATTTTTGTTTCCCGGGCAAAAAGCCCCATTTGGTTTGATTCTAAATCCATTATCTACCTTACCAAGATTATTTTAAGGATGGAGTTCCACCGCCTGTGCATGATTTTAAGTTGATTCTTAGGAGTACCCGAGATCAGCTCTTTCCAGCGAGGCACTTTCATGTAGAAAGAATTCCAAGTGATGTTTAATTCCTCTAAACGAGTCACTAGGAATTTTAGGTTTTGTTTTTCTATAATTTCCTGTTCCAGTTTTTTAATAAAATTTGACCACACAAAATAAAAGTTTTTTTGAATCTCATCATCTAGGGGACTAATCAGAATGATTTCCGTATTGATTAAGGCCTGATTTAGATAAATACCCACCTGTTTTTTTTCTTTTAAAAGCAGGGGGTTTTCTAGGTGATTTAAAATATTGTACCAAATATCAGAGATTTTTCCTGAATAATCTGAAAGCTGAATTGTTGAATCAATATTTCTTCTCTTGCTGAAAAGCCCCGAGATCTTTTTTTCAAGTTTCAAGGTCTTTTTATTAATTCTCTTGGCCAAAGATTTAAGATCCTCAAAGTTATCGGTGCATTCCTCTTTCTTACAATGGGGTAAATAGTCTTTCCATTTCTTTTTAAATCGGTGAGTTAAAATTTTTAAGTTAATGGTGTCCTCTTGTAGAGGATTAATCTTTTTTAAAACAGAGTAAAAATCTTGCACTAAATTTCGAATTTGCGGCCTGATGTAATTGTGAAATGAACGGTTTGAAACATTTACCTTTTTAGAGTCAAAGTAAAAATAAGAATAGCCAAAGGCCGAATTGAGATTACCAAGTAGTAAAAATAAAATTAAAATTCGACCCATAGTTTAAATTTTGGTTATTTTAAATGATATATCAGATTTCTCGATTTGGTAGGTGATAATTCCGTCTCCACTCAAATCATTTTTTTCCAAATTTTTGGTCAGGGTTTCACCGGCAATGTAGTCCTTGTGCTTTAAAATGGCATTTTCCAATTCTTGTGAACCAGAAAATTCAACTTTAATACGGTCAGTTACATTGAGGTTTAAATCCTTACGCGATTTTTGAATCCTATTTACCACTTCACGGGCCAGGCCTTCATCTATGAGATCTTGAGTTAGCTTACAGTCTAGGTCAATCGAGATAAAGCGGTTGGACAATGCCTGGGTACCTTCTTTGGGCTCGCGGAATATGAGGATATCTTCAGGAGAGAAAACTTCTCCTTCAAGTTCAATTTGGCCATCGCTTTCAAGCCTTTCTAGATCATTTGCATCAAGTCCGGCGATGAGACTTCGGTATTTGCCGAAATTCTTGCCAAGTCTTTTTCCGAGGACTGGAGAATTTGGTTTAGCAAAAAGCTTTATAAACTCATTTTCATTTTCTGAGTATTTAATCTCTTTTACATTGAGCTCATTTTTAATATAAGACTCAAGTTTAGAGATTTCTTGTAGCAGTGATTTGTTTTTATGAATGATGGTAAGAGTATTAAGTGGGGTTTTTACCTTAATTTGTTCTTTGTTTCTTTTTTGCCTTCCTAGCAGAATAATCTGTTGCATACGATCCATGGCATCTTCAAGCGTCGCATCCATGTATTTATCTTGAGGCGTTGGATAGCTGCATAGATGAACTGATTCTTCCTCTTTTTCGCCAAACGAACTTAGTGCTTGATACATGTATTCCGAGAGAAAAGGAGTAAAAGGTGCCATGGCGATAGAGAATTCTTTTAAGGCCAAGTATAGCGTGGAATAAGCGCTACATTTATCCTCTTCAAGTCCACCTCCCCAATACCGGGAACGGTTTAGCCTGATATACCAGTTGGTTAAATCTTCAATAAAGTTAAAAAGAGATGGGACCACGTTATATAGCTTGTACTCCTCCATCTCGGTGGCAATTCTGGCCTTTAGGGTTTGTAGTTTAGAGAGAACCCAACGATCTGTGATATTGTCACCAAAATGAAGGTTTTCTTTCGCATTCCACTTATCTACCTCAGCATAAGTTTGAAAAAATTTAAAAGAATTATACCAGGGAAGAAGAACTTTTCTTACCATGTCTTTTACCCCGGCATCGGAAAACCTTTGTTCCTCGGCCCTAACTAATCCTGAGTTTATTAAATAGAGTCTGAGGGCATCAGCACCAAATTTTTCCATTAGGACGTCAGGAGGGGTGAAGTTTTTAAGACTTTTAGACATCTTCTTGCCATCTTCGGCCAAAACCATGCCGTTAACGATGACATTTTTAAAGGCCGGAGAATCAAAAAGGGCGGTAGATAAAATAGTTAGGGTATAAAACCAACCTCTGGTTTGATCTAATCCTTCAGCAATGAACTCAGCAGGAAATCCTTTGTTAAATACTTCTTCATTTTCAAATGGGTAGTGAAGTTGAGCATAAGGCATGGAGCCTGATTCAAACCAACAATCTAGAACTTCTTCAATCCTTTTGTATTCGCCTTCTTCTCCTTCGATGGTGAAAGTAAGGGGGTCAACATTTTCCCGGTGGAGATCTTCTAGCTTAACGCCTGAATACTTTTTTAGCTCTTCGATGGAGCCCATGCAGATTCTATTTCCAGTAGTCTCATTTATCCAAATAGGTAAGGGAGTGCCCCAAATTCTATTTCTAGATATGGCCCAGTCTCGGGCCCCTTCAAGCCATTTTCCAAAACGACCATTTTTTATATGAGAGGGTACCCAATTAATTTGTGAGTTGGAATGCATTAATCTATCGGTGTAGGGCTCAACTTTTATAAACCATGAAGGAATGGCCTTATAAATTAGCGGTGTATCCGATCGTGGACAGAAAGGATAAGGGTGAACATAAACTGATTGCTCATAAAGCTTTCCACGCTCTTTTAAGTCTCGAGTAATGGCCTTATCGGCATCTTTTACATATATGCCAGCATAGTCTGTAACTTCACTGGTAAATTTCCCATAATTATCAACTGGGCAGGCGTGGATGTGGAGATCGGCCTCTCGCATAACCCGGTTATCATCTTCGCCAAAATCAGGTGCGATATGAACAATACCGGTACCAGTATTAGTGGTGACAAAATCATCAGCGATAATTTGAAAGGCCCCTTCTTTTTCAAGATTTGAAAAGTAGGGAAATAGCGGTTCATATCTTTTTCCCTTAAGCTCTGAGCCTTTCATCTCAGATACTGGTGTCAGGTTTTTATTTTTACCTACGGATTCCAATAATTCTTTGGCCACAATTAGATGGATACCACGATCTTCATCTAAAACTTTTACGTAATCTAAATCTTCTCTAATACATAGGGCGAGGTTAGACGGGAGAGTCCAGGGCGTTGTGGTCCAGGCCGCCACGTAGGTGTCTTCATCTTTTAATTTAAAAAGCACCGTTATCGCCGGATCCTGAACATTTTTATAGTTAGAACCAGCTTCAAAATTTGATAAGGGTGTTCCCATGGCGGTGGAAAAAGGCATTACCTTGGTGCCTTTGTAGATCAGGTTTTTATCCCAGAGCTGCTTGAACACCCACCAAACGGATTCCATGAAAGTAGTGTCCATGGTTTTATAATCATTTTTAAAATCGACCCAACGGCCTATTCGGGAAATAGTTGTTTCCCACTCTGAGGTAAATCTTTGGACAATTCCTCGGCATTCATCGTTGTATCCCTTGATGCCAATTTCTTCCACCACCTCATGGGCCGATTTACCAAATTTTTTATCGATTTCATGTTCAACAGGAAGACCATGGCAGTCCCAACCAAATCTTCGTTCAACATAAAAACCTTTCATGGTAAAATATCGGGGAATAATATCCTTTATGGTACTTCCAACCAAGTGGCCGTGATGAGGAAGTCCGGTAGCAAAAGGAGGCCCATCATAGAAAATATATGGTTCACCATTTTTGGTTTTTTCCAATGACTTTTTAAAAATATCGGTCTCTTGCCAGAATTTTAGAGTCTTATGCTCGGCCTCTACAAAGGAAAATTGTTCGTTAGCTTCACTCACCGGTAGGTCTCCCATTATTTTGAAGGCAGACCATAGCAGCAAAAGGCCTATTTGAATAGGTTTTAGGGGAAAATTTGACCGTTATATGCGCAAAGTCAAGGAGGGGGCGCCAGGTATCCGATAGTGATTGGTGATGAAACTATTGATACTAGTTATTTTGCTATTTATCGGCCCTTTTGCCAGCGCTCAACTTAAGACCCAAAGGCTATTTTATAAAGGACAGAACCAGAGTTTAGTTCACTGGGAAGAATTAGATAAATCCTGGATGGATTTTAGAAAATGGAAACTCTCTTTACATTACAAGGAAGAAAACCCCGACTGGGAAGTCTTGATTAAAAACCGGGAAATGAGAGAAGTCATAGGTCGTGGGATTGAGTGTGTGGGTAAATGTCGACTATATCGTGGAGTAAAAAATAATGACATGAGATTTAGGTCCCTCCTATTAGAAGGTGATGAAGTCATGACCGAGAAGGATAGCTATGGTTGGATATTCTTATTAGATGGGACCTTGGTGCGGATTTCACCTAATTCCTCCATTTCTCTAAGGGAGATTAATATTGGAATTAACTCCATCTTTTTCCAGGTGAGGATAAACTATGGAAATATTTTATGGATGAGCAGAGACAACAGGCCCTATAAAGTTGATAATGGTGCAGAATCCGACACCCTCTTTTTGCCCCTTGATTTCAAAGCAACAAGACCGGAAATTCTACCTGTTCCTTATTCGGAAGAAGACCTTTTTAAGGCGCTTAAAAAACCACGTAACTTTGAAAAACATCAGATACATTTAAATCGTTTAATCTCGGAAAATAATTTATATATTCACAATAAGCCATCTTATTCTTTTATCGTGATGCCAAATGGAACCTTGGCCGGGTATAATTTACAGGCAGAATTTATCGTTTTAACAGGAAGAGAATCCTACTTTAAAAAAAGAACCCCCAAACAATTAGGCGTGGAACAACATGAGGGGGAAAGCGATTTAGATAAAAGCGCCAATTTCTATTTTCGGGGATTTGAAAATACCCAAGTCAGTGAGGTGGAATCTGGTGTTTGGTACAAGGTTTCTCCAGAAGGTAAATCCATAGATAAAATTCCCCAGCTTCAAAACAAGAGATTTTGGCCGGGAGAACTTTTAACGGGGAAAATAACCTCATTTTTAATGGCCAGAGAACTTTTACTGAGAAGATATTCCACTTTCATGTTTGAAGATTTAATAGACCCCCAGATATTTGCTGAAGTGCATGGGTATCGTCTTTGGGGGCGAATGGATGATGTCTATAAAGAGGATTTGTATAGAAGATTGACCTTTCTGGAAGAATATACCAGGAGAATAGAGACCAATAATTTCCTCGTTAGGGAAAGATTTAAAACCCGGCTGGAAAAAAGAGGTGAAACCTTATTCGAGATGCAATATAGTAATAAGTTTTTTATAAGAGCACTTAAGCACTACTATAAAACAAGAGAGCGTGGCCCCTATGAAGCAGACGAAATATACCTTAATCCTCGCCAGTAAAAGTCCTAGAAGAATAGAGCTATTAGGTCATTTAAGTATTCCCTTTGAAATTATCCCAGCAGATATTCAGGAAGATCCAAAAGAGAGCGCCTTAAAGCTGGCGGAACTTAAAGGCCAAACCGTCATGGATGATCTAAAAAAGCGTGAGGGTTTTGGAGAGTCTTTTTTTCCCTTTGTCGTCTCTTCCGATACCCAGGTGAGATTGGGGGAAACAATTTATGGAAAGCCAGCAGATGAGAGTGAAGCTAAAAAAATGTTGCAGGAACTCCAAGGCAAAACTCATGAAGTAATAACAGCGGTCTATATGGGAAGATTAGATGTTGGGACGGGCGAAATTCTGCACTCTGCCTTTTATTGCACGTCAAAAGTTACCTTTGAGCAAATTGACGATGATATCTTAGATCACTACTTGCAAACCGGAGACTCATTAGACAAGGCCGGTGCATATGGTATTCAAGGGCCGGGGTTAGTGTTTATTTCCCATTTAGAGGGCTCTTATTCCAATGTGGTAGGTTTTCCCCTTGCCGGATTTCTAAAACAGTTAAAAGAGTTTTTAGGTGAGAATTGGAGAGCTCTATTTTATGAATGATCTACTTGCTGCTTGGAAAAAATATCAAGTACAGGTCAAGGAAGTGACAGGCCATGTTTTAGGATAAATCGCGGGAATCCTCGGTAATTCATTGCCGAGATGAAAGTGATTGCCTTTCGGCGAGAATTAAAAAACAAATAAATTTTATTATAATTCATTCCTATTGACTTAAAGTTAGGGGGCCATACACTTATCCCAATATGAAAGAAGTTGTAAATAAGGCCTATAAATTCAGGGTTTATCCCACAAAAAAACAACAGGTTTTTTTTGCCAAACATTTTGGTTGTACGCGCTTTATTTATAATTATTTATTAGGTGTTCGCCGGGATGCTTATCAAAAAGAAGGTAAATCAATAAGTGGACTTGAGGCCAAAAAATTAATCCCGGGACTTAAAAGGCAAGAAGAGTATGAATGGTTAAAAGAGGTTAATTCCCAGAGTTTGCAAGATGCCGCACTTGATCTCAATTCTGCCTATGAAAGATTTTTTAAAAAGATCAATGGATCTGGGTATCCAAAATTTAAGAAAAAAGGACAAAAAGAAACATTTTCTGTTCCTCAGAGCTTTCAAGTTTATCCCCAGAGATCTTCTATTTTGATTCCAAAGCTAAAGACACCCATAAGGGCCAAATTTCATAGAAGTATGAAAAAAGTAGTGGAGTTTAATTCAATAACTTTTTCAAAATCTCCTTCAGGAAAATACTATGCCTCCATAAATGTAGATGAGACCGTTATTCACAAAAAACCTGTAAATAAGGTTACCAAGAAAACCAAAACCGTGGGCATTGACCTGGGACTTAAAGATTTTTTGGTGGAATCTTGTGGTAAGAAAACGGATTCTCCAAAGTACTTAAGAGTCTCTGAAAGAAAATTAAAAAAATCCCAGCAAAGACTTTCCAGGAAGCAGAAGGGTTCAAATAATAGAAACAAACAGCGGCTTATAGTCGCAAAATTGCACGATAAGATATCAAATCAAAGAAAAAACTTTCTTCACGAGGAGAGCTCAAGACTAGTTAATGAAAATCAAGTTATCTATCTTGAAACGCTCAACGTGAAGGGAATGATGAAAAATAGGCATTTGTCCAAATCCATCGCCGACAGCGGTTGGGGTGAGTTTTTGAGACAACTGAAGTACAAA
>SMVA01123040.1_pt1 | contig 13026 bp, 9 predicted proteins | sample 2456451 | NCBI WGS metagenome assembly SMVA01 (sample SAMN11095933, study PRJNA526329) | marine sediment metagenome | biome: Marine sediment; feature: Surficial sediment; material: Deep marine sediment; isolation source: Hadal surficial sediment | place: Pacific Ocean | collected 2014-05 | depth 0-1...
CTGCTCCTCGCGGCCGGCCAGCGCGGAGACGCAAGCGAGGTTGTACAGCGTGTCGAGCGTATCAACGTGATCCTCGCCGCGGATGCGACGCAGCTTTTCCAGGGCGTCGAGGAACAGCGGCTCGGCTTTATCGATCCGGCCCTGGCGGTGGTAGACGAGGGCCAGGTTGTACAGGCAGGTCAACGTGTTGGGATGATCTTCACCCAGGACGCGGCGTTGCCCTTCCAGCGCCTCGAGGTAGAGCGGCTCGGCCTCGGCGTAGCGGCTGTGGTCGTCGTAGAGCACGGCGAGATTGTTCATCGAGCCCAGGGTCTCCGGATGGTCCGCGCCGAGCTCGCGGCGCAGGCCCTCGAGAGCCGTTCGATGTAGCGGCTCGGCTTCGGCGTAGCGGCCCTGCTCCTTGTAGATCACGGCCAGATTGTTCATCGAGCGGAGCGTGGCCCGGTTCTCGTCGCCCAGCAGGCGGCGTTGGTTCGCGAGCACATCGGTGTAGAGCCGCTCCGCCTCGTCGTAGCGCTTCTGGTTGAGATACAGCACCGCGAGATTGCTCATCGACTGCAGGGTGTCGGGATGGTCGGGCCCCAGCAGCTCGCGCTGCGCCTTGAGCGCGTCCGCCTGGAGTCGCTCCGCTTCGGCGGTCCGGCCACGGTTCTCGTAGAGCACGGCCAGGTCGTTCATCGAACGCAGCGTCTGCACGTGGTTCTCCCCGAGGACCTCGCGCCGCAGATCGAGCGACCGCTCGAGAAGCGGTTGCGCCTCCTCGTAGAGCCCGAGCCCGCGGTAGACCCATCCCATCGTGCCCATCAGTCGCGCCCGGACCTCGGGCCGCGCCTGGAACTCGGTCTCGATCTTCGAAGCACCCCGGTCGAGAATCTCGCGGGCCGTGATCGTCTGGCCGCGGGCCACGCTCGGACCCGACATCACGAACATGTCCGTCATGAAGCCGAGAGCGCTCTCGGATTCGGCCACGGCTTGCGCCTCCGCGGTCACGGCCCGGGCGTAGAGCACGCCCATCCCCAGTCCGAAGCCCAGCAGCAGCAGGGCCAGGGTCAGCGCGAAGGCGAACGACAGCTTGTGCCGGGCGATGAGCTTCTTGAGCTGGTAGGTCGTGCTGGGGGGGCGAGCCTGAATCGGTTGCGACGTCAGGAAGCGACGGATGTCTTCGGACAACGCCGAGGCGCTGCCGTAGCGACGTTCCGGGTCCTTCTCGAGTGTCTTGTCGACGATCGTCTCGAGATCGTCGTCGGGCTTGCAGGCGGCGCCCCAGCTCTGCTTGAACGACCTCGGCGCCTCTTCCTGAATGACCCGCAAGGCTTCGACGAGTGGGATCTGCTCGGTCTCGTACGGGCGGCAGCCGGTCAGCATCTCGTAGAGAATCATGCCCAGGGCGTAGACATCGGTGCGGATGTCGATCTCCGCTCCGCGGCTCTGCTCCGGGCTCATGTAGGGCAGCGTGCCGCGGATGGTGCCCAGCTGGGTCACCGGTGTCTCTCCGGCCGCTCCCGGCTCGGCGAGCCGGGCCAGCCCGAAGTCGAGGATCTTGACCTCGGCGGTCCCGTCTCCCGAGACCTCCCCGGCCTCGGGAGTCACGATGATGTTCGCGGGCTTGAGGTCGCGGTGGATCACTCCTCGCTGATGGGCGTAGTGCACGGCATCGGCGATCTTGCAGAACAGGCGAAGACGCCGTCTCAGCTCCCGGCGGTCGAAGGCGGTGCTGCGCGGAGCGAGATACTCGTCGAGCGTCTTGCCGTGGACGAGCTCCATGGCGAAGAAGTGCTGGCCGTCGTCGGTGACACCGGACTCGTGGATCGCGGCGATGTTGGGATGCTTCAGGCGGGCCAGCGTGTCGACCTCGCGCTGGAACAGCCTCAGCCGCAGCTCGTCGGCAAACTGCCCCCCGCGCAGCAACTTGACGGCAACGCGGCGACGCGGGTTTTGTTGCTCGGCCTCGAAGACGACACCCATCCCGCCTTCGCCCAGCTTACCCAGAATGCGGTACTGGCCCACGGTCGCGGGCATCTTGGCCGCAGAACGGGCCGATGTCTGCGAGCCGGAACTCGCGTCCGGCTCGGTCAGATCTCGTGACTGAGTGTGCTCGTCGTCAAGCGGATCTGACCGGTCGGGGCACAACCGTTACAGCCCTCAACTCGTCTGTTGGGGGGTCGAGGACGGAGTCGTCTCACCTCCTTTGATTGTCGCATAGTATACCCGTCGGCGAGGTCCCGCAGCCGTACCGGCACCTCCGAGGGCAGATGGATTCGTTCGAACCAGCGCCCCCCACGGCGGGCAAGAGCAGGTCGAGGGTACGAGCGCTCGGACTGCTGCTGGGCGGCGTCGTGCTGTTCGTCGTCGGATTCAACCTCCTGGAGCGTCTCGTCACGCCGGATAGACCGTCCCCGACCGTTCCGACCGAGGAAGACCGCAGCGACTCGATCGAGCCGATCCGACCCGAAGTGCGCAAGCTGGGCAGCGACGGGATCGTGATCGACGCCGGCGAGCACCGGCGCACGACGATCGTGATCGACGGCACCGCGGAGGACGTCGACGTCTTGCTGGCCTGTATCGAGGAGGGCATCGAGCGATCCTTCTCCGATGGCGGAAGCTTCGTTCCGCCGGGCCGCGACGGCTGGCTGACCCGCCGGGCCCACCGCCGGGCCATCGCGAAGCATGTCGGGGACGAGGTCGATCGCATCAAGGACCGTTGCATGGAGAGCACGGTCCTGCGTCGCGGCGGGAGGGGTGATCACGGCCGGCCGCGTGACTGACCTCGGACGATTGCCGAGCCGATCAGGTGCGCCAGTCGCAGCGGCTCGGGAAGCTGAGACTTGTTGCGTACGGCTTCGAGAATGCGCCGCGTCTCATCGCGGCTCGCGCCGGCCGAGGCCACGTACAGCCCGTCCGACACACGCCAGGCGGCGGGGGATTTCTCGACGACGGCGATTCGCTCGTTCAGGCCGGCCGCGCGCAATGCCTGGATCAGCGGCTCGTTTTCGGGGAGCCGGCGATTGACGATCAGCGCCGGCAGGGCCAGCCGCCGTGCCAGTGCCTCGACGTCGACGATGCCCAGTCCCGCGATGGTGATTCCTCCGAGGACGACCGCGTGCAAAGCCGAGGCGCAGCGCAGGCCGAGGACCCATTCGGCCAGGAACTCGGTGGCCCCGTCGCCGTCCAGGGGGAACTCGCTAACGGCCACCGCCTCGACGAGGTCCGCCCCCTCCGTCATGACGCCGACGAGCGGAACGCTGTCATCCAGCGCCTTGTCGAAGGGCCCGTCGTCGATGCCGAGGACGTGAGGTCGATAGCTCATGGACCGCTGTCCTCAGCGCTCGCGCCGTGCCTTGCTGCGGAAAGCGCCGCGGTCAGCAGCGCGCAGGCCACACCGAAGACGAGAGAGCCCAGCAGTGGGATCCACGCGGTGAGAGTCTGTGGCCGAACGAGGGAGGCCAGCGCCGCGGCGAGATCGAAGCCCGCGGCGGGAGCGGCCTTCCATTCCGCCAGCGCGGCCATCGTGACCAGGGCCATGGCCAGGGCCAGCAGACCCCCTGCGGCGGCGCGCAATCCCAGTGCGGCCGTGGACAGGGCTTTCCGCCCGCGACGGGGCTCGACGACAAACGTCGGGTCCCGCATCCCGGGCGGAACGAAACGCGCGAGCAGTACGAGGCCCGGAATCCCCGCCAACATGGTCATCCAGAAGAAGGCGGTCCAGCCCACGGCGTTGACGGTGAAGCCCGTGATCGGCCCGGCCACGAGGCGAGGCAGCGCGAACAGGCTCGAGAACAGTGCGTACTGCGTTGCCGAGAACCTCTTCTGCGTGAGTCGCAGCAGCAGTACGCCGAAGGCACCCATACCCAGGCCCGTGGTCACGGCCTCGAAGCCCATCGCGCCGTACATCAGCGGCCGGTGAACCTCGCTCTGCGAGACGAGGATGAACCCGATGTTGGAGAAGATCTGCAGCAGACCGAAGATCCACAGCGAGTGGCCCAGTCCCATCCACGTGGTCAGCGCTCCTCCGCAGAAGGTCCCGACCAACGCTCCGATCAATCCCACCGTGCCCAGTGCCAGGCCGCGATCGATATCGCTGTACCCCATGTCGACGAGAAACGGGCGCTGCAGCGACTGGGCCAGTTGGTCCGCCAGCTTGTAGAACACCACGAAGGCCAGGATTTCCAGCGCGCGGTGGCGCGCCAGAAAGCCCACGAACGGCTGCCAGACTGCCTCGCGCAGCGTCCTGGGAGTCGGGATCTGCTCTTCCGGCGCGGGAGCCTTCCACGTGACGATCAGCATCGGCAGGTACAGCAGGGCCAGCAGCACGTTGACCGCGGTCCACGAGACCCAGCTGGCCAGGGTGATGGCCAGAGCACCGGCCACGTACATGGCGGCACGATAGAAGGCCGTTCTGGCCCCGACCGCGATGCCCTGCTCCTGCGGGCGAAGCACGTCTACCGCGTAGGCGTCGATCACGATGTCCTGAGAAGCCGATGCGAAAGCGATGGCGAAGGCCATGGCGATGATGACCCAGGGGGCGTCGGGCCGGTCGCCGACCCCGGCGAGCAGCAGGGTCAGGGCGAACAGCGCCATCTGCGTGATGGCGATCCAGCCCCGGCGCCGCCCGAGCCACGGCGGCGCGAAACGATCCATCAGCGGTGACCAGAGAATCTTGAACATCCACGGTGCGTGGGCCAGGGTAACCAGGCCCACGATGCGGATGTCGATACCGCTCTTGCGCATCCAGTCCGGAATCGCGATCCAGACCAGGCCCAGCGGAAGGCCCGACGAGAAAGACAGCAGCGACACGGACGCCGTGCGCCAGGAGCCCAGCGCCTCGCGCAGCGTCGCCCCTCGGCGGCGTCTCTGATCGGAAGTCGAGCTCATTCCAGGAGATCATCGTACCAACTTGCAGGTCGTGAATCTCGGGTGTAGCCTCCTGCGGCTGTGAGTTGCCTCTCGCGCACATCGACCGTCCTGATCGCCGCGCTGCTCGTCGGTGCGGGCTGCACGACCGGCGAAGATCGACGTCGCGCGCCCGACCCGCATTCGTTCTCCCGACCCGATCAGGTCGCGGTCCGGCACCTCGAGCTCGACCTGACGGTCGACTTCGAGGCCCACAGGCTGCGGGGTCGGGCCACGCTGCACCTCGACAACCGGGCCGCCGTGCGTGAGCTGACGCTCGACTCGAGGGACCTCGACATCAAGCGCGTCCTGCTGGGATCCGAGGAGCGGGAGACCTCCTTCCGCCTCGGCGACGAGGTCGAATTCCTGGGCCGCCCACTCGTGGTGCGCATCGAGCCCGACACCCGCGTCGTGCACATCGACTACGAGACCGACCCCCGGGCCATCGCCCTGCAGTGGCTCGAGCCGCAGCAGACGGCCGGCGGCCGGCAGCCGTTTCTGCTGACGCAGTCCGAGTCGGTCTTCGCCCGCACCTGGATTCCCTGCCAGGACTCGCCGTCCGTACGGATCACCTACGACGCGACGATTCGGGTTCCGCCCGGCCTCTTGGCCGTGATGAGCGCCGGGAACCCGACGGAGCCGTCGCCCGACGGCGTCTACACGTTCAGCATGGAGCAGAGCATCCCGGTCTACCTACTTGCGCTGGCCGTGGGAGAGTTGGAATTCCGCAAACTGGGACCGCGGAACGGCGTCTACGCCGAGCCGTCGGTCGTGGAGCAGGCGGCCTGGGAGTTCGCCGAGATCGAACAGATGACGGCCGTGGCCGAGGAGCTGTTCGGGCGCTACCGCTGGGGCCGCTTCGACCTGATCGTGCTGCCGCCCGGGTTCCCCTTCGGCGGCATGGAGAATCCCCGCCTCTCGTTCATCACGCCGACCCTGCTCGCCGGGGACCGCTCGCTGGTCGCGACGGTGGCACACGAGCTGGCCCACTCGTGGTCCGGGAACCTGGTGACACACGCGACCTGGGGCGATATCTGGCTCAACGAAGGCCTCACCGTCTATCTCGAGAAGCGGATCATGGAGGCTCTCTACGGTCGTGACTACACCGAGATGCTGGCGGTCCTGGACCAGCAAGTCCTGCTGGAAACGCTCGAGGAGCTGGGGCCGGAGAGCCCGGACAGCCATCTGCAGCTCGAGCTGGTCGATCGTGACCCGGACGAGAGTTTCGGCGACGTGGCCTACGAGAAGGGCTACCTGTTCCTGCGCATGCTCGAGGAAACGCTGGGTCGCGAACGCTGGGATCAGTTCCTGCCGGGGTACTTCGACGAGTTCGAGTTCAGCTCGATGAGCAGCGAGCGGTTCCTGGCCTACCTGCGCGAGTGGCTGGCCGAGACGGACCCCGACCCCGGATCGTTGATATCCCGCCTGCAGCTCGACGACTGGGTCTATGGACCCGGCCTACCGGCCAACCGTCCCGCCATCCACTCCGCAGCGCTCGATCGTGTTGACGCCCAACGACAGTCCTGGATCGACGGGCAGCCGGCTGCCGAGCTGGACACCACGGGATGGACAGCCCACCACCGACTGCGCTTCATCCGCGGCCTGCCCGACTCGTTGCCGAGCCGCCGGCTGGCCGAGCTGGACGACGTGTTCGGCTGGACCGAGTCGAGCAACGCGGAGATCCTGCACGCGTGGCTGCTGCAGACGCTGGAACACGATTACGAGCCGGCCGGGCCGGCGCTGGAGCGCTTCCTGGTCCAGGTCGGCCGAAACAAGTTCCTCGAACCGCTCTACTCCCGCCTGGCCGAGACCCCGGAGGGATTGGAGCGCGCCCGGGCGATCTACAGCCGGGCGCGTCCCGGCTATCACTCGGTGGTGACCCACGGGCTCGACGAGATGCTCGGGGTGACAGCGCCCCGCTGAGGGCTGCAATCGGCAGCCGGGAGGCCTATATTCGGTGACAGATTCCCTGCCAGGAGGTTCCCATGTCTGCCGTCACCAAGTCCCGACGCCGCCAGTATCGTTACCCGGTCTCCAGGGACAAGCTGGCACGCGTGGAATTCGCCCATCCGGGCCCCAACGGCCGGCGCTACAGCCAGGACGTTACCACCATCAGCTCTTCCGGAGTATCCTTCCGCGTCGAGGAAACTGACGAGTTGACCGGCCTGGAGGAGGGCGCGAGCCTTTCCGACGTCGTCATCCGTGTCGGCCACTGCCTGATCCGCGGAGAGATGCTGGTCATGCACGTGACCGGCGACATCGGCTCCAGCCGCGTTTGCGGAGCGCTCTTCTATCCGGCGACGGACAACGATCTGGTCCAGCTCAAGGCCGTGATCGCCGGAATGGAGGTCGCCGAAGCGGATTGACCGGGATGCCCTTGGACGATCAGCAGACTCCAATCGAGAGCGCGACGATCGAGCCAAGCCATCCCAGCCCCGTGCCGCCGTCCGGGCCGCGCACGACCGTCGCCGACGGCCGACAGCGCAAGCTCGACCCCGCATGGATCACGGTCGGTCGCCTGACCGGCGCGATAGCGGTCGCGATGCTGTCCGCGATGCTGTTGGTCGCCACCCTGCTCGTCGCGTTCTTCGGGCCGTTCGCTCTCGCAGGCGGGGTGTTGCTCGTCGGCGGGTGGATGCTGCTCAGCGCCGCTCTGCTGGCATTTGTCCTGTCGTGGCCCCCGGTGCGCTACCGCCATACGACCTACGAGGTCTCCGATCAGGGCATCCGCATTCGGCGTGGCGTGATCTGGCGTTCGGTCTCGTCGGTCCCGCGCTCGAGGGTCCAGCACACGGACGTCGCTCAGGGGCCGATCGAGCGCACATACGGCCTGGCGACACTGATCATCTACACGGCCGGGACCCAGCACGCATCCATCGCACTGGAAGGTCTCTCACACGAGACGGCCCTGCTCATCCGCGACCACCTGATCGCGGGCGGCGAGACGGACGATGCCGTCTGAGGCCGGCCTGCAGCGGCTGCATCCGCTCTCGCTGCTGTTCCTGGTCGGTAGGCAGGCGAAGAGCCTGCTGCTGCCCGGAATCCTCGTCCTGTTCTTCGCGTCGAGTCAAGGTCACGGCCAGATCTGGTTCATGCTGCTGTTCATCCCGGCCGTCGTCGGCACCTTGCTCCGCTACGGGTCGTATCGCTACCGCCTGGGGCCGGACGAGCTGCTCATTCGCGAGGGTGTCGTGTTTCGCAATGAACGACACATTCCCTACGCCCGCATCCAGAACATCGACCTCGTCCAGAACCCGCTGCACCGCCTGTTCCGTGTGGCCGAGATCCGATTGGAGACGGCAGGCGGCCATGAGCCGGAAGCCGTCCTCTGCGTCCTGTCGCTCGGCGCAGTCCAGCGCATGCGGACGCGGATCTTCTCCGGACGCACGGGTCCCGCCGCGCAAGCACAGACAGCCGGAGCCGTGTTGCACGCATTGGGTCTGCGCGACGTGTTTCTGTTCGGCCTGATTTCCAACAAGGGCATGGTCGTGGTGGCGGCGGCCCTGGGCCTCGTCTGGCAGCTCGACCTCGTCGAGCGCTGGACCTCCATACAGTCCCGCGAGTCGCTGGAACGCTACCGTGCGCTGATCCCACAGGACGACTTCGTCGTCACCGGCCTGCTGGGCCTGGCCGCCCTGGTGACGCTCGTGGTGTTCATGCGACTGCTCTCCGTCATCTGGGCCGTGGCCAAGTTTCAGGGATTTCGCCTGACCCGCAGCGGGGACGATCTGCGCGCCGAGTACGGTCTTCTTACCCGCGTGTCCAAGACGATCCCGCGCAATCGGATCCAGGTGGTGTCCACGCGCGAGGGTGTTCTACACCGCCGCTTCGGGCGGGTCGCCGTGCAGGTCGAGACCGCGGGCAGCACGGGTGCGGACGAGGGCCCGAGCGCCAACCGGCTGTGGCTGGCTCCGCTGATCCACAAAGAGCGAGTCGCCGCGCTGCTCCGGGAAGCACTGCCGCAGGTCGACTTCGACGCCGTACGCTGGCAGGCGATCTCGGCCGGGGCGCGCCGGAGGCTGTTCCGCAAGGCGTGCTACGAGGCGCTGCCGATCACCGCCGGGGCGCTGTATTTCTTCGGCGCATGGGGCCTGCTCGTTCCGGTCCTACTGCTGTCCGTCTGCTACTGGACCTCCGGGCTGTACGTCAAGCACACCGGGTACGCAGTCGTACCCGGCGCGATCTTCTCTCGCAGCGGGTGGTGGGTTCGGCGGTTGAGGATCGTCCGCTTCAGCAAGATTCAGGCGTTGGAGACCACCGAGTCACCCTTCGACAGGCGCTATCGGATGGCTTCGCTAAAGGTAGACACCGCCGGCGCCACGCGAGTCGGACACTCCATCGACATGCCCTATCTCGACGTCGGCGTCGCGAAGCGAATGCAGAACCAGCTGTACGACGAGGCCGGCCGCACAGCATTTCGCTGGTGATCGGGGACAGACCTGAAGTCTGTCCCCCTTTTCCGCATGTCCCCCTTTTCCGCAGAGGCTATACTTGATGCGGGTAGGGGGCGCAGGATGGGTACCGCATGAGACCAGTCGAGATCAACGAGTTCATCAAGCGCGACGTCATCGGCCAGGAAGAATCGCTGCGCTTCGTCTCGGTCGCGATCTTCAAGCATCTGCAAGGTGAGCTGTTCGGGAATCTGATGCTCATCGGCAGCTCCGGGACCGGCAAGACGACGATCATGCGCTCCGTGGAGCGGCTCTACGAAGAACACGACGAGTTGCAGAAGTACCGGGTCGTGGTGATCCTCAACGCCAACACCTTCGCCAGCGACGAGGGCGTGGTGGACACCGGCAGGCTGTTCCGGCGTCTCGAAGAGCAGGCCCGGCGCATACTCGGCCCGGGAGCGGACCCGCAGGAGATCGGGAGCTACATGGAGCACGCGACGGTTTGCCTGGACGAGATCGACAAGGTCTCCGGTGTGGTCGGCGGCAAACCCTACGTTACGGGGATCAACATCCAGCAGGCGTTGCTGACGCTCATCGAAGGCGAGAAGATCGACCACAAGCTGGCCGCGGAAGACGGCGAATCACCATCGGTGGTGCACCTGGACACGGGGAAGATGTTGTTCTTCTGCGCGGGAGCATTCGAAGCCCTGTACGATCAGGTATTTCGTCGGGTGACGTCTCCGACCAGTCGCGTCAAGCTTCCGACCGAGACCGTGCTCGACGAGGGGCGAGTCGATATCCGCGAGTACTTCACGCTGCGCCACCACTTCCAACAGGATGACCTGTTCGACTACGGCATGCAGCCGCAGTTCCTCTCGCGGTTCGACAACGCGATCATCCTGGAAGATCTGCACGCGGGACTGCTCGGCAGGATCTTCATGGAGACCCGGGACAGTGTGTTCGTCGCATCGAAGAGTTTCTTCCTGAAGTACGACATCGACCTGAACATCACGGACGGAGCGGTGAAGCGCATCGCGGACGAGGCGGCCAAGAGCAGCCGCATCGGCGCCCGCGCGTTGAAATCGGTCTATGGGCGGATCATCAAACCCTTCGAGTTCGATCCGTTTTCCCACGAAGAAGTGCAGCGCGACGAGGGTCGGCACAAGCTGCTGATCGACGAGCCGCTGGTACGCAAGACACTGCGACCGGAGTTCTGAGAGTTCTGACGACATCGGCGCACCAAAAAAGAACCCCCGCGAGCAGAGCCCGCGGGGGTTTCGGTTACCGTCGTCGTGCTCGGCCTGCTACCTGGTGAACACGCGGAGCATGGCCCAGAATCGCGTGGCGTCGTCAGCATCGGCGCCAATCACGTCGCCGGGCATGAACGAGGCCATACCCACCTGGAGCGCGAGGTGGTCGCCCGAATGCAGCTCGTAGATGACGTCGATCTCCGAGCCGATATCGTCATCGGCTGCACCGAAGTCCTCGGTCTCCGTGAAGCTGAGGTAGTTGATGGAGAGGCTGTGCGGTCCGCCCGTCCAATCATAGCCCACGTCGTAGACCGTCAGGTTCTCGAAGGTGTTGCCGCCGAAGATCGACGAGTTCAGATTGAACAGGTCCATCGCACCCGCGCGGCCGTGGGTATCGGGGAACAGACTCATGAAGGTCTCGTTGTCCACCATGTCGTCGCCCTGTCCGATCAGCAGCCCGCCCACGTGCACACGGTGCTGGCCGTCGCCGCCGAAGGCATAGCCCAGCCAGCCCTCGAAGATGGTCGACGAGAGATCGCACTCCACCGAGGTACCCCCGCAGCCCACGGTGGTGTCACCGCTCTGGAAGGCGGCCTCGATGCTCCAGTCAAAGCCGGCATCCTCGTGCGGCTTCATGTAGAGCGCTCCCAGCGTATAGGTCTCGTACTGGAAGAGGACCGCTGAGCCGGGTAGGTTGTCCATGCCGTTCCGGTAGTACAACAGGTACGGCTCGACGGTCTGACCGTCGGCAACATCGAAGTTGGCGGTGATCCCGCCCAGTGCGGTGTCGTTGGCGCCGGGTCCGGCCCCGGGGACGATCGTGCCAATGGTGCCGAGCGGGCCGGTGACATCCCGCTCGTCGATGTTGTAGTAGAACACGTCCAGATCCATTATCTCGAAGTCGAACATGGCGCGGATACCGTCGAACGACAATCCACTGTAGAAGTCGTTGTTACCCAGATGGAGCTCGTTGCCCAGCGTGTGCTCCTGGCGACCGATCCTCAGCGCCATGGAAGATCCGCCGACGTTCTTCCAGTCCACGTACGCCTGGTACAGCAGCGTGTCGTCCTTGAGGGGTGGGTTGCCGCCGCCATCGTTGATCGGATCCCCCCCGCCAAACCCGAGGCCGCCTCGAACAAACGTGTCGCCCCACACGCCAGCGTTCTGGACCTCGGCCGTTACACTCAGGTCATCGGTGAGCTCGAAATCGAGCCCGATTCGCAACCGGTAGCTCGTGAACTCCAAGCCCTTGCCGTTGTCATCGTCGAACGCGTCGGCTCCGTCGAGGTTGTCCAAGTGCTCGAAGCGGGACTGGATATCTACGTTGACAGTGACGTCGTGGTCGCCCGCGAAAGCCGGCGCGAGAGCGAAGAACGTTGCGGTGGCCAGCAGCAGCAGGCTGCCGATGGTTACCCTTTTCTTCATCATCGCTCGGTATCCCTCCTCCTCACGTAGAGGCATGCTGCGGACCGGCCCATTTGAGCGGCCCGGGTAGTTTACGAGCGGGGAGAACCCCCGCCGTCCAGGCAACATCATTGCACGCAATTGCCATTTGTCCAGTATTTCTGGATTTCTTGTTGGCTTTGAAACTTTAATTCCTTAAATTACTGAATTCCCATACCCACCACCCCCCGGCGTTTCGATCACGAGCCGGTCACCGGGCTCCACCTCGCAGCCGTCGATACCGCCGAGATCCACGGTCTCGCCGGAGGCGCGGAGGAGCCGCTGACGGCCCCGGGCCCCCGGCTCTCCTCCGGCGAGGCCGTAGGGCGCCACCCGGCGGTGCTGGGTCAGAACCGATAGCGTGGCCGGCTCCAGGAAGCGCAGCTCGCGCACCAGGCCGTCCCCGCCGCCGTACCGGCCCCCGCCGCCCGACCCGCGGCGCACCGCAAAACGCTCGACGCGGACCGGATAGCGCTGCTCCAGAATCTCCGGATCCGTGATCCGCGTGTTCGTCATGTGGCTGTGAACCGCGCTCGCCCCGGCGAACCCCGGGCCGGCGCCGCAGCCACCGCCGAGCGTCTCGTAGTAGCCGAACCGCTCGTTGCCGAAGATCACGTTGTTCATGGTGCCCTGGCTGCAGGCCGCGAGCCCGAGCGCCCGCAGCAACGTGTCCACCAGCCGCTGGCTGGTCTCCACGTTGCCTCCGACCACGGCAGGCGCCTCGGACGGGTCGGGCGGAAACTCCGGATTGAGCAACCCCACAGGGAGATGCAGGCTGACGGCGCGGAGCAGGCCCTCGTTGAGCGGCAGCGGCTGGCGCAACAGCAGTCGCAGCACGTAGATCACGGCGCTCTGGACGATCGCCGGTGTGGCGTTGAGGTTTCCCGGATGCACGGCTCCCGTGCCCGAAAAGTCGATGCGAGCGTGGTCGTCTCGGAGCTCGATACGCACCGCGAGCGGCGTTCCGTCGTCCAGGTGCTCGGTCGCCTCGTAGACGCCGTCGGGCATCTCCCGCAGCGCCTTGCGAATCCTCGTCTCGGCCAGCCGTTTCA
>SMVA01297322.1_pt1 | contig 13026 bp, 11 predicted proteins | sample 2456451 | NCBI WGS metagenome assembly SMVA01 (sample SAMN11095933, study PRJNA526329) | marine sediment metagenome | biome: Marine sediment; feature: Surficial sediment; material: Deep marine sediment; isolation source: Hadal surficial sediment | place: Pacific Ocean | collected 2014-05 | depth...
GCCCCTGAAGGCGAAGGGGGACAGAAATCGGGAGACCCCGCCGGGAGCCCCGGCGGGGTCTATCATTGAATCCGGTGCCAGTTGGGGATCTAGGTTAACGCCGCGCTGGCCCGCCTTCGCCCCACCCGATATGCCAAGTAGCCAACTAACCCGAGGAGACCAGCCAGGGACAAAACGATGAGGATTCCTATGCCGAGAATCAAGCCGGTATTGGCCCCTTGCTTTTCCCCCAAAGTCACCTCGATGCGGGCGTTGGGCTCTTCCGGTCGATCTTGCTCCGCGTCATCAGCAGTTGAGCTTTCGCGCAACTCCTTGCTCAGAACAACCCCCAGGCTTTCCAGGAACTCAACTGTCTCGGCGAAGTCCTCGGGGAACACCCGGAAGGTTACAACCGCTCGTTCCCGCTCCTCGCGCTCCGAGACAAATACCCGGTCTATCTTCCCTCCCACCGACGATACCTTACTCCGCAGCTCGTTCAGCCGTCGGGTTACCTCTGCGGTCTCAATTACGAGAGAGCCGGAAGGCGGCTGTGGCGTAGCCACTGCGGGGGTGAAGAGAAACACGCTGATGGTTGCCAGCTCTACCCGGCCCTCCAGAAAGTTTAGCTGTCCTTGCAGCCTCTCAATCTCCGACCGGACCCGGCTCAGCTCCCGTTCTACGGTAAGAATCTCACCTACTTTCAGGGTCCTTTCCAGCAAAGACAGGAGACTCTGCTCCTCCCGCTCGGCGCTCCTCAGCCGGGCTTTAAGGTCGATAAACCTTTCCGATACATCCTCACTGCCCTGAGTTTGGCTTTGTACCTCGCCCAAGCCCATGAGGCGTTCGACGGCCGTGGAGAATCGGCCCTGGGGAACCCGGATGGTGATGTTAGCCTGCTGACTGTCGGCACGGCCGGAGCTGGACAGCTGCTCGACGAAGCCTCCCAGGCTTTCGGCAATTGCTCGCACCGCCGCGGATGCTACCTGGACCTCTTCCACCTCGATGGAAATTGAAGCCGTGGAAATCACCCGGCGCTGGGCCAACTGAAGAGTGTTATCCCCGCCGCCGGAAACCGGCGCGGCGGCCGCCGGAGCTGGAGTAGCCTGGGCGAAGGGGCTAGGGTCCATACCGAAGGCTCCCCGCTGCATGGTGGCGTCATCACCAAAGGCCTTGGATTGGGAGGAGATGAACCCTTCCATCAGCGGGGCTTCCGCTGGAGCCGCCGCACCTGACCCGCCCGCCGGACCGAAAGCCTCCCCCGCCTGATCTACGTCGCTCAGGGTGCTGAATCCGCGGGACTCGATTTCCGAAGCTGGAGCACTGGTGAAACTACAACCGATAAGAAATACGGATAATAAAAGCGCTAGGATTAGCAGGGTTTTGCTCATGGCACTCACCTTCCTTATTCAGGTTACTCCTAAATAAAGACGGAGCCGCCAGGAAAAAAGTTCCGAATCTAGAATGAATGCGGGAGTTGGGGCCCGAGAAGCCTTCAGGCCAGCGCCAGGGCCCCTCCCCGTTCCATGGCTAGCAGGTTAGCCTTTACTTGCAGCCCGCCCGCCCCATAACCGTGAAGGTCGCCGTTGCCGCCGATGACCCGGTGACAGGGGATAACCAGAACCACCCGGTTTCTAGCCATGGCCTGCCCAGCCGCCCGCGCTGCCAGGGGCCTACCCGCCGCCGCCGCCAGCCAGCCATAGCTGCGTGTTTCTCCGGGGGGTATCGACCGGCAGACCTGCCAGGCCGACTTGAAGAAGGGTGTGGCATCCTCCAGGTCCAGCTCTATCTCGTCAAGCGCGCCGCTCTCACCGCGAAAGTAGCGTTCCAGGCAGTCGAGCTCGGAATCAAACCCGTCGGGTTCGTGAACCGCCTGCTCCAGCCCCGGACCCAGGTCATCCAACGCCTCTTGGGGGTTTGGTTTGAGGCTCAAACGCCGGAGCCCCCGATCTGTGCCTAACAAACCCATCCAGCCCATGGGCTGCTCTAGGATGTGATACTTTTGAGCATTCATGAACTCCTCCTCCGGAACAAATGAAGCAGCATGGGAAGCCTTATGCCCATCCAGGCGCGAACCAGCCGCCGTTCTTCGTCTTCAGCCAGGCCTTTCTTCCCATAAAGGCTACCCACGTAGTGATTGAATATCACTGCCAAATTCTCCCGCTGTCCGGGAAATTCCTGGTCCAGCCGGCTGCGGTATTGGTAAGGAGTTTGGTAATCAGCGGGCCCAACGGAGCTCAACCTGCCCAGGAAAGCCAGTCGTCGGAAGGTGATCTGAGGGTCTGGAGACGCCGTCATAAATCGCTTCCAGAAAACCCAGCTGGCAATAGCTCCCACCAATGCCCCGGCCAGAATTATGACCAGCCATGGCAGCAGCGGAACCAACTGCCTGGCCCAAAAGGAGGTGTTTTCAGCCGAATCGGCGCCGAAGCCGGCTGACACGTCCCCTTGGTCCTCGCAACCCTCCTCCTCTTCCTCGTCCTCGCACACATCGTCCAAAGAATCAAGGCCCGATCCCTGCGATTCGTCCAGGTCAAGACCTGGTGTGGGCCTGACCGCCCTGGGAATTTCTCTGCCAGGGGTGGGCTCAAAGAGTATCCACCCGTATCTTGGGAAATATACCTCCACCCAAGCATGGCTATGTCGGTCGGTCACCATATAAACGTCTTGGTCCGGCAGTTTATCGCCAAGGGAATACCCTGTGACAAGTCTGGCCGGCATCCCTTCGGAACGCAGCATTACCGTCATGGCCGAGGCGAAATATTCGCTGTAGCCTTCCTTCAGGGTAAACAAGAAATGCTCCACACCATCCGCGTCGTAGGGCGGGGGCTCTATCTTCAGGTTATATTCGAAGTTGTTTTTGAGGTACTCTTCAACGGCTTTGGCCTTGTCGTAAGGAGTCGGCGCACCGGAGGTCACCTCCCTGGCCCGGCTTCTGATGGTCTGAGGAAAATCAGCAGGCAGCTGAGTGTATCTGTCCAGGGCCCAGGTGGGGTAATCCACGCCGGCCTGGCGTAAATCCTGGGGCTCGGCTAAGGAAACTGAGGAGGTTATCTGATAGGTTTCTCCGGCTTTGACCGAGCCCCGGCCGGTGCGCACCGAGAGGGCGTCCGGCTGCTGGGCGATGACCTCGGTGATGCGGACCCGCTGGACCTCTCCCTGTTCGCGTACGACCTCCACTAACTCAAACCCCTGGGGCAGTGTCTGGGCCAGGACTGCGTCCCCGACAAAAACCCCGGGGCCCTTCAAAGCCCGGCCCAGGTTAACGGAGGCGAGTTCCAATTTCGGGGGCAAGTCGATGCCACTGCCCGGCGTGTCTAACTCTAATGTATAGGTGGGGGAGTCATAGGTTTCCACGCGAACGTCGCGGTCCGTTTCCAATATCTGGCCGCCCACGAAGAGGTTTCGCGAGTTATAGTTCGGCGTAACTGCGTGGTTGACCTCGAACCGTTTCAGATAGGGCTGGGGTACGGAATAAGTGGGCGTCCAATCTGTGGGCTTCAATACTGTATCCAATGAAGCCCATCCCTTTGGTGTGTATGTGCCATAGGTACGGGCTCTCCAGTACATGGGGACGGGAGAGTTCACCTGTAACACAACTGTAGATGCCGGGTCTATCGTTCCTTGGAACGCCATTACGTCGCCCCATATTCGGTAGGGCAATGGGCGTCGCGCGGGAAGTCCGGCGAACAAGCGGTTGAAGTCGTCCTCCCAGCGAACCAGGGGAGAGCGTAGATACTCGTAAGTCTCATGGGTGGGTCCCCAAGACTTCCCCACCGGCAGCATGAGGAACGCCACCAATAACACCACGATGGCTATGAGAAAGCTGTCGAAGATAGACAGTGCGCCAAGATGCCCGTCGTACCGTATGTTCCGGGCATCCCACGCCTGGCGACGCCGCACCGACTGCACCCTGGCCACTAGCAAAAGGGCGGTAAGGAGGTAGAAACCCAGGTCGCGACTGGCAGATGCGGGCAGGTAGGTGAGATTGGAGACCAGTCCGGCGCCTCCCAGAATGAAAACACCCCAGAAATTGCCGTACCGGAAGAAGACCCAGCCCGCCAGAAATCCGGAGGTCCAGGTTACCACCATTAGTCCAAAGGCGAAGGGCGCCCGGTCGATGTTGATGCTGCCCGTCTTGGCGGCAGCCAGCCACAAGTTGAGTCGCTCCAGCAACTCCCCCGCGTTGGCGAACTCCAGGCCCTCGGCCTGGAATGAGGTTAGCTGCCAGAAGATGACCAGGGCTCCTATTGCGAATCCCACCGGCAGCAGCAGAATAGCCCAAACCGGCACTCGGGAGAGGAACAAACCGGTTAGCATCGCCAGGAGGATCAACCCCGCCAGGTTGGGGGTAGGGACCCAATCGGCCCCCTCGACCGACCAAATCACTACCATCAAGTTTAACGCCAGCAGCGCCAGGGATAACCAGCCGTCCCTCGGCCGGAAGAACCGAGCCACGGCTAGGAGGCCATCTCCCAGGGATTCCCAACTAGCGCCGCTCCGGGCGGCCACCGCGTTGACCAGGCTGCCCGTGGTCATAGGGCGGCCTCCATAGTGGTTAAGGAGGCTTCAGGTTCCCCGGCAAGAAAAGCCCCGGTGCCCACCGGAGCCCGCAGTGCTTCGTTCAGGGACTCACCTTTTTTCACCGCGTAGGTTGGTATTTCGCCTAGGTGGAGGAGCCCCAGAGGCGACTGCAGCTCAGGGCTGGCGCCGAAACTTTCCGGGTCGATGTAGACCACGGAGACATTAACTCCCTGCCGGCGTAGCCGGCGCAGGGCTGGGATCCATTCGGTGTGCCGGGACGGCGTAATTACAGTCAATGTGTTGAAGCGACTCAGCTGGGGCCTAAGATCGTAGATGAAGCGTTCCAAACTTATATCCCCATGGGCTCGCATCGCCGCCAAAGCTTCCATCAAACGCCCCAACTGAGAGGGGCTGGTGTCGGGCCGAAGGATATAGGACGCCTCGGCGTTGGCGGCCAACCCGGTGGCTATCGATAATTCCGAGATTCTGGTAATCAGGGAGGCCGCCACCGTCACCACCAGTTCCTCGGTGTTGTCCACCACATCGCCCCCGAAGTGGCTGCCCCGATACATGTCCAGTAAGACCCAAGCCTCCGCGGAAATGCCGATGTCAAACTCCTTGACCATAAGCCTGTTCATTCGGGCCGTAGAGGGCCAGTGAATGGAGCGGAAGCTGTCGCCGTGGTTGTACTCTCGAATTGACGAAGAGTCCGGAGTTATATGAGTTGCGCGTCGGGTGTAGCGACTATCGCTGGGCAAATTCGCCACCCGTGGATCCAGGTCTGGCAGCGGGATTGTGGCTGGGAAGACCACGTAGCTTTGAGGTGCTAGAAACCGGCGGTTCAAGCGGAAAAACCCGAAGGGGTCCTGGCTGGTCACCTCTACCTGCCCCGTCAGATAGATACCTCTTTTGGCCAAATAGGTCTCGATTCTCCAGGTTCTGCTCTGGTCCTTTACCAGTCCAATAACTCTTCCCGCAGCGTACCCCGGCAAATCCGTAACCTCGGTGACTTCCAGCCATGACTTGGGAAGCCGGTTGCGGTTGATCACCTGTAGCTGACCGTCCAGGTAGCCGCCGACCTGCCCGCGAGTGGATAGACGGGTCAGGCGAATTTCCAAACCTCGCAGGTTAAGCCAGGCCCAACTGAAGCCGATACCCAGCAAAAGCAGAATCGTGTAGAGGAATTGGTAGAAGAACTGGAACCCGGTGCCCAATGTGTAAAAGGTCACCACCGCCAGGAGCGCTACTACTCCAACCTTTCTCTTGGTTAAAACTCTCACTTGCTCTGGTCCGGTGCGAACTTGATTCCGCTATTTAATGTTCGGGAGCTTAAACTTCCGGGCATAGTTGGTCCGGCCGGGAATCACGGCCCAGGTGCTGGCCGCTTTAGGAAGCAACCCCGCCCAAGTTTAACGGGTCGCCCCAGGAACTGGCACGTTGGTCAATAAGTCCTCTACCACGTCGGTGCTCTGAACACCCCTCATGCGGGCGGACGGGGACAGCATTATCCGATGGGCGATTACGCCCGGAGCCAGTAACTTTATGTCGTCGGGTATCACGTAGTCTCGGTCTCGAATCAAAGCAAGGGCACGGGAGGTCCGGAAAAGGCCCAGCGAAGCCCGCGGCGAGGCTCCCAGCGAGACCTCCCGATGGTTCCGAGTCGCCTCGGTCAAACTGACGATGTACTGGCGAACCAGCCGGTCTACGTAGACCGATTTGGCGGCCTCTTGCAGGCCAATGATGTCCTGAGAGTTCGTCACGGCTTCCAAGCTGTCCATGGGGTGAGATTGTTCCTGGCCTTCTATGATCGCCAGCTCCTCCTCCAAGTTCGGGTATCCCAGGCTGATGCGCATGAGAAAGCGGTCCAGCTGGGCCTCGGGCAAGGGGAAGGTTCCTTCGTATTCTATGGGATTTTGCGTGGCCATCACCAGGAAGGGTGGCTGGAGCTTATGGGTAACTCCATCAACGGTAATTTGTTGCTCCTCCATGGCTTCCAGCAGCGCCGATTGAGTTTTGGGGGTGGCGCGGTTGATCTCATCCGCCAGCACTACTTGGGACATTAACGGTCCTTCCCGAAACTGGAACTCTCCCGACTGCTGGTTGTAGACCGAAATTCCGGTCACATCGCTGGGCAATAAGTCCGGCGTAAATTGGATCCGCTTAAAGCTGCATCCGATAGAGGTTGCCAGGCTCTTGGCCAGCATCGTTTTGCCCACGCCCGGAACGTCCTCCACCAGCATATGGCCTTGGGCAATCAGGGTGGCCACGGCCAGCTCAATGACCGACCTTTTACCAACTATTACATGGGAAACATTGTCGATTATTCGCTGTGCCAGCAGGGTGGAGGTGGCGGTGTCCTGCAATCTGGTCCTCCTTGAAATTACCGGGAAATCACCGGGAAATTACCGGGATTACCCGGCCCCCTGTTGGTTGGAGCCGATCCCAATTTGGAGTAGAGTGTAACACAGGTAAAATTGTTGGCGCATCCTGGCTTTGACAAGACCGTACTATCCGGCGAACGCAGCTTGGAGCAGCTGATTGGTTCATGGCCCAACTTTTCCGAAACGCGTAGACAATTTGGAAGTACCTTCCCCTGGTCTCCCGGCCCTAGCGAGTCCCGGATCTGATAAGTTCCGGCAATGCGATACTCGTCCCCCTCCGGTCAGGAACCTGCTGTTTTGAGGCCCTCGGTCATTTATTTGTCAGCAGGGGCATCCGTTATAGTGGGGACAGCGTAATATTAGCTGCTGGACTGAGGCTATGACCTGGCCTTTTTAACCCTTGCGAAGACACTAAAACCTGATTCCCCGGGCTGTAAGGGAAAGCTGGAATGATAAAGAAAATGCGGCAGAGCACCTGGTTCGTGACCATATTGCTGGTAGCGGCTATGTTTACCGCCCTCGCCTGCTCCTCCAGCGATTTGGGCAACCCAGCCAGTCAGGTCGGCGATTCGGTAAGCGCCACTGTTGCTCCCACCCTGACCAGTGGGGCCGCTCCCCCTAAAGAGGCCACTGCGGGGGTCCCCGCAGAGGCAGAGGCCAAGCCCACCGACGCCAAGTCCAACGAAGTCAGGGAACCCCGGAAGCCGGCGCCGGGTCCTCAGGCCGCCGAGGTGGAAGGCATTGCCGCCTGGATTAACAGCGACCCTCTGACCATAGAGGAGCTGGAGGGCAAGGTGGTGCTGCTGGATTTCTGGACCTATACCTGCATCAACTGCATTCGCACCTTCCCCTACCTGAAGCTATGGCACTCCAGATACGCCGACGACGGGCTGGTGATCCTGGGGGTGCACACGCCGGAGTTCGAGTTCGAGAAGGACTACGATAACGTGGTGCAGGCCACCCGGGATAACGGGATAATCTGGCCCGTAGCCCAGGATAATGATTACGTCACCTGGAAGAACTACAGCAACCGGTACTGGCCTGCCAAATATCTGATCGACCAGGACGGAGTCGTGCGGTACACTCATTTCGGCGAAGGGGGCTATAGCGAGACCGAAGAGCAAATCCGATTGCTGTTGGCCGAGGCCGGTGCGAACCTGTCCGACGACAAGTTGGTCCTGCCCACCGACCAAGAGGTGGATATGACCTTCCTTAACACCCGAAACGCCCAGGTAACCCCCGAGCTTTACGCGGGACGCGAGCGCAACTTCTCCGCTGCCCTGTACGGCCGGGGCGCTTACGTGATTCAGCCGGAGTATTTCAGTAGGCGGGATGAGGTGGTAACCCTGAAAGCGCCCGCCGAGTTGGTGCTGCACAAGCTCTACTTCAACGGACCATGGTCGATTATGGCGGATAGTTCTCGACACGCCCGCGAAACCAGCGAAAATGAAGACTATATCGCCATAAAATACTCGGCAAAAAGCGTGAACGCGGTGCTTACCGCGGAATCCAATCAATCCTACCGAGTCCTTCTCACCATGAATGGCCAGGCCCTAACGGAGGAGAACAAAGGGCGGGATGTTATTATCGGGGATAACGGCGATAGCTATATCGAAGTAAACGTGGCTAGACTCTACCAGCTGGTGGAGCACCCTCAATACGTTCAGGGTCAAGAGTTGCGGATGAGCTCAAATTCTCCGGACTTCGGCCTATCCGCCTTTACCTTCGGCGTTTATAAGGATGGGCCATGAAACCGGGAGCCTTCTTGGCGGCCAGAGGGAACGGATTTGCCATCGCTCTGCTGGCGCTGGTCTCGGCAGTAGCGGTAGCTTGCGCATCCGTACCCGGCGCCCCCAGCGAGAGCCGGATCCCGGCCGAGGCTGAGGCCGGCGCCGCCGCCGGTACTCTTACGACGATCCTGGCCACCAAAGACCTCCGCGTTGGCACCCAGCGGGTATCCTTCCTGCTGGTCACCCCCTCAGCCCTGGTCAAATCTCCCACTGCGTCCGTCACCACGCGGAGGCTCGACGGAAACGGTGAGGTGGTCGAGACCAAAATCGCGGATTTTCACCTCTGGCCCTACGGCATACGAGGCGCTTACAGTACCGAGTTGACCTTTGACCGCCCGGGCAAATGGCGGCTGGAAGTCTCGGTCCAAGACGGAGACTTCGCCGGCAGCGGACGGTTGGACGTGGACATAGCGGAGAAATCGCTGGTGCCGGACGTGGGTAGTGCGCCTCCCCTCAGCCGCACCAAAACCCTCGGCAACACCGGAGATGTTCAACTCCTGACTACCGACTTTACCCCGGACCCGGACTTGTACCAGATTTCCATTGCAGATGCAATCGAGAGCAATCGGCCTGCCGTTATTGTCTTTGCCACGCCCGCTTTTTGCACCAGCCCTACCTGCGGGCCTCAAGTTGATACCGTCTCAGAGCTTAAAGACGCTCACCTGGGCGAAGCCAGTTTCATTCACGTGGAGATTTACGACAACCCGGAGGAGATCCAGGGGGACCTCAGCCGAGCCCGATTCACCGAGGCGGTGGGCGAATGGAAGCTGGATCGGTTGCCCGACTGGTTTAACGAATCCTGGACCTTCGTACTCAACTCTGAAGGGCGGATTCACCAGCGATTCGAGGGATTCGTAACCCTGGAAGAGTTGGAGGAGTCTTTGCAGCAGGTTCTGGTGGAGGGTTAGGATAACCGCCACTGGCGCTAGCTGGGCAGACGACTGGCCAGAGAGTACAACATTAGCAGCACTAATCCAATCATCGTGGCTACAGAGAGACCAAAAAAGATAAACAGATAGTTCACCCGCCGAACCCGCGGCCTATGCTCGTGCTGCGTTTCCCAATATTGGTAGCGCTGCGGCGGCCTCTCTTCCTCAGTGGATTCTCTCTTCCGGCGGCTCCAGGCTTCGCGGCTGTAATCTTTGTTGACTGTCATTAACAACGATTCCCCAGATTATTCTACCCCACATCTACGCTTAACCAATAACCGCGTTGACAGCCGAGGTACGTGCCCCTAAACTCGGCAGCAATGCATACTAGCGAACCTGTCTGGGTCCAATTCCGGCCAATTCTGCTGTGCCGAATACCGCCGACTCGCCAGGCGTCGAAGCAGGACATTTTGACCCGGGACTTTTAATAAGGAGCGGTGCCAAATGGTAACTCAGCGGGAACATGTCCATGATCCCCAACCTGGCGATAAGCACGGTCCCAACTCCCAGGCCGCGGCACAAATGAGGGAGGCAGCCCTCAAATTCCTGGAAACGCTGTCCGCTGAACAGCAAACCCGGGCCGCTTTTCAATACATGGATGGCGAGCGAATTTTCTGGTATTACCCTCCCATGAATCGGCACGGGCTCATGCTATTAGACATGGAGCCCGGTCAGCGGGAGGCGGCCTACGCTCTGATGGCTTCGGGGCTGAGCCGGCGGGCCAATGAGCAAGCTAAGCTGATCATCGACCACGAGCTGATCTTAGGTCCCTTGGAAATTGATGAGAATGTTGTCACTTACGAGCGGAATCCTCTGCGCTACAGCTGGACCATCTTTGGCGACCCGGCTGGAACCGAGCCCTGGGGTTGGCGAGTCGAGGGCCACCACGTGTCCCTGCACTATAGCGTCTGGGGTGAAGACGTGATTTCGGTTACTCCCTTCTTCTTCGGCTCCAACCCGGCGGAGGTTAGGAAGGGCCCGAAGCAGGGCCTGCGCATCCTGGCTGAACGCCAAGACCTGGCGATGGAGCTGATGGAAAGTATGGATTCGGGCCAGCGCTCCAAGGCGATAATCTACGACGAGGCCCCGCTGGATATTCTGACTTTCAATGCCTCCCGTGCCTCCCTCCCCAAGGAGCAGGGTCTGCCCGCCTCCCAAATGTCCGGCACTCAAAAGGAGGTGCTGACCGCGCTGGTCACCGAATATATCACGAAGGTGCGGTCGGACATATCTCAGCAGCGGTTGGCCGATGTCCTGCAGGATGGTGGCCCGGGTGGTGGCTTGGATAATATTCACCTGGCCTGGGGCGGGCCGATTGACCGGGCTAAGCCCCACTACTACCGCCTCCACGGCGGCGACTTTGTGGTGGAGTACGATAATCGTCAGAACGGGGCCAACCACATTCATTCGGTCTGGCGGGATGTGGACAACGATTTCGCCAACGACGTACTGCGGGAGCATTTGATTCTGTACCATAGCCTGTAACCTGGCGTCTCATCCAATTTCTCTGCCAAGTTGAACCTCCGGCCAGGGCTGGTAAGCTCTACTGGGGCCACAGGTGATCCCCACCAAACCGCGGCGAGATGTGCAGCGGTTGACAGCCGAAATAGGGCCCACTAAACTTTTGCAGCAGCAAAAGGCTCCCTTGCTGGGCTGAAGCGGCGGGAACGCCTTCGGCCTCACCCAAGACGGCTTTGCCCGAGATGACTTTGGAGGAATGAAATGGCAGTACAGAGTAGTCAGGGAAAAACCCAGGTTTCGGGCCGGATGGCTCAAGCCGCGAATCAGTGGCTGGCCACCCTTTCCGCTGAGCAGAAGGCCAAGGCCACCTTTCATTACATGGACGGAGAGCGGATTTTCTGGTATTACCCGCCCCTTAATCGGCATGGATTGCCGCTTCGAGACATGACCTCCGACCAGAGGGGTCTGGCCTACACCCTGATGGCCACCGGTCTGGCTGAAACCGCCAATCAGCGCGCCAAGGGAATCATTCAGCATGAGCTGATCCTGGGTCCGCTGGAAAAAGAAGCTGGACATGTGACCTGGGACCGTAATCCAGAGCTCTATTACTGGACCGTGTTCGGCGAGCCCGGCGGCAGCGACCCCTGGGGATGGCGCGTCGAAGGCCATCACGTCTCCCTGCACTTCAGCATCTGGAACGATGAAGTAATCTCGGTTACCCCCTTCTTCTTTGGGGCCAATCCGGCGGAGGTTCCCCAGGGCCCGGAGAAGGGCAAGCGCTTGCTGGACCGGCGGGAGGATATTGCCATCGAGCTGATGGCGAGCCTGGACGCCGGTCAGCGCTCCAAGGCGATTATCCACGACCAGGCCCCTTGGGACATCATCGGCTACAACTCCAGCAAGCAGGCGGTGCACGCCGGGGAAGGGCTGGCCTGTTCCCAGCTGTCCGGAACTCAGAAAGAGATAATGATGGCGCTGATCACCGAGTACATTACCCAAGCCGATCCCGAAATCGCCCAAAAGCGGCTGGATCAGGTGAAGCAGACCGGGCTAGACGACTTTTATCTGGTTTGGGCCGGTGGATTGGACCGCAGCCGGGACCATTACTACCGCATCCACGGCGGTAACTTCATCGTCGAGTTCGATAACGTCCAAAACGAAGCCAACCATATCCACTCAGTCTGGCGCGACGTGGAGAACGATTTCGCTCAGGATGTAATGCGGCAGCACCACCTCATGTATCACATCCTATAAAACCGGGGCCTGGCAGCCTGGGTGAGTAGCCTTCACTTCGTCATAGTGAGTTATCACTCTCCGGCGGAGCGCCACTTACAGATGAGTTACTGACCCTTGAAGATAAAACTAAACCAGGCCAGGTTGTTTGAAACAGGCCTGAATTATATGGGTCTTGTGGCGGAGCCGCTCCTTGGCCTGACGGAGCTCCCGCCAAAGGTGAGATAGGTTGTGGCAGCTGAGATTCTTGAGTTCCACCCGTTTCAGATAGTTCCAGATGCCCTCGTCGGGGTTTAACTCCGGGGCGTAAGCGGGAAGTTGCTCCAGGTGAACGCGCGCCGCCGCTCCCTTGGCCAGAAATTCCTTGACCACCTTGCTGCGATGAATCGGGGCTCCGTCCCACAGGACCAGCAACTTGCCCGGGATGTGGCGCAGCAGGTGCTGGAGAAACTTGACCACATCCGGACCTTTATAAGACCGTTCCTGCACCGTCATGTAGAGTTTACCCTCGGGCGTGATGCCGCTCATCGCCGAAAGATGGTCGTGGCTCAGGTACTCCTTGACCACCGGGGTCTGGCCCACCGGGGCGTAGGTGCGCAACGCCATTGGCAGCAGGTAGAACCCAGACTGGTCGGCGAACACCAGGGTCCGCTGCTCCTCTATAGCTTTTTTTTGATCTGGGGCCAGCGCTCTTGCGGCCAGCGTTGGATGGCTTCCTCATCCCGCTGCACC
>SMVA01416907.1_pt1 | contig 13024 bp, 11 predicted proteins | sample 2456451 | NCBI WGS metagenome assembly SMVA01 (sample SAMN11095933, study PRJNA526329) | marine sediment metagenome | biome: Marine sediment; feature: Surficial sediment; material: Deep marine sediment; isolation source: Hadal surficial sediment | place: Pacific Ocean | collected 2014-05 | depth...
ATTACAACTCAATTTGTTTGCCCGGCGTGACCTCTTGGCACTGCTACGCGGGGATCCACCACCAGCGCAGCCACCTGATCCTCAGGCGAGGTTGGCCTTCGCATGAAGTTTATGGGACAGCAGTGGGTTCGACCCCGGTTTTGACGAAAGATTATTCGTAGTTTTCGAATGCGGCGATTAACTCAGCACCCTTTGTCTCTCTCAATGCCGCGCACAGCCGTATGTTCTCTACCGCCTGGGCGAGGGGTCTCTCGTAGCCAGGCAATTCATCCGCATGCGAATTAACGAATGCCTGCCATTCGTCAGCCCGTTCGGTGGTGCAAAAGGAACCACCCAACGAGGGTAAAACCCTGGATCGAAATGACTCTGGAATTCTCTGGATAATGGCGTCATCGTTTTCCTTGATCCATGCATAAGTCTGGTCGGTGGTGGCTGCACGAACCATTTGCCTGGCTAGGATGCCCAGCATCTCCGTTCCTTTGAATTCTCCAGCCATTACTGCTGCCTGTAGTTTCTTAACCAGTTCAGGGTCTTCGACACGCGCGAGGGCACCGGTCGCGGAACCGCGGAACGCCGGGTCCTGTGACGCTTTAGCCTGCTCGAGCAACAAATCGAAGAATGGCTCACCAATATCCTGTACGCCGACACTGAAAATTGTTTCGAGCTCGCTGGGTGGTGCGGCGCCTGGGTCAGGTTCTCCATGCAGGCCGATTCTTGCTGCGGCCTGCTCGGCCAACGGTGCTCTCATGGCCTCATCTTTCGCCATTACGATCAGGAATCGCTGCATCCGCTGCCGCAATAGTTTCGAACCCGGGTCCGACTTGTCAGCCAGCTTTGCAAAGCGGGGGCGCACAATGGCACGAAATGCGCTTTCGAGTGGTTCCAGCTGGCTGGCACCGACGACCCTGGTAATGGCTTCAAGATGAGACATCGCTGCGCTGGCGACATCCCAGGTGTCGTGATCAATGAGTTTGGCCATGCCGCTTACATAAGCCTCAGCACTGATCGCATCAGCCCGCAACGCCGCATCCAGACTGTCACCGACCACCAGCGCTTCAGCGGGTGGCAGATCTGTTGCGCCATCGATCAGGCCCTGCCAGCTGGCGTCATCCATGGCGAAACGGTAGTAGCCAGTACCATCCGCATTGGGGATGACCTGGCTGGGGCAACTGTCGGCATCGAGCTTGATCGTTTGTTCTTTGCCACTGAGCAATGTGCAGGTGCTCTTCTGCTCACCGCCGGCAGTGAAATTAACGCACATGGGAATATGCCATTCACCTTCGTCAGGATCGATAGCGGATCCGAGTGGTGCGTATCGGGTTTGCGTAACCTCGAGTACAGGATTTTTTTCATCCGCACAGTTGAGGATTACCGACAGAAGCGGGACGCCGGGTTGTTCTATGTAGGACTTGAAGGCTGTCTCAATTTCAGCACGCTCCGAACCGTCGGCAACGGATGCAATAAAATCTTCAGCCGTCGCGGTCTTGTCTTTATGACGGTCCATGTGCAGCCGAATCCCTGCCTGGAAACGATCTTCGCCGACATAACGTTCCAGCATCGCCAGAACGCCGGCACCTTTCTGGTAGGTGATGCCATCGAATGCGCCTGAGATCTTTTCGTTGCTGTCGATTGGTTCGCGAATTTGTCTTGCTGCTGCCAGCGAGTCGTTCGACATCGCTCCGAGTGCGCCCTTTAACGTTTCCCGATCGAACTCGCCCTCTGGCCAGTAGTCGTGCGCCGCCTTGTTCATCATCCAGCTCGCGAAGGATTCATTGAGCCAGATGTCGTTCCACCAGCCAGGTGTCACCAGGTTGCCAAACCACATGTGCGCCATTTCATGCGCATGAACCACCGTGTATGCGCGCCGCTGATTGATTGGTGAATCTTCGTCCATCAGCAGCAGGTATTCGTCATAGGTTATGGCACCGATGTTTTCCATCGCGCCACCAAAACTTTCCGGCATCGCGATAAGATCCAGTTTTTTGTAGGGGTAGGGCGTGCCGAAATATTCTTCAAGCACGGACAGCAACCCATCCGTATTCTTTAGTGCGTATTGCATGCGCTCGCCGAGACCTTTGGCAGCGATCCCGCGCAAATGTACCTCGCGGTCACGGTTGGAATTTGGCGGAATCATGCCGTAGTCAACAAGATCGTAAGGACCTACCGCGAAGGCGAGCAAGTAGGTCGGCATCGGTCTTGTCGTCTCGAAAATATGCTTCACGTATCCGTCGCCCAGTGTTTCGACAGACGCTTCGGGTGTCGTCGTTACCACGACATCGTCGGCACGTGCGATTACCGACAGGTCGAACGGCACCTTGAAGCCAGGCTCATCGAATCCCGGAAAGGCCATTCGCGCAGCGGTCGGTTCGAATTGTGTGACGGAATAGGACGCACCGTCACGTTCGACTTTGAAAAGTGCATTAGTGGCTGTGTTAAAGGCCGCGCTGAACGTCAGATGCAGGGTCGCAGGGCCTGCTTCGACCGGTCGTGCGAGCGTTACCAGTGCGACGCCGGAATCCAGGTGTTGTTCATAGCTTGCATCAATACGCGGCGACCGGCCGTCATCCAGGTAGACCTCCGAGACATCCAGGTCTTTGCCGTGCAGCCAGAGTCGCTCGCCAGGCTCATTGATCGTAATATCAATGGCAACAGTCCCGGAAAATCGGTCCTGAGACGGGTCTATGCGCAGTTCCAGGCGATAATGACCGGGTACGACAGCATTGCCCAGCCGGCCGACGGGAGCCATTGCGCTTATTTCTGCAGCTGATTCTGGCGCTGCAGGGGGCGTTGCGGATTTTGAGCAGCCGACAAGGATGGCAAATGAAGCGCTAAAGCAGATCGCGATCTGCAGGATGCGGAGTTTTGACATTGTTATTCCTGCGTGGAGAATGAGGTTTTATGGCCTTAATTCAATACAGCATAGGCCATTGTGAATCGGGATAGTTCCAACACACCTTCTAGAGATGCTCGTAGTGAGGATTCGATTGCCCTCTCGTAAAGTGAGCCTGTACAGATTACTGTAGCGCCTTTCGGCATCCCTCAGGCGCGTTGCACCTAATGTTAGGCAAGAAAACTCCCAGCACTTTGCGCATCGGCTATCGGTATCGCCCAAAACGGCTTGCAGCGCAATATGACGCCATTGTCGTAGGCTCGGGCATGGGAGGGCTGACCAATGCGGCACTCCTCAGCGAACTTGGCTGGAAAGTCTGCGTGCTTGAGCAACATTACACTGCCGGTGGGTACACACACTCCTACAACCGCAATGGTTATGAGTGGGATGTCGGTGTGCATTACATCGGTGACGTTGGCACCCGGACCCGAACCAGGCGCATGTTCGACTTTTTGTCCGATGGCAAGCTCGAATGGGCGCCAATGGATGCGGAATACGATCGCTTTTATATCGGCGACAAAGTGTTCAGCGCGATTGCCGGCAAGCAGGCATTTCGCGACAATCTCGTCGCCAGCTTCCCCAAAGAAGAGCAGGCGATCGATCGTTACATGGAACTGCTCGCACAAGTGAGTGGTGCGCTATCGACCCACAGCATGGGCCGCATACTGAAACCGTGGCAACGTGCGCTCGGCGGACCGCTACTGAAGTGGCGTATTCCTGCAAACATGTATCGCAATACTTACGAAGTCCTGAGCGAACTTACCGACGATCAGGATCTGATTGCAGTCCTGTGCGGTCAGTGGGGCGACATGGGTCTGCCACCGAAGCGCTCGGCGTTCATGGTGCACGCAATGATCGCGCGACACTATATGTATGGTGGCTATTACCCGGTCGGTGGCAGCTGGCGAATCGCGGCAAGCATTATTCCGAAAATACAAAAAGCCGGTGGTGAAGTTTTCACCTATGCGAAAGTGAAACGCATTCTTCTCGAGGACGGCAAAGTCAGTGGCGTTGAAATGGACGACGGACATCGTATCGAATGCCCCTGCGTAATTTCCTCGGCTGGCATCGGCAACACGTTTGGTGGCCTGTTGCCGAAAGCCGCCGTCGAAGAGTCGGGTTACGAAAGTTTGCTGGAGACGGTACGGCCAAGCATTGCTCACCTCGGTGTTTACATCGGCCTCAAAGAAACAGCAGAACAGCTCGGCCTGCCGAAAACCAATTTCTGGATTTACCCCGGCAACGACTACGATGCGGCCCTCGACAAGTTTCTGCAGGACCAGGAAGCGCCGTTCCCGGTCGTTTACATCTCGTTCCCGTCGGCCAAGGATCCCGACTACGAAAACCGGCATCCTGGCACGGCGACGATCGAAATCGTGGCACCGGCACCTTTTGCATGGTTCGAGAAATGGCAAAACACGACCTGGGGCAAACGTGGTGAGGAATACGAAACATTCAAAGCCCAACTCGGTGAGCGCCTGATGCAACACCTGTACGAAAAAATCCCGCAACTAAAAGGCAAAGTAGATTACTACGAAGTCTCCACACCGGTTTCAACAGAATGGTTCAGCGGTTACCAACGCGGTGAGCTGTATGGTCTCGATCACACCGCAGGTCGTTTAAGACAGGAATGGCTCGGACCGCGCACGAAAATCCCGGGTTTGTGGCTAACCGGCCAGGACGTACTAACCTGTGGCGTAACCGGCGCAATGATGGCTGGCATGCTAACCACAATGGCCATGGTCGGCATCCGCAAAATGACCCCCCTGATGACAAAAATCTACCGTTGACTCGCCGGAAAGCCGAAAGAACGGTGTAGGAGCTCGCCCAGCGAGCGATTGCGATATCCTCCAAAAAAACGTGCACCAGCCAGCCGCATAGCAAACAACAATAAGATAGTCTGTCCTCCAGTTATCAGGGATTCGTTATGCCCCAACCCGGCACCACCGCAACCTACACCAACGTCCAGCAACTGGCCATTGAACTACGCCTGGACGAAACAGCCGGTCGCCGCGCGCTCGAAATAGCCCAACTGTCTCCCGACAGCAACGACTGGCGACGCTACATCGATCATTTCCTGATCACCGTTGGTGCATTACTCATCCTTGCCGGCGTAACCGCATTTTTCGCCTGGAACTGGGCCGACCTCAGCCATATGTCGAAGTTCGCACTGATCCAGTTCGGCGTCGTCACTAACGTAGTGCTGGCATGGCGCCTCGGAATTGATTCGACTGGCGGCCGTGCCAGCCTCTTCGCCAGTGCGTTCCTTGTTGGTGTGTTGCTTGCAGTCTTCGGCCAGGTGTACCAGACAGGCGCCGATCCCTACGGCCTGTTTCTTGGCTGGGCCGTGCTGATTCTGCCGTGGGCTGTAATTGGTCGACAGGCCGGTTTGTGGATGCTCTTGCAGATGCTGCTAAACCTCGGCTTCATCCTGTACTGGACGCAGGTGTTGGATCCGCCAAACGGATGGTGGCAGCTTTCACAACTCCTGGGTCCGTTGGTCTGGCTCGCAAGCCTCATGATGAATACAACGATGGGCAGTATCGTGTTTGCGATGAACGCGGTTGCATTGCTTGCCTGGGAGACCGGTTCGGCGCGCGGCGTTAGCTGGATGCAGGGTCGCTGGTATCCACGCGTCATCGCTTTCGGCGCACTCAGCACGGTGCTTATACCGACACTCATCATGATCATCGCTGCAAGTTTTGGCGAAAAAGGCGGACTCAGCTTTCTGTCGCCAGCAATATTTGGCGTATCCATTGCTGCATGCCTCTACTTCTATCAATACCGCAAGCTTGACCTGTTTATCCTCACGCTTTGCCTCTTCGGCGCCATCATGGTGATCATGTCGCTGTCTGTTCGCTACATGGTCCGAGACATCGTCAGTTTGTTGTTCCTGGCAATCTTACTGACAGGGCAGGTCGCTGGCGCGGCGTACTGGTTGCGTAATATCGCAAAACGATGGGAGACGCAGTCATGAGTGAGTCAATAGTTTCGCTCGAGGACGTAGTCGCCGGTCTGCGAGCCGAGGGCCTGTTGAGTGATGAAGCAACCGAACGCGCGGCTGGCGTTGTCGAGACCATGCATGCAGTACAACCCTGGTTTATTCGTGCAATGGTTGGCTTTGGCGCGTGGCTGGCAAGCCTGTTGCTCATCGGGTTCGTGGTTGGCCTGAGCCTGGCCATGGAAGGCGGCTATATTATTATCGGCCTGGGCATGATCGCTGGCGCCGTCATTCTCCGTAAGCGTTTTGACACGGATTTCATGGTGCAATGTACGCTTGCGGCAAGCCTTGCCGGTCAGGGTCTGTTGATTTTTGGTATTTCCGAGTTCAAATTGAGCGGCAATTATGATGCGCTGCTAAGCACCATAGTAATTTTAAGCAGCGTCATGTTCGTCATATTCCCGGATCGCATCCACCGGGTGTTGTCGGTCATGTTTGCCACCAGCGCACTGACGATTCTGCTTTATGTGCATGAACTGAATGCCATCGTGCCGGTCCTTGGACCCGCATTCGCGGCAGTACTTATTTTCCTTTACAAGCAGCAGCCGAAATTCGCGGCAAATGGCGCAGGCGCCCTGGTGCGACCACTGATGACCGGAATGATGCTGAGCGCATTCGGTTTTCTGCTGTTGTCGAGCATCTATTTGTTGCCGGAACTTGGTGTTGATTACGCCTTCTATCCGCGGCCATGGATTTCCACGTTGCTGCTGGGCGCATTATTTCTCTACCTGGTTACAGATGTTTGGTCGGGCCTTCTTGAGGGCAGGAAAAAATCTGCGCTGCCGGTCATTTACGGTTTGTTGATCGTCGTCATCGCAGCGGCCTGGGAAGCACCCGGACTGCTGCTGGCACTCATTGTCGTCACGCTCGGCGCAAGTTCAGGCAACCGCGTTTTCATTGGCGCCGGCATTGCATTCCTCGCAGTTTTCCTTGCTGCCTATTTCTATGGCATCCAGATCACCATGCTCACCAAGTCAATAACACTGGTTGCCATCGGAACAGCGGTTCTGTTCGCGCGCTGGCTAATACTGAAAGTCCTGGCGCGTACAGAGGGAGGACTCGCAAGTGCTTAATAAACTACTTGGTCTGTCCGAGCAAATGCGCCTGATGATAATGGGTGTGACGGCTGTGATTATTCTTGGCTTCGTCAACATGGAAATAGCCGGCAAGGAGAACATCATCAGTAATGGTACGACGATGTTGCTACGAATTGCACCGCGCGATCCGCGGTCTCTCCTGCAGGGCGACTACATGGCGCTGCGCTACTCGATGGCTCGTGAGGTAGCGGCAGCAGCGAAGGACGCTGAAATCAATGATGGCAGCATCATTGTCTCGCTGGGTGGTAACGACGAAGCGCAATTCGTGGCTCTTTACCATGGTCAGCCGCTCTCACCAGGACAACACCTGCTGCAGTTTCGCAAACGCGGTGAAACGGTGCGCCTTGCCAGCGACGCGTTCTTTTTCGAAGAGGGGCAGTGGCAAACGTACAACGGTGCCCGTTTCGGTGAAATTCGCGTTGACGCGGATGGCAGCGCGGTCCTCATCGGTCTGCGTGACTCCGAGGGCGTACCCCTGGGTCCAGCTTTGCATTAAACGTTGCTCGGGCGTGAGTCAAGAGCCTGTTTAGCGCATAACGTATTGAGACTGTCCTCACAGTCCGAGCGATCCATACTTGCTACGTTGTGACAAGACGGTGACTTTGCGCCGGCCGAGGCATCCGCTGATGAAGGGAAAACTGCTTCTTTTCTTGTTCGCGCTCCCATTCTTTGGTGTGGGTGTCTGGATGGGCTACTCCATTGGCTCCAATATTGCCGAATCCAGGCAGATGCAAAACTGGGCTCCGGTCGATGCGAAGTTGCTCCGCGCCGGGTACGAAACCCACTCCGGGGACGACTCGAACACCTACGAAGCCTATGCCCGGTACACCTACCGTTATGGCGGGCAGTACTACACGAATGACCGCGTGGCAATTGCCGGCGGGGCGGACAATATCGGCGACTATCAAACGGACCTTGGCCGCAGTTTAAGCCGCGCAATGAATGCCGGCGCGGAAATCCCTGTTTACGTTAATCCGGAAAATCCTGCCGAGTCTGTTGTTGATCGAACACTGCGCTGGGGCCTGCTCGGGTTCAAGTCGATCTTCCTGTTCGTTTTCGGTGGCGTCGGTCTGGGTCTCATGATCTTCGCAATTCGCAAGTCACCTGAGAAAGACCCGGCTGCACCGGAGTATCGTGACAAACCCTGGCTCGCGAATGACGACTGGCACAGCAATGTCCTCAAGTCGAACTCGAAGATGGTCATGTACTTCACCTGGGGGTTTGCCGCTTTCTGGAATCTGGTGTCAGCGCCGCTGCCGTTCGTCATTTACAGTGAGGTGCTGGAGAAGAACAACTATCCGGCATTGCTGGGTCTGCTGTTTCCGCTCGTTGGCATCGCTCTCATCGTGTGGGCTGCGCGACGCACGCTGGAGTGGCAGCGATTCGGCCCGGCACCCGTGACGCTCGATCCGTTTCCAGGTTCGATTGGCGGACACGTCGGTGGCACGATCGACATCAATCTGCCCTACGATAGCAATGCGAAATTTTCCCTGACACTAACCAGTCTGCACAGCTACCTATCCGGTAGCAGCAAGAATCGTAGTCGTAACGAAAGTGCACAGTGGCAGGATACGCAAGTCGCGCATACGCGCTCGGGCGCAAAGGGTACCCGGCTCAGCTTCCGCTTTTCACTTCCGCAGGGCCTCGATGAATCCGATGCAGATCAAAGCGAAGAGTCCTATTATCTCTGGCGTCTCAATCTCAAAGCCGAATTGCCCGGTGTCGACATAGACAGGGACTACGAGATACCTGTCTATGCAACACGCGAAACGTCGGTCAGCCTGTCCGAAGTATCAATCGAGCAAGCTCGCACCGAACAAAGCAACATCGACGTTCAGGCTGTTGAGCAGGCGGTTAACCTGCGCTTTGATGCTGGTGGCAGGTCCATGCTGTTTCCAATGGGGCGTAACCTCCCGGGTGGCTTTAGCGGGTTGCTGTTTGGCAGCATTTTCGCCGGTGTCGGCTGGTTTCTGATACGCCATGAGGGCCATCTCTTCATGGGCAGCATATTCGGTGGGGTAGGCGTGCTTATCGTAATTTCCGCGTTGTATTTCGTCCTCAATTCACTCGACGTCGTGCAAGCGGGCAGCGACATCAGAACGGTTCGCCGAATCCTGGGTTTTGCTGTCAGACGACGACGCATGCGCCGCTCTGACTTTGTCAGGTTCAGAAAAAAGGTTTCGTCAAACTCCCGTTCGGGTGGCAAGCACGTACTGCATTATTCGGTCGCCGCGATCGACCGTAGTGGACAAAAGATGATCGTCGGTGAAGGGTTTAAAAGCGCCAGCCAGGCGGACGCAGCGATGGAGTTGATCGCTCGCGAATTTGGCCTGACGCCGCAAGGCGATGTGACAGATGCCGCGTCAGCTGCAGGCTACAACCTGCTCACCGCGGATTGATAATTCGCCCACGGCGAAAGAGTGAAATCCCGGTAATAGCTTCCGTTGTACAGCATTCGGTAAATTCCTCTGAGTCTTGTTCTACCTGCAGGGGCGAGTTGTGGGAGCAGTAACAGGGTAGTACGCATAACTTCATAAAGGTACACGCAGACCAGAAATGGCTGACCTGGTGCCAGCCTATCTGAGTTATTGTTTCCTTGATACTGCCCAAATATGGATTGTCTGTCTTACTCGCCAAAAACGACGAGTAATAGCTACTTCATCTCATTAATCGCCAATATCGGCGAGCGAAAGCAGTTATCGCGTGGAACCCAACAACGAACGAGGTGCGATCGGGACGAGTTAAGTCGGGAGAAGGTTTTGACTATTGGCTGCTCAAGTTCGATGGTGTTGCGGGAAACAAAGATAAGGAACTTGAGGATCCAAAAGGATACGGCCTTATTGATTATGCCTATTACAAAATGGCGAGGGATTGTGGAATCGAGATTAGCGAGTGTCGCTTGTTTGAGGAAAATGGTCGAAAACACTTCATGACTCGTCGAGTCGACCGCCTGGACAGCGGTCAAAAAGTTCACATGCAATCGCTATGCGCGTTAGCGCACTATGACTTCAATCTTGCCGGGGCGTACGGCTATGAACAGGTGTTGCTCGTGATTCGCCAGTTGGAGCTGCCAATGCATGCAGTAGAAGAGCAGTTTCGTCGCAGGGTATTCAATATCATCGGGAGAAATCAGGACGATCATGTGAAAAATATCGCGTTTCTCATGAACAAGCGTGGCGAGTGGTCACTCTCACCGGCTTTTGATATTACTTACAGTTTTAATCCTTCCGGTCCCTGGGCTTCAAGTCACCAAATGACATTGAACGGAAAGAGAGACGGTTTCGTGCTCGATGATTTCAAATTTCGTGCCCGGGCAGCATCAATGAAACGTGGTCGTGCAGAAACGATAATCGAAAAAATTCGGACTGTTGCTACTCGCTGGCGCGAGTATGCCGATGATGCTCGTGTCGATCCCAATCAACGTGAGAAAATTCAGAATGCACTTCGCCTTGAACCATTTCCACGGAAATAGTTCTATAGTGACCCCGCCAGCCTAGATGCCTATTGTTCTGTCGAAATAAGCCTTCAATCTCTGCCAAGCATCCAGCGCGGGTCCGGTGTTGGTTTCCGGATCACGATCGACGTTTAGCCAGAAGCCGTGATTGATGTGATCGTAAATATGTACGTCGTTCTCGATCCCCGCTGCGCGCAGAGCGCTGACGAAAGAGTTCACCAGGTCAACCGGGATGCCGGAATCATTGCGTGCAAAGGTACCGTAAACTTCGTGATGAATTTTTTTCATCTCTTCAGGATCGTCCAGCAGTCGCCCGTAAAAAATTGCGGTAGCATCGTGCTCAACGCCGCCAAGCGCGAATGACAGTGCAACGCCACCACCGTAACACCAGCCAATCGCACCAATCTTGCCGGACGTGTCCGATCGCGCCTCCAGAAAATTTACTGCAGCATTGAGATTGCGAATGATCTCATCCGGATCAGCCAAAGACTCCTCTACCAGCGCCATATTTTCATCGCGATTGCTGCCGACGCGGCCGCTGTACAAATCTGCCGCAAGTGCGACGTAGCCTTCAGCAGCAAATGAGTCCGCTGTTTCCTTGACCCTGTCCACCAGGCCGTTCCATTGGTGTATCAGAATAATGGCACCGTGGGGTCCAGGAGTTTCAGGTACTGCAAGATAGCCAAGTGTGTTGTCGTTACCGGAGTAGTACGCGACGCTCGATCCCTGCAGCGGCCCTGCATTGCCAATGATGGCTGGTGGGAGTTCGTCGTTGGCAGTCGGTTCATAGGCGACATCCGCAATAGCGACCGAACCGACAATCAAGGTAAGCAGAGAAATCAGGCCAAGGAGTTTATTCACGATGTTCTCCATTATTATTCTTCTGTACGAGCACCGTAGCCAATTTAACTGCACTAATCCAGCACTCGCCCGTGTGGTACGAATCGACGACTTACACCATTGCCAGATCAAGCTCTTCGATATACCGCCTTTTATCTTCGTCGCCCAAAAAACTTGCGGTAAACGAATTCTTCGCTAGCGTGTAAATGTCATCTGCACTCAGCCCCAAAGCGACCTGGGTACGTCGAAAATTCTCACCGACGTAGCCACCAAAGTACGCCGGATCATCAGAGTTGATGGTCACACACAACCCGGAATCCAATAGCTTTTTGAGATTGTGCTCTTCGAGCGTATTAAATACGCGAAGCTTCAGATTCGACAAAGGGCACACGGTCAGAGGTATCTGCTCTTCGACCAGTCGTGCGACCAGCTTCGCATCTTCGATGGCACGCACTCCGTGATCAATACGTTCGACCTGCAGAAGGTCAAGCGCTTGCCAAATATATTCCGGCGGCCCTTCCTCACCAGCATGAGCGACTGTCAGGAAGCCTTCGTCCCGGGCCCGGTCAAAAACATCGATGAATTTGGACGGCGGGTGGCCGACTTCAGAAGAATCGAGACCGACGGCATGAATGCGGTTCTTGTGTGGCAGCGCCGCCTCAAGCGTGTTCATCGCATCGGCGGCACTCAAATGTCGCAGAAAACACATGATCATCCTGAAGGTTATTCCCAGGTTTGCTTCCCCATCCTGCAAAGCCCGGTGAATGCCATTGATCACCGTTGAAAATTCTATGCCACGCTCAGTGTGTGTCTGTGGATCAAAGAAAATTTCCACGTGGCGGACATTGTCGCGTGCAGCACGCTCGAGATAAGCCCGAGTCAGGTCGTAAAAATCCTGCTCAGTGACGAGTACTGCGGCACCCGCGTAGTAAATATCCAGGAAAGACTGCAGATCAGAAAATTCGTACGCACGGCGAATCTCCTCTACGTCGGCATAGGGCAGGTCAATCTGATTTCGCTGCGCCAGCGCCATCATCAGTTCTGGCTCCAGCGTGCCCTCGATATGCAGATGCAGTTCCGCTTTTGGAATGCGTTCGATCAGTTTGGAAAGATCCGTGCCCATCGCCAAATAGTACTGTAGGAGCCCGCCCAGCGGGCGATTCTCCGCTGTTGATACCATACAGCCGATCACTAATCGCCCGTGCCGATAGACAGATCATGGCGACATTTAATCGATCTTATCTATCGTACGGCGGGCTCCTACGGCTTCTGCAATGTTAGTCGTGGATCTGGTGGTCTGCTACATCCAAAAAAAAGGGCGAGACCTGCTGGCCTCGCCCTCTCTTGCAAAACATTGCAAGTTCGATAGCGGATTTAGATCGCTACGATGTTCTCTGCCTGGGGACCCTTCTGGCCTTCAGTAACAGTGAACTCGACTTTCTGGCCTTCAACCAGTGATTTGAAGCCGTCGCCAGAGATTGCACTGTAGTGTGCAAATACGTCAGGACCTGATTCCTGCTCGATGAAGCCAAAGCCCTTAGCGTCGTTAAACCACTTAACGGTTCCGGTTGTTGTAGACATAGTATTTTCCTTTAATTCAAAAGTAATTGAAGCCTTGCAAGCAAGGCGATTGCGCTAGAAGTGTTGCTACTACTTATGAAGAACAGGACGAGACTCTAATGACGGGACATCGAAATGGCGACCATAAATACAAGGCGAACTTTCAAGCTGGCGCGATTATA
>SMVA01273813.1_pt1 | contig 13022 bp, 12 predicted proteins | sample 2456451 | NCBI WGS metagenome assembly SMVA01 (sample SAMN11095933, study PRJNA526329) | marine sediment metagenome | biome: Marine sediment; feature: Surficial sediment; material: Deep marine sediment; isolation source: Hadal surficial sediment | place: Pacific Ocean | collected 2014-05 | depth...
CGAATCTGACCATAGTCGGCAGCTAACAGCGCAAGTACCTTCCACGTCTATCCTCAACAATTCCGTCGTTGTCTGTGTCGTGCACCGATCGTGCGCGACCGATCATATTGATAACGATCTGTCGTCGAAATCGAGGATCCTGATTAGCCGGGCAGTAGACGAAGTTTCCATTTTGGAAATTGGTGTAGCCCATGCTGGTAATCTGTAAGTATTTTCGATTTCTGAATGAGCGCCACTTAATGGTGCCGCCGTCCAGCGGATATTGAAACCATTTTATGATGGTATCTTCGTCATCCACCCTTGCGTTCCTGTTTCGATCAATGAAGACAATACTCCCATCGTGCCACTGACCGCTGCAGGATATGCCGGTTGAGCTTGGGCATAATGTTGTCATGACGTTGTAGGTCACTGCGGTTTGCCTTGCAACCATGATGGAGGTAACGATCCAGTTGTGTACGGTGGTCGCTCGGCTTCGCTGGATAAGATCGGCGAATGATGGTGCCATGAAGCTGGCGAGTATCGAAATAATTCCCAATACGATTAGCGATTCGATCAGGGTGAAACCATACATGCGTCGGTACATTAGAAGGGTCCCCATAAACTAATAATGGAGTTTAGTTTCCCAATTAAGGTTCAGCTGTAGGATATCTCTGTGATCTGGTGTAGGAGTATTGCGAAAGGCGGAGCAGGAGATTTAGTTACTCAAGCTCCAGCTTTTTCAATTTGTATCGAAGTGCACGAAAGGTGATCCCTAGTTTCTTCGCCGCTGCGGTCTTGTTCCAGCGTGTCGCTTCAAGGGCTTCGACGATGACGTTCTTTTCAATATCTTCAAGATAGGTTTCGAGCGACTCAGCGTCCTCAGGCAGTGTAGTTTGCGCGGGTTGTTCAAGATAGCCATCTTCGTCATTAGATGACACGTCCTCCTCAGCCGGCCTCGGTGAGTCAACCGACAACCCGGCCTGGCCACCAGAAAGAGCCAGGTCAGTGACTCCTATTATATCGTTCTCGCAGAGTGTCATGGCACGCTCGAGAATGTTTTGCAGCTCCCTGACATTGCCAGGAAACGGGTAGGCTTCTAGTGCCGACATCGCCTCAGCGCTGATCACAGGTAGCGGCGTCTGGTATTCACCTGCAATTTTTTTCAACAGATCTGCTGCCAGGATGGGTATATCTTCGCTGCGCTCCCTGAGACTTGGAACTTTAAGTTCTATGACATTAATTCGATAAAAGAGATCCTGGCGAAAATTGCCATTATCCACTTCCGTGGCCAGGTCCTTATGTGTTGCACTCAAGATCCTGACGTCCACTGGAATCTCTCGCTGGCCACCTATTGGGCGTATGGCTTTTTCCTGAATACCCCTGAGCAGCTTTACCTGCATGGCCAGTGGTAAATCAGCGACTTCATCAAGAAAAAGCGTGCCACCATTAGCGGCCTGGAAGAGCCCTTCTTTGTCTGCAACCGCCCCGGTGAAACTACCTTTCGTGTGACCAAAAAACTCGCTTTCCATCAGTTCGCTTGGAATCGCACCACAGTTCACAGGTATAAATGGAGATTCACTGTGAGGGCCTTGTTCGTGGATTAATTTTGCGACCAGTTCTTTGCCGCTACCTGATTCACCACTGATGTAAATTGGTGCCTGGCTTCTGGCGAGTTTTACGATTTGTTTTCGAAGAATCCTCATCGGCTCTGTGTCACCGAGTAGTGTCGGTGAAGTAAGTTCTGCGTCGCCTTCCTTGTTATCCAGTGGCTCGAGGTTGAGGGCTGTATCCACAAGATGCCGCAGTAACTCAAGATGGATCGGTTTGGAAACGAAATCGAAAGCGCCTGCTTTGAGGGCTTCGACTGCGGACTCCATATTGCCATGGGCGGTAATCATGGCGACGGGTAGATCTGGATAGTTATCCTGGATGTGTTGCACAATTTCGATGCCATTGCCATCCGGCAGTTTCATGTCTGTCAGGCAAAAGTCGAAAGTGTGATTCGATAGCATGTCGATGGCAGATGTCACATCTTCTGCGCTTCTGGTGTTGATATCCATCCGGCCCAGTGTGATTTCCAGTAGTTCCCGGATGTCTGGCTCATCATCAACAATTAGCGCATTTTTCTGGGCCATTTAGGTACCTGCTTAATACGTCAGGAAAGTTATCTTGAAATTACCTCCGCCGGAATCGACACTTGAATAGCTAAGGCGGGCATTGTTAGCTTCACACAATTCCTTTGATAGATACAAACCGAGACCAGTGCCGGTAGATTCGGTAGTAAAAAATGGTTCAAACAAGTTAGTAATGGATTCTTCCTTGACACCCTCGCCACAGTCAATAACTTCAAGATAGGGGTGCCCGGAAATCGAATCTATATCGCCGCAAATCTTAATCGATTGCTCACCGGTCTTCTTCTCGCTGTATCGTAGTCCGTTCTGGCAGAGATTAGCAAGAATCTGGTTCAGATGGAGAGGATCCACCTGAATGGAGATTCCCTTCGCGCCAAATTCAGTCTCGATCTTGACACCTTCCGCGGTCCCAGCAGAAAAATCCTCAAGGAAGCGAGCAAGCCATTCGTCTAGAATGATGACCCGCTGCTCCGGCGTCCTGCGCCTGGACATTTGCAATACGTTTTCAATGACACCATTCAATCGAACCGTATGATTTTGAATGATCTCGCTGAGCCTCTGGTCACCCTTATTCAGGTCATCAGACTCTCCCAATAGCTGTGCCGCATGACTGATGGCGCCGAGAGGGTTCCGAATCTCGTGAGCAATACTGGCAGAAAGGCGCCCCAGGGAGGCAAGTTTAAGCTGCTGGGCCTGCTTCTGAACTTCCGTGCTGTCTTCGATGAATACCAGGGTATCGGGTGTTTTGGAAGGAACATTGAGAATCGAGAAATTTACAAGTAATTCCGGACCGGTTTCATAAACAGCAAATTTTGACTGCTGTATTGAATGATCTTGTTTCCACTCAGCTAGCTTATCAAGCAAAGCGTTGGGCAGAACTTCCCTGGTCGATGACTTGTCGGCTGGATTGTCCAGCAAAGTTTCCGCAGCGAGGTTGATTAACCGGGGTTGACCCTGGTCAGATACCACGACTACACCCACCCGCATACGCTGAATAACAAGTTGATTGATCTGCTCCAGGCTGTGCACTTCTGTTTCGCGACTGCGAAGCTGGCGCGATAAAGTTTGAAATAAAATGTTGGCGACGAAGTAAACAATCCCGAGGATGCCTGCCTGGAAGAAACTCTGCACGTCGTTTGCATCAAGGAAGAACAGGTAAAATTCATCATAGATGGTCAGGATAAATGCAATCGCGGGAAGAACCGTCGATACTCGCCCGGCGATCAGCCCACCACCAAATGCCACGGTAAATATCAGAAAATTACCGAGACCAGAACTAACCCCGCCGCTCGCTGACATGAGTAGCGTCAGGCAGATAATATCGCCCGTGAGTACAATCAGTGAAGGAGTGGTTTTGGAAAGCAGTTCTACGCGAACAAATAGAGTCGTCAGACCAATAAGTACATTGATAACGATGTAGGCAAGTACCGTAGTCTGGAAAAGTTCCGGATTAACGTTGCCAACAAATTCATTGAGGTTTGGATCAATAAACAGGTACAGAAAAAGAAAGGAGAGCAGTATTCGGTAATAATTGTAGACCCGGAAAATGGTTGAGCGTTGCAGGCTCTGTTGTTCCTCAAACTTTTTGTCCAGGATCTCATTCATGAGGCTTCGGCTAGCCCATAAGTCCAAAGGTAATATAGTTTAACCATGATTTTTCAGAGCGTTTCACGGACTTCCTCGCACTAAACTGACCATCCTTATCCAGCGATTGATGCTCAGGATAATTACTTGAAAGTACCAGGAGGGCATCTTTTGCCAGGTCATCCATATCGAGTAGCTGGTATGCCTCAACCATAATTGCCAGGGCGTCAGGAACCGCAGCTGTACCTTGCATTTGTTCAAAAACGTAGCGGCCGCGGTTGGCTGCGGCAACGTAGGCACGTCGATAAATATAGTATCGTGCGACATTAATTTCTGAAGCTGCCAGTAAATTTTTCAGGTACTGCATGCGTTTTTGGGCATCCGGTGAGTATTCGCTATTTGGGTAACGTCGAATCAGCTGGGCGAAATCGTTGAATGAGTCGCGTGCTGCCCCGGGGTCCCGGGTTGAGGGATCAAGCGGAAATATTCTCGCCAGAAAGTTTTCGTCCCGCTCAAACGATGCAAGGCCTTTCAAGTAATAGGCATAATCTACATTGGGGTGCCGAGGGTGCAGGCGGATAAATCGATCTGCCGCAGCCCGGGCGGCTTCGGCCTGTGTACTTTTGTAGTAAGCATAGATAATTTCCAGCTGTGCCTGTTCTGCATATCGACCGAATGGGAACCTGGCCTCCAACAGCTGTAGCTTGGAAACCGCATTGGCATAGTTCCCGCCACGGAGGCTTCCCTGGGCAGACTCGTAGTAAGCGAGTTCCGTGGATTCAATGTCATCCTCGAGGTCATCTTTACCACAGCCGCCAAGTATGAGCAGAAGCGTAATGAGTGTTGCAAATTTAAACATGTAGAATCTTTGTTGGGGCTTGAAAACCGGACTATTTAACCATAGCCTCTATTCATATCCCAGTTTGTTACGATGGCCAGTTTGATTCCAGTAGTCGTTTTCTCAGTACCGACCCGTCAATATGCCCGCACTTGACTCATGACATCACGAATCCAGCACCAGGGGTCTGTTCCTAAAGAATCTTCCCAGGACCGATTAGATCTCGTCGTTGCTGCGCTATTCCCGCAATATTCGAGGTCGAGGCTGCAAACGTGGATAAAATCCGGCGAATTGCTTGTCGATGGGCGCTTGTGGAATGCTAAAGATAAAGTGTCTGGTGGTGAACTGGTTAAAATTGACGCGATTGCATCCACAATCGTTGATGAAGCTGAAGATATACCGCTGGAAATCATGTTTGAAGATGAGTCGGTACTGGTCCTGAACAAACCATCAGGGTTGGTCGTACACCCTGGAGCAGGGAACCGAAAAGGAACTTTGCTGAACGCCTTGCTCCACTATTGCCCGGAATTAAATGAAGTGCCCAGGGCCGGCATCGTTCATCGGCTGGACAAGGAAACCACTGGGTTGATGGTGATTGCGAGAACGATTGAGAGCCAGGCTAGTCTGGTGCAGCAATTGCAGTCCCGGGAAGTCAAGAGATTATATGAAGCCGTTGTTTACGGTCTGACACCAAAACAGGGTGTCGTTGATGCGCCGATTGGCAGGCACCGCCTGCAGCGGACACGCATGGCGATCCGGGAGTCGGGTAAAGAGGCCATTACCCGGTATAAGCTTATCCGGGCATATAAAAGCCATTCATATGTGGAGTTGTCACTGGAAACCGGCCGTACCCACCAGATTAGAGTTCACATGCAACATCTTGGTTACCCCCTGATTGGCGACCCGGCTTATGGCGGTCAATTTAGAATCCCAAGAAAAGGTGGTGAACAACTGGGTTCAGTCCTGAAAGCCTTTCCGCGGCAGGCACTTCATGCGAAAGAACTGTCATTTAAGCACCCCGCAACTCAAGCGCAAGTCACCTTCAAAAAAGTGTCACCGGAAGATTTTGGCTTATTAATTGAAGCCCTGGAAAAGGATTTGAGCATTGAGAATGGGTGAATGGTTAACGCCAGATTGGCCAGCATTCGAGTCAATCAGGGCTGTTTGCACCACCCGGGCCGGTGGTATCAGTGTTCCACCGTTCGATGAATTCAATCTGGCCACTCATGTAGACGATCAGCCTGGTGTAGTCATTGCGAACAGGCTTAAATTAGCTGAGGATCTGGCACTGCCATCGTCTCCGCTATGGCTGGATCAGGTTCACTCGCAAGTTGTCATTGAGCTGGATTCCGCCCATGTCGTTTCAGACACTATGGACGGACCGTTAGTAGCCGACGGAGGCTTTACCCGTGACGAAGGTGTGGTACTGGCTATTCTTGTTGCAGATTGCCTGCCGATTCTTCTGGCGAGCCCACAGACTCGGGAAATAGCTGCCCTGCATGCCGGGTGGAAGGGGCTTGCTGGCAAACTAATAGAAAATGGAGTTGAACTGTTTACCGGCCAGGATCTGGTTGCCTGGATTGGACCCGGTATCGGTCAATGTCATTATGAGGTTGATGTGGCGCTTAAGGATCTATTTCCCGGGGACTGTTTGCGGGAAGGCCGCGATAAAGATCATTGGATGCTGGATCTACAGGGAATTGCTAGCCAACAGTTAAAAGATCTTGGTGTGGAACATATTTATCAGGCGAATGCGTGTACTTATTGTCAGTCGGATAAATTTTACTCGTTCAGGAGGGACGGGGTCACTGGAAGGTTTGCGGTTCTGATCTGGATGGATGAGCTGACCTAGCCGGTGCAATTTTCCTGAATGATTTGCCGTGCTTCATTCATGCGATCATTTTTCTCTTCGTCATTTAGAAGTGTTTCGTTCCCGTCTGCATCTCTTACACGGATTCTTCTATATGCTTCAAGTTGTGCGAGGTTGCGTTTACCCAGTTCACAATTGGACTTTTTCACTGCCGCGATTTGTTCGGAGATGGCCTTACGCTCTGCCTCTATAGAAGCGGGGTCTACTGCCGCAGGTTTGTCAGTAGTTGCAGCATCTTCATTCGCTGTAGCATTTTCGGTGTTGGTTGAGCTTCCCTGGGGTCGTCGAGTATCCACATAGCCAAATCGATGAGTGCGGCTGACATGTCGTGCGTCATAGTCTCGTGGGTTCTTCTGCGCATAGTTGGTGACACCATTTTCATCAACCCAGGTGTAATAGTCTGGTTCCGCACCTGAGGCCAGTAGTGGCAGGCCGCAGATTGCCAACATCATTGTTTGCGCAATGCAAATTCGTAATAATCCTTTTCGGAACATTAACTTTCTCGCGTAAGCCAATAAACTATAAGGGAATTTTGCTATTCTACTCAATGAGATGGGATATATCGACAAGAAAATGGCAGAGTGCAGATATTTACCACAATTGGGCTCCATTGCGATTTGACTAGGCTTAAGAGATGTTTGAGAATGCCCGCCCGCTCTCGTCTATGAACCATATACCGTAGAGTGGAAGAGATATTGGGCTATTTAAAGCGAAATCAGGGGAATAAAGTGGAAATGTTATCGGGTGGGGATATGTTGATCCGCTGCCTTCAGGAAGAAGATGTAGATCACATTTTCGGGTATCCAGGTGGTGCAGTACTGCATATTTACGATGCGCTTTTTAAGCAGAACAAGATCCAGCACTTTCTGGTGAGACATGAGCAAGCCGCGACGCACATGGCCGATGGCTATGCCCGGGCTACTGGACGTCCGGGTGTGGTTTTTGTTACTTCTGGTCCGGGTGCAACCAATGCCATTACCGGCATTGCCACGGCCTATATGGATTCAATCCCCATGGTGGTCATCTCTGGTCAGGCACAGACTCACCTGATCGGTACTGATTCCTTCCAGGAAATTGACATGGTCGGTGTGTCCAGACCGATCGTCAAGCACAGCTTTCTGTTAAAGAGTGCAGAAGAAATTCCGACTGTGATAAAGAAGGCATTCTACATTGCGACTTCTGGTCGCCAGGGACCCGTGGTTGTCGATATACCCAAGGACATCACAAGCCCGACAGAGCTGTTTCCTTATGAATATCCGGACAGTATATCGATCAGATCCTACAATCCTGTCACGAAGGGTCATTCTGGCCAGATTAAAAAAGCCATGAGCATGCTCCTTGCATCGGAAAGGCCAGTCATCTACACAGGTGGCGGGGTTGTCCAGGGTAACGGTACTGAAGAACTCATAAAACTCGTCAGAGCACTCGGTTACCCGATAACAAACACCCTGATGGGTCTAGGTGCCTATCCCGCAACGGATAAACAGTTTCTTGGAATGTTGGGTATGCATGGCACATTTGAAGCAAATAACGCCATGCATCACTGTGATCTGCTCCTCGCTGTTGGTGCCCGTTTCGATGACCGGGTGACGAATACAATCTCGAAATTTTGTCCTTATGCGAAGATAATTCACATCGATATTGATCCGACGTCGATATCAAAGAATGTTGTGGTTGATGTTCCCATTGTCGGTCCCGTGGATGTTGTCTTGAAGGAAATGAACAAGCTGGTCGATGACGGTGTCGCAAAGCGAACCGAACAACAATCACAGGTGCTGTCCGAATGGTGGGAACAGATTGAAGGCTGGCGAAGCCAGGATTGTCTCAAGGTTGAATCTGACGAAGGCAGCAAGGTCATCAAGCCTCAGCAGGTCGTGCAGGCCGTGTACAGGGTGACAAATGGTGATGCCTTTATCACATCTGACGTCGGGCAGCACCAGATGTTCGCCGCACTTTACTACCCATTTGATAAGCCGCGACGCTGGATAAATTCAGGTGGCCTGGGAACGATGGGTTTTGGTTTCCCTGCCGCGATGGGTGTTCAGATCGCTCATCCGGAGGCAACCGTTGCCTGCATCACGGGAGAAGGCAGCATTCAGATGAATATCCAGGAGTTGTCCACCTGTGCACAGTATGACCTGCCGGTGAAGATCATCAATATCAACAATCAGTCACTTGGTATGGTTAAGCAATGGCAGGATATGCAATATGAAGGTCGGCACTCGCACACCTATATGGATTCATTGCCTGACTTTGTAAAACTTGTCGAATCCTATGGGCATGTAGGGTTCACGGTTGACAACATTGATGAATTGGATGCGACCCTTGATAAAGCTTTCGCTCTGAAAGACAGGCTGGTGTTTGTTGATATCAAGGTAGATCCCGAAGAACATGTTTACCCGATGTTTGTTGCGCCGAATGGATCCATGCGCGATATGTGGTTGAAGAAGGGAGTGCGAACCTGATGCGTAGAATAGTTTCAGTCTTGATGGAAAATGAAGCGGGTGCATTGTCACGTGTAGTCGGTCTCTTTGCCCAGCGCAATTACAATATTGAATCACTCACCGTCGCACCGACAGATGATGAGACGCTATCCCGATTAACGCTCACTACATTTGCAGCGGACGATCAGATTGAGCAGATTACCAAACAACTCAATAAACTCATCGAAGTGGTAAAACTCGTTGATCTCACTGATGGTGAACATATTGAACGGGAACTCATGCTGATCAAGCTAAAGGCAGCAGGACCGCAACGAGCTGAAATTAAACGCACCTGCGATATATTTCGCGCTCAGATAGTAGATGTCAGCCCCAATGCCTACACAGTTCAAGTGACCGGAACCAGTGATAAGCTTGATGCCTTTCTAAGGGCTATGGCTGATTCAACGGTGCTTGAAGTTGTGCGATCCGGTGTTTCCGGGTTGTCTCGGGGTGAGAAGGTGCTCAGCCTGTAGCTCAAGCCAAAAATACCGAAATCGCGTTATACTGATGTCAAAACTTAGCACCCATTGTGGAAGCCGCTATGGAAGAAACAAAAAAATCTGGAGAACCGATTGTCAGTGGGAAAGCCGATGCTGGTGACCATGCAAGGGTTGCGTCTATAAGTGATAGAAAAGGCCTGGCACGGGGGATATACCTTCTACCTAATCTGATAACGACCGGGGCACTGTTTTCTGGTTTTTATGCCATTATTGCAGCGATGAGCGGGTCACTGGAAAATGCCGCAATAGCAATCGTGATTGCCGGTATCCTCGATTCACTTGATGGCAGAATTGCCAGGATGACTAATACCCAGAGTGAATTTGGTGTGCAGTACGACAGTCTGTCCGATCTTGTGGCTTTTGGCGTTGCCCCTGCAGTCCTGATGTTTAGCTGGGTCCTTTCCGATCTTGGTAAAATTGGCTGGATGATTTCCTTTCTCTATATGGCATGTGCCGCATTAAGGCTGGCGCGATTTAACACCGCACCTGACAGTAGTGTGTTCTATGGGCTCCCCAGTCCGGCAGCAGCAGGTGCAATATCGGCCTTCGTCTGGACCTGGGTAGACTTTTTTGATCCAGCCGTAAGTATCCAGCTAACCGTGATCATCGCGGTTTTTATCACGGTTGCTGCTTTGCTGATGGTTAGCAACATACGCTATTACAGCCCGAAGCATATCGATCTTAAGGGCCGGGTTCCCTTTATCTACATGCTGGGCATCGTTCTGCTATTTACAGTCGTTGCAATGTATCCACCTGGAATGCTGTTGTGTGTCGGACTAGTCTATGGTGTATCAGGACCCATCCAGGCACTTATCAGGAAAAAAAGCCTGTTTTCAAAAAAGAAAATTGCCGGCGATTGAGTAACAGTGGCCGCGAAACAGCGTCTACATCAGAAATAATGGTAGTAGGTTTACCTTGAAGAAAAAAATAGTCCATATACGCTCATCGGAAATTACAGATGAGTCAATATTTCACAACCGAAGAAAGTTAATTCAGGCAGCCGGGCTTTTCTCGGCAGCGTCATTTATTCCCCAAATATCAGCTGGCACTTCAGGAATACTCACCTATGAAGGCCCGGACTCGCACTCGCAGATTCCACCGGCCTGGCTATCGAAGAAGGTCGGTGGGGCAATACCCGGAAAATTTTCAACAAGTGAAGATGCCACTCCGTATGAGTATGTGACCCGTTACAACAATTTTTATGAATTCGGTTCTGACAAAGATGATCCCCATAAGAACTCGAAAAGCTTTAATTCAGATCCCTGGAGTGTAGAGGTGTCAGGTGAAGCAGAAATTACCGGCAAATTCCACCTGGAAGATATTCTGAAACCACATGATCTCGAAGAAAGAATCTATCGGTTACGTTGTGTTGAAGCATGGTCTATGGTCATCCCATGGATTGGATTCCCCCTGGGTGATCTAATTAAACGTTTCAAACCAACATCTGCGGCGAAGTATGTGAGGTTTGAAACACTTTTTGATCCAGCACAGATGCCTGGGCAGCGTTCATTATTCACCTCACTCGATTATCCTTATGTGGAAGGGTTGCGAATGGATGAGGCAATGAACGAACTCGCGATTTTGGCTGTCGGCGTTTATGGTAAAAGTCTACCTCCACAAAATGGTGCTCCCCTTAGATTAGTCGTTCCCTGGAAGTATGGATTCAAAAGCATCAAATCGATTGTGAAAATTTCATTCAGTTCCCGTCGCCCTAAAACTACATGGGAAAAGAGCAATTCACGAGAATATGGTTTTTATGCCAACGTGAACCCGGAAGTCTCGCACCCTCGCTGGAGCCAGGCCACGGAACGGCGATTACCAAATTCGCTGTTTTCACCCAATCGAATTGAAACTTTAAAATTCAATGGTTACGCACCACAGGTTGCTCATCTGTATTCTGGAATGAACTTGAAACGGAACTTCTAGTGCTGGTTCGCGGCTTGAAGCCGCTGACTTTTTTGTTGTGCTCGTTGCCGTTTTTATGGTGTATGTATGAAATAGTCCTTATGTCCCAGGGTCAGGCGCACTCTCTTGGAGCTGATCCTGGCAAAGAGATAGTGCTGTTTAACGGTGGATGGACTATCCGGATGCTGATATTAACCTTGCTTGTGACGCCGCTTAAGTCCTTATTCAACCTCGGTGCTCTTGTTAGGGTGCGGCGAATGTTGGGTCTATTTACGTTCTTTTACGCATCCTTGCACCTGGCATCCTACACAGTGTTCTTGTTGGAGCTGGAGTTCGCCAACATTTTCGAGGATTTGGGCAAGCGCCCCTACATAGCAGTTGGTTTTACTGCTTATCTCTCGTTGATCCCCCTGGCTGCAACATCCAACCGGTGGATGATCCATAGGCTGAAAAAACGATGGAAGAAGCTGCACCGGGTGATTTATGTCGTTTCTGTGCTGGCCGTGATACATCTTATCTGGTTGACGAAAAGTGATTACACCGATGCTGTGATCTACGGTGGGCTGGTGGCATTATTGCTCGGCTACAGGATGTACGGATCCAGTTGGCTGCCGCGAAACTTCCTTATTCCCAGAGGCAATAAAGGCCCAGTTTAAATATCTAAAAGTTTTAATAGATTTTGGATTTCAACCTGTATAGAATGCGCCGCCTTGCCTTGATGAATGAAAGAATCCTGGCAGGACTTTGAAGCATTAGTAGGCCAGTAATAATGCGGTTTACAGCGGGAAAAGTTTTTTGCAGTTTCTTCATTCGAAGGGTTGTAAAAGGGAAGGCAGGGCGTATAATACGCTGCCTCGATCAATGAGATCGAGTCGGATCACCAGCCGTGATTCGAGACATTTTCGCTTCTTTATTTCGTTCTCCAGTTAAGAGGGCAGAGTAGAGCAGGGAAGAAAGTCACCAGAATTATTTTTTGATCAAGAGAACCCGCTGGATAGTTTATCAGTGTGGGGTTTTTTGCGCTAAATGATCTGGGAATGTTCTTTAACAATTTGGAAACAAGCAATAGGTGTGGGTACTTGTTAGTTGAATGCGATAAATATTCAACGACAATTACCGACATATATTAGTTTTACTCATATTATTTGGTAATTTTGCGTTGAGCTAGAATGTGGCTTGCCCGTAGGGCAAACACATTCAGCGACAGGTTTTTCAGCTTTGCTGAAAATACCGAGAGCTGAGTGGGATCTTCGGATCAGCATTCTTTTAAAGATTTGCGAACTTAATTCGCACCTGTGACTCGAGCAGGCCTCAAAAGGGTTCTGTAAGAGAATCAGGAAATATTCAATTTTAATTGAAGAGTTTGATCATGGCTCAGATTGAACGTTGGCGGCAGGCCTAATACATGCAAGTCGAACGGTAACAGCGGAGCTTGCTCCGGCTGACGAGTGGCGGACGGGTGAGTAACGCGTAGGAATCTACCCAGTAGTGGGGGATAGCCCGGGGAAACTCGGATTAATACCGCATACGCCCTAAGGGGGAAAGGCCGGGATCTCTTCGGAGACCGGTCACTATTGGAGGAGCCTGCGTTGGATTAGCTTGTTGGTGAGGTAAAGGCTCACCAAGGCGACGATCCATAGCTGGTCTGAGAGGACGATCAGCCACACTGGAACTGAGACACGGTCCAGACTCCTACGGGAGGCAGCAGTAGGGAATCTTGGGCAATGGGCG
>SMVA01323930.1_pt1 | contig 13020 bp, 12 predicted proteins | sample 2456451 | NCBI WGS metagenome assembly SMVA01 (sample SAMN11095933, study PRJNA526329) | marine sediment metagenome | biome: Marine sediment; feature: Surficial sediment; material: Deep marine sediment; isolation source: Hadal surficial sediment | place: Pacific Ocean | collected 2014-05 | depth...
AGACCCGAAGAGTCCAATAAACATGCTTTAAATCAATGGCTTGAAGAAATATTATTACTTTTAATCAGTAGTGCAGATAACACGGTGACGTTTAGCGGCGAGGTCGCTTTTCGCGCTGCCGATAATTGGGAAATCTGCTTCAGCATTACCGTACATGGGCTGCAGACAGAGCATCGATTTACACGTGAGTTCTTTTCTTCGAACGAGTATCGCCGTCTGTCGGCGATGGGTGAGACCCTTGATTGGAAGCACTCGTCGATCGTCGTCAGTCGGGGAGAACACACCCGTACCGTCGAATCGTTGCGTCAGGGTTTCGATTGGCTCTTGCACGATACTAAGCGGGCGATTCATGTTCAACGTTACAAGGGCTTAGGCGAAATGAACCCTGAGCAGCTATGGGAGACCACCATGGATGTGGCGACGCGGACCCTGCTCCAGGTTCAGATCGAAGATGCGGTGGCGGCGGATCAGATCTTCTCGACCCTTATGGGTGACCAGGTAGAACCACGACGGATCTTCATCGAGGAACACGCCCTATCGGTCACCAACGTTGATACCTAGGCGGTTTACGCTGCCGCAATCACCCAGGCTAGGACTTGCTTGGCACCGGCCGCCTTGAGCGTTGTGGCCATCGCACTCAGCGTCGCCCCGGTCGTTAATACGTCGTCAACGATGATTGCGGTCCTTACATCGATTGCGCTGCGCTGAACAAAGGCGTTGCGAATATTCGCCTGGCGATGCTTTGCGTCCAGCGTTGACTGCGCCTTGCTTAGCGGAAGTTTGCCAATGCTGCGGCCATCTATCGCTAAGCGTCCGGAGCGGGCAAGTGGCAGCGCTATCTCCATCGCCTGATTAAACCCCCGCCTGAGCATGCGCATGCGAGCCAACGGTACCGGGAACAAAGTCGCGTTTTGGGGCCACTGCGCGATGGTGGTTAATCGTGCCGCAGCAAGTTCACCCAAAAGGCGGGCGCACGCGATATCTTGGCCGTATTTCGCACGATGGATCAATTGGCGGATCGGATAGCTAAAATCAAAGCACACCCAAACCCGATCAACGTGTGGTAGCCGTTTTTGCCACGGGACCAACCGCCACGGTAAATCGTCGACGCAATCCGTACAGATCTCGATGCGGCTGGCCCGCATGCCACATAGCCGGCATACGCGCTGATTCCGGCGCGCCGCGCCCAACCACGAACGGACAATTCTTAAGCAGTTGTATTGGTTTCCACCATCATCTAAAGTTGACAGCAGCGATTTTGATCTGACCTTGCCGACATCCATTTCGACTCACCTGCACACACCAAGGAGTACTCTATGGCATCCGCCGTCACCCGACAAGCCGATCCACAGACCGTGGCGGCGCCCGCACCCCACGACTTTTCCGTTGACGAAGTCGTTGGCATCCTGGCGCAACCATTAAATGACTTGTTATATAACGCCCACCGTATCCATCGGGCGAATTTCGACCCGAACGAGGTGCAACTCAGTACGTTATTGAATATTAAGACCGGTGGCTGTCCCGAGGATTGCGCGTATTGCCCGCAAAGCGCACGGTTCGACACCGGCGTCGAATCGGAGCCGTTGCTCGACGTCGCGCGTGTCCGCGCCGCCGCTGAAATTGCCAAACGCAATGGCGCGACTCGGTTTTGTATGGGCGCAGCGTGGCGTTCGCCAAAAGACCGAGAGCTCGATCAGGTGATCCCTTTGATTAAAGCGGTGAAGGAACTCGGACTTGAATCGTGCGTGACCTTGGGTATGTTGAGACCCGGTCAAGCTGAGCGTCTAAAGGACGCCGGGTTAGATTATTACAACCACAATCTCGATACCTCGCCGGAATTCTACGGCCAAATTATTTCTACGCGGACTTACGACGATCGTCTCGAGACGTTAGAAAAGGTCCGCACTGCCGGCATAAATGTGTGCTGCGGCGGCATAATTGGCATGGGTGAATCGCTGACGGATCGCGCCAGGCTTTTGCTAAACCTCGCCAATCTACCCCAACATCCCGAAAGCGTACCGATAAATCTTTTAGTCAAGGTCAGCGGTACGCCACTAGACAATGTCCCCGATATCGATGCGTTGTCAATGGTGCGCATGGTCGCGTGCGCCCGGATAATGATGCCGCAGGCCTATGTCCGGCTCTCGGCTGGCCGCGAGACGCTGAGTGATGAAGCCCAGGCCCTGTGCTTTTTCGCCGGCGCCAATTCGATTTTCTATGGCGAACAACTATTGACCACTTCAAATCCCGTTGCCGATGCGGATCGCACGTTATTTGCAAAGCTCGGCATCAAGGCAAGTTCGCACTAAGCCGTCCTTCCCACCCGATCGCCCAGACTGAGGATTTTCGAGATTTGCATGGCGGTTTTTTTCGCTATCAAGCACCAGCCGGTCCCTGTGTTGGCCACAACATCTTTGCTCTATCCAATGACGGCCGTGATCGTCACGCCCAATGGTGAGGGTCGCGGCCTAAGCACGCCGTCCGCGCGCTCATGAGCGAACTCGAACGCCAATTGAGTTCCATTCTCGACAAGCACCAAAACGGCCGCGCCCTACGCACGCTCGAAACGTTGGACTCCGGCCAAGGACGTGAAATAACCATCGCTGATCGGCCGTTGCTTAATTTTTCCAGCAACGATTACCTCGGCTTGAGCGGCCATCCAAACCTGCTAGTAGCGGCACAAGAAGCGGCTGCGCGCTACGGCGTCGGCAGCGGCGCATCGGCGCTATTGTCGGGCCGTTCGCGGGCGCACGTGGAATTGGAAACGCAATTGGCGACCTTTTTGGGCCGCGAGCGGGCGTTACTGTATTCCTCTGGCTACCTCGCCAATCTCGGCGTTATCGGGGCCCTCGTGGGGCGCCACGACCACGTGTTTCACGACCGTCTTAATCACGCCTCCCTCATTGACGCGGTCGGCTTAAGCAAGTGCCACAATTCTCGCTATCGGCATGTCGATATGACCGGCCTTGAAGCGTCGTTGGCCACCTGTCGCGCGTCGCGTCGGTGGATCGTTACCGACACGGTTTTCAGCATGGATGGCGATATTGCACCGTTAGACGATTTAGCGCGACTGGCACACGCGAACGGCGCCGTCCTCATCGGTGACGACGCCCACGGCATTGGTGTGCTCGCCCACGGCAGAGGTGCCGGCGCCGCTTTTGAGCTTGACCAAACCGCGTTTCCAATCCAGATCGTCACCTTTGGAAAAGCGCTGGGCACGGCCGGCGCCGCCGTCGTTGGTAGCAACGCATTAATTGAAACATTGATCCAACGTAGTCGTACGTTTATCTACGATACTGCCCCGCCACCGATGATTGCCGCCGCAACTAGTGCCGCGCTTACGTTGATCATGGGCGACCAATCGATCCACCGTGCACTGACCGATAATATCGCGTACTTTCGTCACGGCGCTGCCGATCTGCCCCTACACCCTTCGACCACGCCAATTCAACCGATCATTATCGGGTGCGATGCGACCTCGCTAGCAATTGCCAGCGACCTACGCGCCGCCGGGATCTACGCCCGCGCAATTCGCCCGCCGACCGTGCCCGCTGGCACCGCACGGTTGCGGATCTGTATTAGTGCTGCCCACACGCGCGCCGACATTGACGCCTTGGTCGCCGCCTTGCATGGCGCCTTCAGCCGTCACCTACCATGACGGCGAACCCCGACCTGATGGTCGAAAAACAATTTGTTCGCCGCGCCTCCGATCGCGCCGTGGGGACCTACGACGACCACGCGGCGCTAGAGCGCTTGGTGGTCGATAATTTGCTAGAAAATCTTGCGCTAATTCGCATCAAACCAAACACGATTCTCGATATTGGCGCGGGCACCGGGTATTGCGCCCGCGGCCTCGTCCGCCGCTACCCCCGGGCGCACACGTTGTTAGTGGATCTGTCGCCGTTGATGCTCGCCTATGCGCGCGGGCAAAGGCCGCGGTGGCGTTCGCGGCAACGTTACGTTTGCGCTGACGCCGAAGCATTGCCGGTGCGAGATTCTTCGATCGATTTCGTTTTCTCCAGTCTAACCTTCCAATGGTGTAACGATCTTGACCGGGTTTTTACCGAGTGTCACCGGGTATTGAAACCGAATGGCTTGCTGCTGTTTTCTAGTCTCGGACCAGACACGTTATACGAATTGCGAGAATCCTGGGCCGCGATTGACGAATCGCCGCGCATTAATCAATTCATCGATATGCACGACGTCGGCGACGCGTTGATCCGTTCCGGTTTCAGTAGTCCGGTACTGGAATGCGATCCAATCACCGTCAACTATGATGACGTAAATGCGGTAATGCGTGACCTGCGCGGCATTGGCGCGGTTAACTCTCTGCGCGGTCGGCGGCGCGGATTGTCGACCCGCCGTAAATTGGACCGCATGGCGCAGCACTACGAGAAATTTCGCTGCGACGACAAGTTACCGGCAACCTATGAGGTCGTATACGCCCATGCGTGGCGCCCGGCCGCGAATAGCCGGCCACAAGACGGGAGTACGGTCGCGACGTTTCCGCTGATAGAGCTCCGACGACGCTCATGATCCCGGGTATATTCATCACCGGCACAGATACCGGGGTCGGCAAGACCGTTATCACCTGCGGCCTGTTGCGGGCGCTGGTCGACGCCGGCCATACGGCGATCGGAATGAAGCCGGTGGCGACCGGAGGCGAAGCCACCGCCGACGGCTTACGCAACGCCGATGCCCTTGATTTATTGTCGCAGTCACGGCCCCAACTTACCTACGCTCCAATCAACCCATGCGTCTACGCCACACCCGCCTCGCCCCATATCGCAGCTCGACGCGACGGCTCTGAGGTTCGCCTTGAGCCGATCGCACAGGCCTACTCGGCCTGTCGTGCAGCCGCCGAGATCGTGCTCGTGGAGGGCGTCGGCGGCTGGCGCGTGCCTTTGAGCGAGTCACTTCAAACCGTCGACCTGGTGCGTCATCTACGGCTACCCGTGATCCTCGTGTGCGCCTTGCGGTTGGGCTGCATCAACCACGCGTTATTGAGCGCAGCGGCGATCGTTGCCGATGGTGTGGAATTGATCGGCTGGGTCGCGAACGCGCTCGAACCGGACTATGCCTACCGAGCGGAAACAATCGATACCCTCAACAGCCGTCTCCCGGTGCCACTTCTCGGGGTTACGGCGCACTACGATCCGCTAGACTCGGGGTTGGTCGCGACCGCACTGGAAGTGGGTGTGCGAAAGTTAATTGGTTGAACCTCGCCGCTCGCCATGGCGCCAAACGCCTGGGATCCCGCTGCCATAGTGGCTCTAATGGGACCCAATGCCGGCACATTAAAGGCACCACGAACATGGTGTATACTCACCTACCCGCCTGTCGTGAGGCGGTAACATTCGCTGCCGTTTGAACAGGGGCAGGCATGGTTTCCCTAGACCGCTTTACTTAAAAACAACCGATGAACGACATAACCCTCGCGGCCCGCATCATTCCCACCTGGCAAGAATACCTTGCGTTGTGCAAACCTCGGGTGGTGTCGCTGGTCGTGTTCACCGCCATTATCGGTATGTTGTTGTCGACCCCTGGGGCGGTACCGCTCGACATTTTCGTTTTCGGAACGCTCGGTATTGCGCTGGCAGCGGGATCGGCGGCGGCCCTAAATCATGTCGCGGAGCACCGAATTGACGCCTTGATGGCGCGCACGAAGGATCGTCCGCTACCCCAAGGCGAAATCTCGAAACGTCACGCATTGGTGTTTGCATTGCTCATCGGCACGTTGGCGATGTACCTGCTCGTGGTATTCGTTAATTCACTGACCGCGCTCCTTACGTTTGCCTCGCTGATCGGCTACGCCGTCGTCTATACGATGTATTTAAAGCACGCGACACCGCAGAACATCGTTATTGGCGGTGCGGCAGGAGCCGCCCCACCGGTACTTGGTTGGACCGCAGTTACCGGCACGGTCGACCCGCATGCGCTATTGTTATTTCTGATCATATTTGCCTGGACACCCCCTCATTTTTGGGCGTTAGCCATTTATCGGCGCGAGGAATACGCCAAAGCCGATATTCCAATGCTGCCCATAACCCATGGCGTCGATTACACGCGCGTACAAATCTTGCTCTATACAATCGTCTTGACGATCGCGACGATCCTACCTTTCGTGACGTATATGTGCGGCGCGTTTTATCTAGCTTGTGCTTTACTACTCGACGCCGGCTTTCTGTATTACGCTGTTCGCATGATGTTCGATCATCGCGACGAACTGGCCAAACGTACATTCAGCTATTCGATCATCTACCTGGCGCTGTTATTCGTTGCATTTTTTATCGATCATTACCTGCCGCGCATCGGTGGTGTCGCGTAACTTGGTGCATCTCCGTCCGTGACAAACAGCGCCGCCGTGCGCACGGAACAATTACCTACGTGGTTGTGGCTGTGGTTCCCGCCAATCCTCTTGCTGATTATCGTACCGCTTAAGCTATTCGCACCTGATTTATACGCGCTGTGGATCGATGGGGAACTCGGCCTGATCGAGCTGTCCACTCCGGTGATTTCGATCATTGGCGCGGTCATCGGTGTGCAAATAATACGCACCTCCTCGCCGCTCCTGTCACACCGTGTCCGTATCTGGGTGCTATTGACGACCTTAGGGTGTGTGTATTTTGCCGGCGAGGAGTTATCGTGGGGTCAGCATCTCGTCGGTTGGGCCACCCCTGAGTACCTCGAAGCCATCAATGATCAGGAAGAGACTAATCTGCACAACATCAGCAGTTGGTTCGATCAGAAGCCGCGCCTACTACTCGAGCTATGGGTATTGATCGGTGGGGTTGTGTGGCCGTTATACCGGTTGTCAAAGCGCTCACCGTTGACCGTGACGAACGGCGAAGGTTTTTGGCTATGGCCGACGGCGGAAGTCTTACCGACGGCGTTGTTAGCCATCTTCGTCCGTCTGCCGGAACGGATCAAAACCCTTTTTGAGATCGACCAATTGCCGTTGGAAATACGCTTCAGTGAGCCACAGGAATATTACTTTGCATTATTCCTGCTGATTTATCTGGCCTCAATTCGACGACGATTAGCGTCGGTGTGCATATCAGTGGGATCTAAAGGGACAATGTAGTATCCGGTGTACGAAGAGTTAAGCACGGTGAACACCAAGAACACGGAGGGGGGACAATTGATGATAAAAAAGTGGCTGTTTTACCTCCGTGTTCTTAGTGTTTGCAGTGCTTAAGCGCACGCGTTTTGGCTTTCGCGCCTTAACAACTAACCGATGACTGCGTGCCTGCCGGGCACCGGAGTTTAATCGCAAAACCTACGCACTCGCCGAATCATCGGTCAATTGTAGTGTCCCCGACAGCGCGCCGCGCAGCGCGCTAAAGGCGTTCTTCTCGATCTGGCGAATGCGTTCGGCGGACACGGCATACTTATCTGCCAGCTGTTGTAACGTCTCTTTCGGCTCGTACAACCAGCGACGGGTAACAATATCCCGCGCCCGTTCGTCGAGATCGGCCATCGCGCTATGCAGCTGATCGCGATGGTTCTGTTGGGATTCTAACGTTTCGAGCTGTCCAGCGGGTTCAAAACGTAGATCCGCGCAATGGGCCGCAGGGGAGAATTGATCGTCATCATCCGCTGGATTGGAATCGAAGGCCATATCATGCGCATTCAACCGCTCCTCCATGAGCAAGACGTCTCTGGGCTTAACCTTAAGATCCTTGGCAATGGCATTGACTTCCTCTTTGTTTAGCCAACCAAGACGTTTTTTTGAACTGCGTAAATTGAAAAAGAGTTTGCGCTGGGCTTTAGTCGTCGCGACCTTCACGATGCGCCAGTTACGCAGAATAAATTCGTGCATTTCCGCCCGTACCCAGTGCACGGCAAACGACACCAAACGTACGCCAACCGAGGGATCGAAGCGTTTAACCGCTTTCATGAGGCCGATATTTCCCTCTTGGATGAGGTCGCCTTGAGACAGTCCGTAGCCGGAGTAGCCGCGCGCGACACGGACGACGAAGCGCAGATGTGACAAGACCAGTTGGCGCGCAGCATCAAGATCGCCATGGTCGCGAAAGCGTCTCGCCAAAGACTGCTCCTCTTCCAAGCTCAACATGGGTACCCGATGGACGGCGCCGACATAGGCCTCGTGTGATCCTGTCGGAAACGGAATTTGAATATTTAGCGCAGTGGTCATCGACATGCAGCCCTCCGTTAAGGTCGGTTGGACCTATTTTAGCACTCATAGGGTGAGAGTGCTAACAGCCGCAAAAGTTCCCACAACACTCACGCTGCCTGTGCGCTGTCGATCTGCCGGAGAAAGACCGTGACCGCGATCCACGCGCCGGCCCAGCCTAAACTGGAGCCAAAGGCAAGCACAGAAAGTGCGGATATCGTTGAGATATTAGTGAGTTGTATATCACTGCCGTAGGCGAGAGCGAGTTTGTGCGCGGGCGCGCCCAGCAAGCCAATTGCGATAGCCACGACGGCACAGGCCACCAGTGCGCCGGCGAGGCCTTGCAGCGCGCCATTGTAGAGGAAGGGCCGACGCACAAAGGCGTCCGTCGCACCGCACAATTTAACCACTTCGATTTCCTCACGGCGGTGGTGGATCCCGCCACGAATGGTGTTCCCCGTGATCAGAATCACCCCCATGGCAAGGACCGCGCTAAACACGATCGTCGCGCGCCTGGCTAGGTCCGAAATTGTCTGCAGCCGCCGAATCCAGGTGATGTCAAATTCGGTTTGTGCGACACCCGGAGTTCGCTCCAGGTCTTGTTGCAAGCGGCGGCCGAATTCGCCCTCGAAGCGTGACGGTTTAATTTCGATCACCAACGAGTGGGGTAACGGATTTTCAGCCAACGTTGTAATAACGTCGCCTAAGCCTGAAGATTGGGCAAATTCCGCCAGCGCCTGGTCGTTGTAGACGACGGTTATCTGGCCCAGGCGCTGGTCGTGCCCTAAGGAGCGGGCTAACGCCGCGGCTTCGGCGCGGGTGGCCGACGGTACCAGGAACAAGGTTGCTTGGGATCGTGATCCCAAGTGCGAAACAACGCGGTAAAAATTCTCTTGGAGAACGTTTAAACCAAGCGGCAGCGCCAAAGTTACTCCGATCACAAGAACGCTGAGAACGACCGACCCGGTGTTGGACCGCAGCTGCGCGACCGTATCCGTTATTGAAGTGCGGTGCTGCAGCAACCATCGGCTACCGAAACGCATCCTAATATGCCCGGCGCCGGTTGGTTTCATATCGTCTTTAATACCATTAACCTGCGGCGCATATCCGACCGGCCACCAAGGCGATCCGCCGTCGTTGTTGCTGTCGAATCAGTTCCAGGTCGTGAGTCGCGATCAACACCGTTACGCCAACGTCGTTAAATTGGCTGAACAATTTCAGGATGTCCAACGACAGGCCCGGGTCCAGATTTCCCGTTGGTTCGTCGGCCAACAGGATCCGCGGTCGATTGACCACGGCACGGGCAATGCCGACGCGCTGCTGTTCGCCGCTCGATAGACTGCGCGGCGAAGCGCGCTCTTTGTTTAACAATCCAACCTTGTCAAGCGCTGCGCGTACTCGCTTTTGCGTCTCGGCGGAACGGAGTCCGGCAACAACCAACGGCAACGCGACGTTATCAAATACCGAGCGCTCAGGCAGTAATCGGTGTTCTTGAAAAATAAACCCAATGCGCCGGCGGAAATAAGGTATCTGGCGGCGCGGGACGCGATCCAAGTTGCGCCCATCAACAATTACCTGCCCGTGGGTCGCCCGATCAATCAGAGCGATCAGTCGTAACAAAGTGCTTTTGCCGGCACCCGAATGCCCGGTCAAGAAAACAAACTCACCTTCATCTATCTCGAGCGAAATATTTTTCAACGCATCTTGAGCGCCTGAGTAGGCTTTATAGACACGGTCAAATCGAATCATTTAATAGCCTTTTCTGCTTCAATCGGCGCCTCGCACAGCAGTGCGTGGGAAAAATCCCGTGCCGAGAAGGTCTGCAGGTCGTCATAGCCCTCGCCCAGCCCGACGAAACGGATCGGTAAACCCAGATCCTCGGCCAGTGCAAAAACGATCCCACCCTTGGCGGTGCCATCGAGCTTCGTCAGCGTGATCGAGTCGAGTTTAATTTGCTGGTGAAACAACTTGGCTTGAGACAATGCATTTTGTCCCGTCGTCGCGTCGAGGATCAGCATCGTTTCATGCGGTGCGTTTAGGTCGAACTTTTTTACCACCCTTTTGACCTTCTCCAGTTCGGCCATTAGATTAGCCTGGGTGTGGAGGCGTCCGGCGGTGTCTGCCAGCAGGACATCAATTCCGCGCGCGTTGGCAGCGGCACAGGCATCATAAATAACCGCGGCGGGATCCGCGCCGGCGCTCTGGGCGATCACCGGGATGTCAAGACGCCGCCCCCATTCGCTGAGCTGTTCGACGGCCGCGGCGCGAAACGTATCGCCGGCTGCAAACATCACGCGCAAGCCCGACTCCTTTAGCCGGCGGCCGATTTTTGCAATGGTGGTGGTCTTGCCAGCCCCATTTACCCCCACCACTAGGATTATAAAAGGGCCCTGGTGCGACGGCGGCACGGTCAAAGGCGCTTCACACGCCGCGAGCAGCTCGGTCATTTCCGCAACCACCGTTGCGATGAGGTCTTGGTTCGACGTCCGATAGCGAGATATGACACCCGCAACAATCCGCTGCGTCGCCTCGATACCACAATCAGCAATAAGGAGCGCCGATTCAAGCGCCTCGATCGTTTCCTCAGCAACGCCCCTTTTTTGTCCTAAGGCCGTTTTCAACCCACTCAAGAGATTGTCGCGGGTGCGAGATATTCCCGCTGCCAGGCGTTTAAACATGAAACTTATGGATCCCGCCGATCGGTGTCCAACGGGCACCATTATCGGTTTGTGCAACGGTGTTGCGTTGTGGGTTAATCGGATATCCTACCACCCCCTTTGAAGTGTACCAGCGGCGGAACGAAACCCCTGCCGACGGGTCTTGCATCGTAACCATGTGCTAATTTGGAGGACGACCTTGCCCTATATCATCACGCTGCTTGCCGCCTGTTTCTTGTCGTCGGGAATTCAGGCCGGCCAGGGCGATCTTACGCACGAGTTTCTGCTTGAAAATGGCCTCAAACTGGTCGTCCACGAAGACCATCGTGCGCCAGTTGCGGTGATTCAGATCTGGTACAAAGTTGGCTCGAGCTACGAACACGACGGCATCACCGGCGTGTCTCACGCGCTCGAACACATGATGTTTAAGGGTACTGCGAACATTGGGCCGGGCAAGTTTTCGGAAATCGTGGCGGCACACGGGGGCAACGAGAATGCTTTTACTAGTACGGATTATACGGCGTATTTTCAAACCTGGTCGGCGGACAATGTTGAATTGAGCTTCGAATTGGAGGCCGACCGAATGCGCAATCTGTTATTGGCCGAGTCCGAATTTAAAAACGAGATCAAGGTGGTGCTCGAGGAGCGGCGGCTGCGTACCGACGATAAACCACAAGCGCTTTTGGGCGAAACCGCGCGCGCTGTGGCCTTCCAAACCAGTCCCTATCGACAACCGGTGGTTGGTTGGGCCGCCGATGTGCAGGGTATGCAGGTCGCCGATCTTCGTGCATGGTACGCGCGCTGGTATGCGCCGGATAACGCAACGTTGGTCGTCGTTGGGGATGTAAACCCGGCGCAGGTATATACATTGGCTAAAAAACACTTTGGTCGAATTCCCCGACAAGGCGTAGCGTCACCCCGGGCTCGACCAGAGGTGGTCCAGCAGGGGACTAAGACGGTGACGCTTAGGAGCGATAAAACGCGCGTTCCGCAGCTCTATATGGGCTATAAAACCCCAGTACTAAACGACGCTCTCGCCGCCGATAGCGCGATCGAAGAGTGGGAAATCTACGCCCTCGATGTCCTATCGGAAACGTTAACTGGCGGACCAAGCGCGCGTCTGCCACGGCGTTTGGTCCGCGAATCCCGTATCGCAGCGGATGTCAGCACGGATTACTCGTCGGCGTCACGCCTCGGATCGCTGTTCACCTTCAGTGCGGCGCCTAGCGCTGACCATACCTTGGAAGACCTCGAACGCGCGATCCTCAAAGAGATAGGAAAATTACAGCAACAACCGCCGACGGTCGCCGAGTTGGAGCGGATCAAGACACAGGTCGTCGCTGACCGGATCTATGAGCGCGATTCAATGTTCTACCAAGGCCTGATTATTGGAACCTTAGAATCAGTTGGACTCGACTGGCGCTTGAACGACGACTATGTCGATAACATCAAGGCTGTCACACCGGATCAGGTTCGCGCTGTTGCGGCCAAGTATCTAGTCCCAGAACGACTGACGATCGCAAAACTGTTGCCCGTCGAGGGAGAATGACCGGATGAAAAATTATCTGTTAGTGACCTTGAGCAGTGTGCTGGCCCTCGCGTCAAACGCGATCCAAGCAGTCCCCGATATTCAGCACTGGGTTACCCCTAACGGCGCGCGGGTATACTTCGTCGAAGCCGCTGAGATCCCCATCATCGACGTGCGGGTTAGCTTTGCCGCCGGCGGCGCGCGCGACGAAGCAAAACCCGGACTGGCCAAACTCGTCAGCCGCTTGTTAACCGAAGGCGCGGGTGAGCTCAACGCGAACCTTTTTAGCGAACGGCTGGCGCAAACCGGCGCCATTTTTGCCACCGGCGCCAGGCGCGATATGGCGTGGCTATCGTTGCGCTCGTTGTCTGAGAAACAATATTCGGAGCCGGCACTGGCACTGTTGCAATCCGCTTTGAGCAGCCCACGTTTCGATCAAGACGCGTTCGACCGTGGTCAAGCGAATGCGCTCGTTGCTATTCGACGTGAACAGCAATCGCCGGCGGCGATCGCGAACAAGGCCTTCTACCTGGCGGTTTATGGTGACCACCCCTACGCCGCCCCGCTGACGGGGACCGAGGATTCGGTGACGGCGATAAGCCGCGAAAATGTCGTCGCCTTCCATCGACGCTACTACGTCGCGAATAATGCCAGCGTAGCGATCGTTGGCGCCGTATCACGGGCCGAGGCGGAAGGTA
>SMVA01382058.1_pt1 | contig 13014 bp, 14 predicted proteins | sample 2456451 | NCBI WGS metagenome assembly SMVA01 (sample SAMN11095933, study PRJNA526329) | marine sediment metagenome | biome: Marine sediment; feature: Surficial sediment; material: Deep marine sediment; isolation source: Hadal surficial sediment | place: Pacific Ocean | collected 2014-05 | depth...
CATGCGGTTGGCGCCGTGCGGCTTCCATGCCTTGGTGTAGGTCATGTACATCATGGGCTCGTCGGGATCGGCCGTCGGAACGCCCCACGACAACAGCGACATGTCGTATTTGGCCTCGGTCGGTGCCAGTTTCATGGCCGAACTGAACGATGCGGCTTCCATCACCGTCAGCTTCACCTCAACGCCGATATCGCCGAGGAAGGCCTGGAGCAGCTGAGCGATCTGGAAATCGCCCTTGGTCGATCCCTTGCGGGTCCACAGACCCAGGGCCAACTTGTTGCCCCTGGGATCCTCGACCACGCCGTCGCCATCACGGTCTTCGTAGCCGGCGTTCTTCAGCAGTTCCTTCGCCTTTTCCGGATTATACGGAAAAATCGTCTTGTCGCCCGGTTCGCGCATGTCGGCATACCCGTAAACGCCTTCGGCGAGCGTCGGCGCCTTCGACAGTGCAGCGCCGACGTTGGCGAACACACTCTTGACGATGCCCTCCTTATCGATGGCGTAGTTGAATGCCTTGCGCACGTTCGGGTGATCCATTGGATGGACCAGATGGTTGAGAACGACGTAGAACTGCCGCGTGCTCGGCACCAGGCGGATATTGATATTTTCGTTCGCCTGCAGGCGAGGAAGATCGAAGTCATTCAACGAAATGGTGCGATCGATTTCGCCCTTCTCCAACATGGCGGTCCTGACCGATGTGTCCGGAACGTTGATGATCTTGACGCTATCCAGATATGGCTTGCCCTCCTGCCAGTAATCCGGATTTTTCTCGAACAGCACATACTCGCCCTTCTTGTACTCGGTATGAATGAACGGGCCGGTGCCGACGATGTGGGTGGCTAGCCACTGCTCACCCTTCTCCTTGTAGGCGGTCGGGCTGAAGATGCATAGCGGGCGGTAGGCGAGGTTCGGCAGCAATGCGGCGAACGGCTCCTTCATGCGGAACGAAACCGTGTACTCGCTGTCCACGGTCGCCTTCTCGAAACCTTCGAGCAAACTGATCCACAAGAACTTCTTTTCCCGCGCCTCGTTGAAGATAAAGGCGACGGCCTCGGCATTGAACGGCGTCCCATCGTGGAACTTCACGCCTTCTTGCAGCTGAAAGGTGTAGGTCTTCTTGTCGGGCGCGACCGTCCAGCTCTTGGCCAGCCACGGAATGATCTCGTTTTCCTCGGTTAGCTCGACCAGGTTCTCGCACGCGTACAGCCATACGTCGTATGCGCCGCTGTCGGTGTTGCGGCCCATGAAGAGCGTGAACTTCTCGCCTGCCTGGGCATAGATCATCTGGCCGCCATACTGCGGCTCTTCAGCCGATGTCGGCAGCGCGAACGCCGACATCAGCCCTGCTGCCAAGCCTATTCCCAAAAAGCTGCGTGCTGACATAATTTTGGCCTCCCATTTACAGTTGTCAATTGCCTCGTCCCCACTCCGAGCAGGGGTCAAACTACGTATGCAAATAATATATTATTCTATTATCATCGGTAACTCAACGAAAATTAGGATGCAGCGGGATAAAGTTCGACCACGCCTCCGACACCGCAGCGATCAAGGGCCGAAAGCTAGCTAGTCGCTACAGACCTTTTGCTTTGGCCCAGGCCTCGACACTTGCAATCGTTCGGCGTTGGTGGTGCGAAAGCATTTCGATGGCTTCCTTCGCTTTTCGGGCCAATACCAGTTCCATGATCGCGCGATGTTCGTCGTCGATTTCCTGCGCAACGTCATCGGGAGTCGGGACATCGCGCGTAGCAATGAGCCGATACCGCTCTTGGAGGTCCGTCATCTGTAACCAAATCCGCATGAGCCATTTCGACTCACATCCGGCGATGAGCGCGATATGAAAATCATTATGACGGCGCGACCGCTCCGCTACCGCTTCGGGATCGTTGCTTTGTCCGACCCGAGGGGCCTTGCTGAGCAGATGAAAGCGGGCAACAATCGCGGATTCCCATTCATCATCTCCCTGAAGGATTGCCATCTCCAAGGCGTGACGATCAATGTAGTCTCGTAGCGACGTCAATTCTCGGAACTCGACGAGCGAGACCGGCGCGACGGAAAATCCACGCTTTCCCTCGGTAGTGACTAGGTATTCGGCGGCAAGACGGGATAGCGCCTCACGCAGCGGTGTTGCACCAACCTCGTATTTTTTTCTGAGCCAATCCACGCGGAGCGGCATTGCCGGGGTAAGGTTTCCGCCACGTATGTCGTGACGCAAGCGTTCATAAACGTCGAGTGTGAGTGTCTTCGTGGTGCTTGGCATGGCACGGCCTTCAACGAAGTGAATGGCGGACGAACTCATAATTAACTGGTCACCCATTCAATAAAATGGGCCACGTAGTTGGATACAAAACGAACATCGATTATATAATATATTATCTACGAATTAGCGAAAAAAATTGCGACACATTGCCGCGAAGCGCGGCCGAATTGACAATCGCGACCAAGGGAAAAACTGACGATGCAGGGGGTTATAGGGGCCGTTCCCACACCGATAAACCCTTGTAAACCCTTTTCCATTCCGGAGTAATGCTGCGTCTCACTGACAATGTCCCAAAGGAGAATGCGATGCGAATTCATCAGTGTACATATACAGAAGTTGGCGAATACCTAAAAACGTCGGTCGGCATCATCATTCCAACCGGTTCGACCGAGCAGCACAGCCCTATGGGCGTGCTCGGCACCGATCACTTTTGTGCCGAGACAATCGCCTGGCGGGTAGGCGAGCTGACCTCCGCCATGGTCGGGCCGTCGGTGACCGTCGGCGTGTCGGAGCACCACATGAATTTTCCGGGCAGCATGACGATTCGTCCTTCCACCTATATTGCCTTGATACGCGATATGGTCCTTTCTCTGGTCGATCATGGTTTCCAGCGATTCTTGGTAATCAACGGACATGGCGGCAACACGGCATCGCTGAACGCGGCGTTTTCGGAAATCTACGGCGAGGTCCGCCGCGGCGGCGGCGGCAATGCTCCCGACGTGCGTTGCAAGGTTTTGAAGTGGTTCCAGAACCCACAGAGCGAGGCACTCAGTCTTGAACTGACCGGCCACCCCGCGGGAGGGCACGCGTCCGCGGCCGAGGTGTCGGTCGCCCAGTTTGCCGACCCGGCGAATATCAAGAAGCCCACCAAGATGGAGCCGGACTTCGCGTCCAACGATCACACGTTTTATAACGCGGATGACTTTCGCAGGCGTTTCGCCGATGGACGCATAGAGTCCAACCCAACGGGATCGACGCCGGAAATAGGCCGCCAGCTCGTCGAGACGGCGGCTCTGTTCTTGGCCGAAACGTACCGAGATTTTCTGGCCGACAGTTGACGTCACTTGGGACTTTGCAGTAGCACGAATCGGCGCAGTCTTGGTTTGTTATCGTGCGACATTTCGGGGCAGTTCCCGATGTTGAAGGTTCCGAACCGGCATTTGGTTTCTGCAATGGGGACTTCAGATGCCTGCTCCGGTACGCGATCGGAGGGTTGTTGATCAGCGGTGGTGCTGGTGGTCTTGGAACCATTGTCATTATCTTGGGCATCGTCGCGCACTGGAAGTGGTGGCTCCTGGGGGTCTCTCTTCGTCGAAACGGCTGGTGGGAGTTTTCAGCCCGGTTGTTGAGCCACCGCCCCCAGATCTGGCGATCCGCGACACCAATGACCTTCATCGCCGCGCGGTACGACCGGAGCCAGTCAGTCACGATCGACTGAGTTCGACCATAGCGTTTCATCGTCCGTTTGAGAAACTTCAGCGCCACCGTGCGATTCCGCCGTTTCGTCGCGAAAACTTCGAGCACCTCGCCCTCGTGATCCACAGCCCGCCAGAGGTCGTGGGTCTCGCCATTGATCCGCACAAACACTTCATCAAAGTGCCAGCGCCAGTTCGAATGCGAACCATGTAAGACGCGACGCTTTCTGATCTCGGCGGCGAACATCGGACCGAACCGGTTCCACCAAAATCGCACCGTCTCGTCGCAGATATCGATACCACGTTCGAACAGCAGATCTTCGACTTGGCGCAGCGAAAGCGGATAGCGGATGTACATCATCACCGCGAGGCGGATCACTTCGGACGAACTGTTGAATTAACGAAAGGGATTATGCATCTCTGGAGGCTACGGAACGCCCCTGCTCAGCTCAAGCCAATTTGCTCTGACACTGCCTCTGGCAAGCCTTCGAGACGTTGCCAAGCTCTTCCGCCAGATTGAGAAGCCCGACTTTGTGTTTGATGATCTTTTCATTACACTGAAGCATGAGGGTTACCTTATCTTTGGGTTTCGATGGTTGGGTTCGCAACCGCCATCAAAACCGGTAACCCTCACCCTATTCAAGAGCGTGGTGTCAGATCAGATCGGAGCTACTTCACGTAACAACATCGGCAAACAGGCCCGCGAAACAAGGAATACGCCACGCAAATTGACGGCCATCACTTCGTCCCAAGCCTCTGGCTCTGTCTCCAAAACATTGCCGAGAATCTCGATGCCGGCATTGTTGACCAATACGTCAAGCCCGCCTAATTGTTCGTCAATCAAGGCAGCCATCGCAGAGACGGATTCTACATTGCGGACATCGACCGACAATGCCATCCCTCGCGTGCCGAGCTCTGCCAGCGCACATGTCTCTTGCGCACCTGCAAGGTCGCGATCAATGGCGATGACTGTCGCGCCCTCCGCAGCAAATCTCATCGCCGTGGCCCGGCCGATACCGGAAGCGGCACCCGTAACCAGGCAGGCCCGACTGACGAATCGGCGAGCCGAAGGTGAGCCTCCGCTGGGGGACGGAACTCCGGGTGTAATACACTCGGTCGGGCCGGTCATCGAAGCATCGCCCCGAGATCGATGGGAAGCGATACGCCGGTGACATATCGGGCCTCATCCGAGGCAAGAAAAAGTGCCGCATTGGCGACGTCTATCGGCTCAATCCATGGTACCGGCAAGACACTCCGTTGCAAGTAGCGCTGCTTCGCGTCGTCAACGGACGCACCCTGCTGCCCCAGCATATGGTCTAGATATTCTTGGTTCATAACCATGTCGGTATTAACGACCGTTGGATCGACTGAGTTGACTCGGACCATGTACGGCGCAAGCTCAAGCCCGAATGAACGCATCAATCCCAGCACACCATGTTTGGCCACGGTATAGTGCGCGAATTTCTGGTTTGGGCGATGGCTGAGAACCGAGCCAATAAAGATCATTGCGCCAGAACGTTGTTTGATCATGGCTGGGCAAACCGCCTTTGCACTTTGCCAGACGCCCGTCAAATTGACGTCAATCATTTTCTGCCACTGCGCATCCGATATTTCCCAAGCCGTACCCCAGGAGTCTATTCCGGCAGCCGTAATTAGGATGTCGATATGATCGAACCGAGCAATAACGTCGTCGGTAGCCGCACGCATCGCGGCGCCATCAGTAACATCGACGCGATGGACACTCGCTTGTCGGCCACAAGCACGAACCTCGTCCGCCGACTCATGAAGCTGCTCCTGCGTCGCACCCTTATACGGAACGGTGTCAACATTGTTACCGATATCGAATAACGCGACATCTGCGCCGTCTTCGGCGAATCGTTTCGCGCAGGCTCGACCGATTCCGCGGGCTGCGCCGGTAACCACCGCCACTTTGCCTTCAAGGCGTCCAGTCATCAGTGATCCAGGTCCGTCAGTATTCGATCGTCATATGGCTCAACGATTTCAATTGTATGCTTATGGTAGATCTTGCCCTCGTCGTTGTCCCAATACACGTCGGTGCCGAATTCTCTATATCGTTTGCCGTCGTCCTTCTTGATGTAGCTGGCGGTTGTTTCACTAACGATGACGTCGCCGGTGGCGGCGCGGAATCGTCGCGTGATTTCGTATTCCTCTAGGGAGTTGAACCACTCTGCGGGGTGCGCATGAACTTCTTCAGGCGAGTGAATTCGGTTGCCCATACGAACCATCGCGTCTTCCGTATACAATGCTGATACGCCCTCGGCGTCATTGACCCGATAAAGCTGCTCCACTCGCTCAACCCACGCTTCTGGATCCTTGACTGCCATCTCCATCCTCACTTATGAACCAAATGTCTTCACTAACGAAATACTGTTAATTGTGGGTCAGTGGTTCAGGCCGGATACGCGATAACCACTGCCGTACATCCGGCCCGCTAGCCACTGAAAGCTATTGGCGCCTAGCCTTTGAGACCGTTGACACCGGCAGCGATGCAAACTACGCCTTCGATGCGTTCTTCGTTGGCGATGGCAAATCCGCATTCGCCACTGTGCCGGAATTCTCGCCGCAGGTCATCTGCTATTGTCATCCGAGAAGATTCGGCGCGACTCGGATGAATGAGCTGGACGGCTTCAATAACCGCTGCCGCCAGGTCAGCTGCCGTGATGGCTTCTCCAACTAGGGTCTGCTACACTGCGCTCATGACGTACAATGCTATCTTGCCATGCCTTTTTGAACACTTCGGGTGGGACGCCGTTATGGACGTGCTCATGGAAGAGGCGGCAGCGGCAACCGACGAGCGCCTTTACGAAGTCGAAGAACCTCCGGATGCCACCATTACTGTTAACGAGGGCAAGGGGCAGTAGTTCGTTCTGTAACGCCTTGGCCGGCACCCACTACCACTAACAGTCGTTTCTCCCAGTATGATCCACCGAATGATGCTGACGACTAAGGCAGTGTCTTGAGCGTTTCGATGGCAGAGCTATTCGACACGATGCGATTATCAGAAAAAAAGTGATATAGCTTGAGAAAGAGTTGCGATGGATGATCGGGTGTAGCTAATGAGAATTACAAACTGCGGCCGCGGGGTGCATAGGCGCGAAGTTGGTGGTGTTGAGAAGCTCCAGTCATTGCCACCTCATTGGTACACCTTGCGGTTCTCAAAAAAGGTAAAGGCTCTCATGCGACCCGAGGATCCGCGAGTGGAAGGGGCGATGGGCCTTGAGCACTACGCCGACGTGTTGAGAGAGCTTGGACGCGAAGCCGAGGCTGCCGAAGTGGAGACCCGCGCCGAGGCGACTTAGCACAAGATCATAGCGATCCACCGGGGGACTTTAAGCCCGGATCACGGTCACCTAGCGATGGACTTCAATAACTTGGCCAATTTGCAGGGGTGCCCGACGTGGTAAAGCAGAATCACACCGGCGAAGTCCGTCAGGGAGTTGAATGATTAACGCAACCGAGGAATCATGACGACCAAAGACAAACTGCGCTGGGGCGTCATCGGAACGGCCAACATTGGGCGTGTCGCCGTAAACCCCGCTATACAGGCATCGAGCAATGGCGTGCTATTGGCGATCGCCAGTCGCGACGAAGGGAAGGCCCGCAAGTTTGCCGAGGCCTCCGGCGTTCCAAGGTATTTTGGCAGCTATGAGGCGCTACTGGCCGATGCGGACATCGACGCGGTCTACGTACCACTGCCGAATAGTTTGCATAAGGAGTGGACGATCAAGGCTGCAGAGGCAGGTAAGCATATCCTGTGCGAAAAACCGCTCGCACCGAGCGCTGCCGAATGCCGGGAGATGGCAAAAGCTGCCGAGGTAAACAGTGTCACGCTCATGGAAGCGTTCATGTACCGTTTTCACCCGCGCACACAACGCGTTCTCGAAATGGTGCAGGACGGCCGCTTGGGTGAACTGCGCATGATCCGCAGTACCTTCACCTTTCGCTTGCAGCGGCCTGACGACATCCGGCTGAACCCCGAGCTGGGCGGTGGCGCGCTGATGGATGTTGGGTGCTACTGTGTCAATGTGAGCCGAACGCTCGCCGCGGCGGAGCCTGTGGCGGTGCAGGCAGCAGGGCATTGGGGCGCTCACGGCGTCGAAGAGCAGCTAGCCGGCACGCTCTTCTTTGCCGGTGGGCTCATCGCACAATTCGATTGTGCCCTCACGATGGAACGCTGTGAGGGCTATGAGGTGGCGGGCACGGAGGGCTACCTCCGGGTGCCCTCTGCGTTCCTGCCCGGGACCGACGACGTCGTCATCCACGAGCATCGTGGCCGTGCCGGCGAAACATCGCATAGTGTGAACGGGGCAGATGAATACCGGCTGATGGTCGAGCACTTTGCAGACTGCGCCTTGAACGCCCGGTCTCCTCGCTATACCGCGGCTGAGGCCGCGCGTAACATGCGGGTTATCGAGGGGTTATATCAGTCGGCCCGCAATGGCGGTGAGCGCGTCGACCTGACTCCAGGCTAGTGGGCGGGCGCAACGCGCGGCTTTTGGGATCCCGCAACGTCGCGTGAAGCACCTCAACTCATCGGAAGGTCGTACAAATCTCTGTACTTGCTGCGCAGATACGCAATGTAGGGTTCTGGGTCGAGTGGCCTGCCGGTTGCCTTGAGCAGCAGGTCATTCCGCGTGTATCGGCGGCCGTGCCGATGGATATTCTCGAAGAGCCAAGACTTTAGGGGCTCATATTCTCCGCGTGACAGGGCGTTGCCAATGCCTTCGCCGTGGGCTGTCGCCGCATGGTACAGCTGTGCTGCCATGACATTGCCAATGGTGTAGCTGCAGAATCCGCCAAACTGGCCCCACAACCAATGAGGATCCTGCAATATCCCGCGACGGTCGTCAGGCACCTTGACACCCAGAGAAGCCTCCATCGCGCTGTTCCACGCCGCCGGCGCATCCCCTATCCGTGCCGCTCGCCGGCATCATCGTCCGCGAGTCCCAGACCAGCACTGACGAGGCGTTCAATAAGTCGTTTACTGTTCCCATCCGCTCTAGGAAGGCGGTGTAATGGGGGTGCTTCATATTTGTCTCATCGGGTGTGGGTTACTGGTCGCCAAGTTAGCTGGCCAGGCGCCCCACGAAATTCTGATAAATCGTCAGGCACATCATTGACCCGATCAGCCGGTCAGTTGTAACCAGGCGGAACCTGGAAGCCACCGATCTCGGCGGCCAGTAACTCGGCGAACCGGATTGTCGTCAGATCTCCGAGGTGGCGGCCGACAATCTGAATGCCTACCGGCAGGCCCGAGGCGGTGAGGCCCACCGGCGCGACCGTGGACGGCAAATACACAACGCCGCTCAGCCCGGCCCAGAACGACTGATCGTTGGTATCCTCCTGTCGCCCATTAACTAGGATCGTGCGATCGATGCGATCGCCTTCCTGATCATGCACAAAGGCCGCCGACGCTGCGGTTGGGCACAACAATACGTCATAGTCATCGAAGAACGCCGCCCATTTGTAACGCATTCTCGTGCGCTCCTCATGGGCCGCCAGCCAGTCCCGATGCTCTTGAACCGCCGCCCGCATGACCATGGCTCGGTAGCTGTCGTCGTCTGGGGCCAGGTTGGCCGCGGCGTTGCGGAATTCGGCCGCTTGCTCCGGCGACACCCGTGCGGTCGTCACGCCACGCAGCAATTGGATGAAGAGCGCGTGCGAGCGTGCGAGATCGATGTCAGGACGAGCGCCATCCGATATCGGCGCCCCGGCTCGGCCAACAGCGTTCACCGCATGCTGCAGGCTGATAACCAACTCATCGTCCAGGGCACAATGTGTGCCATCCAGCATGACGGCGACACGGAAGTCGGCAAGCCTCTGCTGCCGGGGCTTCGGCAGTTCCAGGTGCCAGCCATTGGCATCGAAATCTCCCGGCCCGGCCAACACAGCCAAAGCCAACGCCAGGTCTTCAGCGCTCCGGGCCAGCGGTCCGACAACCGAGATATCGGCGGCGGCGACGATACCCGGCATCGCTTGGCCCCGGACCGGCACGATGCCGTAGGTGGGCTTGTGACCGTACACACCGCAATAATGGGCCGGGTTACGAACCGACGCACCGATGTCGCTGCCGATTTCCAAACCCGTCATCCCGGTCGCCAGCGCCGCCGCCGACCCACCGGAAGATCCGCCGGGAACACGACTAAGGTCCCATGGGTTGTTGGTCGTCCCATAAATCTCGTTGAACGACTGCCAATCGCCAAGCAGCAACGGTACATTCGTTTTACCGAAAATAATCGCTCCGGCGTCCAGCAGTCGCTGCACCGCAGCGGCGTTGCGGTTCGGAATATTCTGCGCCAACTCCGGTTTCCCCCAAGTGGTTGGCAGGCCGATGAAGTCGAACGATTCCTTCACCGTCATCGGCAGGCCGTGCAGCGGTCCCCAGGTCTTTCCGGCTGCTAGCGCCTCATCCGCCGCGTCGGCGCGGGCCAACGCACCTTCCGCATCGAGCGCTATGATGGCATTGAGCGCCGGGTTGAAACGCGCCACCCGGTCCAAGTACAGCTCCAGCAAGGCCCGGGCCGTTATTCGTTTTTCACGTAACGCGGCACATTGCTGCCAAGCCGGCGCCAACACGAGATCATCCACAACATCACTCCCTTCTGTGCCGTCAATGTACTGGTCGTCCAGTTTACCATCAACCTAGTTTGGATTATCCTATTGGAGACGGCTCCGAGTTTTCTCGGCCCGGCATCCAGCGACCATTGACGAGCCTCGGCCAGATCATGAGTAAGGGCAGGGGCCGGTTACTTTCCGCCTGTTGGTTGATAATATTTCTAGGTAGCCTGATATTTCTTATCGCGCTTTTCGATCAGCCTCATCGGTGATTGGTTGCGCGATCATCTCGACCCAACCCTCCACGGCGTTGCAGAACGCTAGGGTGCAGATGCAGATCAGGGCCGCTCCACTCACCGATGACGCATTCGGCCCCTTCGGCGAGATAGTTGTGCCTCGTACCGCCGGACGATCCGCCAACGCGGACATGGCCCGTCGGTACGACCATGTTGTTAGTCTCCATAATGGCAGGGTGGCGGCCGCGCCGATATTGGCCCTATTCGAGGTGCTGGCCTACAACCTCAAACGCGTCATGAACATGCAGCATCTGCGGGCGTTGGCTCCGCCTGTTCGTCAATCTCGCTTTGCAAGCCATGGAACCCAGTGGCTTGACCGTGCCATTCAGGCTATCCATTCACTGACGGGTGCCTCTGCATCGTGGAGCGGCTGGGTGACGATATCTACCAAACAAGGCTCGCCGCATTCCGCTGCTGCCGCCAACGTCGCCGGTAGTTCATCAGGATCCTCGACTCGCCAAGCTTGCAAACCATATGCCTTCGCCACCTCGGCATGGTTTGTTGTCGAGAAATCGACAGAGTAATAGCGGCTCGAGAAATTTGTCTTTTGACCAGCTTTGATCCAACTAAATGTATCGTTTGAGAGGACGATGATCAGGATCGGCACCTTGAGCCGGATGATCGTCTCCAATTCGCCAACCGTGAATGCGAAGCTACCGTCGCCCATGACTGCGACGCAACGGGCGCTCGGCCTACCGAACCATGCTCCGACTGCGGCTGAAAGCGCGTAGCCCAAGGCTCCATGGGCACGGTTTGAAATGAAATGTCGACCGGTTTCTTGAAACTCGTAATAGGCTGAAATATACGGACAGGGTGTTCCCGGATCGGCCACAACGATAGCGTCTCTCGGTAGTACCTTGTTCAATACTGCGACAATGCGCTCCGGCCGAATTGGGGATTCGCGACTCTTGGCGAGCTTTTGATAGAGGGCGTTTCTCTCCGCTTTCGCGCGCTTTACTCGCTGCGTGCCCTCGTGGCAACGGGACTCGCCGGCAGCCGCCTCGATTGAGACTATCTCCAACAGCGCGGCCAGAGCGAGTTTGGCGTCCGCAAGCAACGCCACCTCGGTTCGATAGTTCGCGCTGATGACTGCTGGGTCAACGTCAATGTGAATGATTTTTGTGTGCGGACCCGGGTGGCGCCAGCGTTCTGTGGTTACAGATCCCGCACGACAACCAACAAACACTACGAGGTCGGCTGCATCGACGACCGACCGCGTCGCAGGCGTACCGCCATTGCTACCTACGACACCGAGGCAGAGGTCGTGGGTGTCCGGCAGGCTGCCTTGCCCGCTGATGGTCGTTGCGACAGGCGCGTTCAAGGCCGTGGCAAGTGCTTTAAGTTCGCATTCCGCCCCGGAGATCACCACACCACCTCCGCATACGAACACCGGGAGCCGTGCCTGAAGAAGGGCGTTGGCAGCACGCTCCACAGCGTCTGGATTTGGGGCAATCCGCCAAGCGGGAAAGGAGCTGTGCTCTTCCTGGGCCCACAGCTCGCTATCAGACACAACGCCATTCTGCACGTCAAAGGGAAAGCCGATATGTGCAGCACCGGGCCGGCCCGTGGTCATGGCGCGAAAAGCGTCGCGAACGGTAGATGGCACGAGGTCCGAGCGTTCGATGACGTTGTTCCACTTGGTCAATGGAGAGAACAGTGCCTTCTGGTCCAACTCGGTCAGAGCGAAGCGGCCGCGTGACCCAACTGCGATGTCAGTTGTGATACCCAGGACCGCGATAGACGATTCGTTAGCTTCAACTATACCGGGCAAAATATATGTTGCGCCGCCACCACTAGGACCCTCGCAAACACCGACACGACCGGTCACACGGGCATAACCGTCGGCCATATATGCCGCTGAACGCTCATCTCGCGTCAAGATGTGCTGGATACCTTGACCGGTTCGAAATAGCGCGTCATAGAAAGGCAGGCTGGTATCTCCACACAAACCGAAAATGTGCTCTACACCATAGAGTTGCAGCATGCGGACCATGGCTTCAGCGCCGGACATTTCATTCATTTTATGACCCTCTAAAGAACTCGGACAGTCTGACTCACGGTCCCAAACGAGCTAGACGAGATGAATTTTTTTGAATGCGCGCCTGTATACAAGATGATATTCTATTAGACGTGACAGCATATTTGCAAGCACTCAACAGAGCTGCCGCTGGCGGGGTACGGGACCGCAAAGCCTGGGCTGTAGGCACGATGATGCAAACACTGATAAGGGAGTGTACAGAGATGTCTTCAAGATTCCTGGCTATAGGGGGCGTCGCGTGACCCAAAACACGCCACCAATCGACGAACCAACTCCTCACCGCACAGTCCGAAGCTCCGTTGATCGGGCTCATGAGCGTTTGCGCGTCATGGCTGAGTCCTTTGCCTTCAAGCCAGGCGAGCGGATAAATGAAGGGAAATTGGCAAGTGAACTGGGTGTCAGCCGCACGCCCCTTCGTGAGGCGCTCAATAG